>ERZ1034626.1395-NODE-1395-length-16155-cov-5.417453_pt1 | contig 16155 bp, 17 predicted proteins | sample MGYA00520652_ERZ1034626 | MGnify/ENA primary metagenome ERZ1034626 (study PRJEB33766, sample SAMN09781765) | gut metagenome | biome: gut microbiome | host: Homo sapiens | place: Madagascar | study: EMG produced TPA metagenomics assembly of the PRJNA485056 data... | reverse complement strand
TGGAGTACGGCCTGCCCCCCACGGGCGGTCTGGGCTTCGGCGTGGACCGTCTGGTGATGCTGCTCACCGACAGCGCCTCCATCCGCGATGTGCTGCTGTTCCCCACGATGAAGCCCATCGACCAGTGATTTTCAAGAAAACAGACGGCAAATCGAAATATTTTATCGCTGAATTTCTTGAAAAAGCTGTGTCATCCCCGTTTTGACATCAATTTGACAGCAAAATCCTGAAGAATTACGTCCCGTTATGAAGCGTGACGAATTTCAGATAAAAACGCAAAAGGCTTGAACAAAGCTGTAAGAGCACTTCTTGGAATCATCTGAGAAGTGCTCTTTTTGTTTGCTCCTGCGGCCAACTTCTGTCAGACAGTCACAAAAAACGGAGGATAACATTATGAAAAACGACTACAAGCCCATCAAACCCATGAAAGAAATCCCTGACCAGCTTCGCAAGCTGCGCCGCCAGTTCCTGCGCTACCAGCAGGCAGAAATCGTATACAGCCTTTCCCACAAGAAGCTGCTGGAACTTGCCAGCGATGCAGGGGCTATCTACCGCTTCGACAGCACGGTACTTATCAACCGGGAGATTTTTGATGCCTATTTGGAACGCTTCCATGAGCCTGCCAGAAAAATCACGGTGGAGGAGGTTGAGGACGAATGAGTGGCAGCGTATGGATGTTCTCCGACCAGATTGATGATGAAGATATGGACTTCATGCGGCATGAGTTCGTGACCTACAGCATGGCAAGCGATTACTACGGTCTGGGGCTGAAGCCCGTCACTCGGATGGCACACGAATGTGGTGCAATCTATAAGATTGGTCGGAAAATTCTGATTCGGAGAAGCATTTTTGAAGAATATCTGCGTCAGCAGAGAAAGATTTGAGGTGGGTGCAATGAATGAGCAGAACTATAAAGAAGTCTCCACGATTGGACGCTGGGGCAGAATGCATGGGCGCTATCTGGAAGAGAACCATCCCGTGCGATATACTGTCCTTCTACTGTCTGGAAAGTTGAACGGCTATTTAGCCGAGATTGACCAACAGGCAAAGAAACAGTTGGAGTTGATCGTTCAGCAGATGGCAGAGCGTGAGGATGTCACAGAAGAATTGAAAGCTAGCGACCAGATGGAATGGGTGCAGAGGATGAACAGCATCCAAAATCGTGCAGAGGAAGCCATTAAGGAAGATTTGATTTTTGTGTAATGTCTAAAGGGGAAGATGCCGAACTATATGGTATCTTTCCCTTTTTATGTTTATAAGTTATGACTACCAATGATACGGAAGCATGAATTTCAAAATATTTTGAATGCAAAATGGAATATATTCGCATTCTCATTGACGCTCTATTGTAAAAGCATTATAATTGTTACATAAAATTCACACAAACGACACCCTTACAATTGAGCAATAAGGAAAAGTTATGACGAATGGCATAGAAGCAACAGTTGCCCTTTGCAAATGCGGAAAAGTTCATAAAGCCTACGGGGTTCGCTTTGAAAAAGTGGGCAAGAAGCATTGGAAGTACACATGGGCATTTCCTATCAAAGAATCAACCGCAAAACATGAAGGCTACGATAAAACTTCAATTGTTGGTGTAATTGAACCGACGAACGATTATCCGGGCTGTCCTTATTGTGGGGCTCAGTCGTTTGTAATATGTAACTGTGGAAAACTGAATTGCGATAATACTTCTGGTCTGGGCGGTCTTTTCACCTGTGAATGGTGCGGAACGACTGGTAAACTTGGCATTTATGACGGGTCTGGTTTTGATAGCAGCGGAGATCGGTAAAAGATTATGAGTATCTTCAACAAGCAACAACAGAAACCTATGCCAACTTTCTCTGCCAGTCAGACTGTTCTTCCTTCTGCTGCAATCTCCCGAATTGAAAGTGGCAGTCTGGCGGAACTGAATGTTCCCAATCTGATGCTCAAGAAAGGCGAAAAATGCTGCTTTGTAGACAAGAGTTATGAAATGGCTGAGATAACCACCACTCGAAACGTCCGGAAATCCGGCGGCACCAGTATGCCAAGCGTGTTTTTCAAGGGTGTTCGATACCACATGGGCAGCAGCGAATCTATCCCGATAACGGAAACCAAGGTCGACTACATACCGGGATACCTTTATATTACCAACAAGCGCATCATTTTTACCTCGCAGAAAGGCGGTTTAGAAAAATCCTTTGATTCGCTTTCTGCCTTTCATCCCTATTCCAACGCAATTGGGCTTCAATTTGGACAAAAAGTCATAAACTTTATTCTGCCGCGTGCGGATTTGGCGGTGCAGACGCTTCAAATTATGACGTAAATCATCGAAAGGGTATTGCAATATGGGAAATCTGAAAGTACATGATAAGCTGGACATTCAAGCTGGTGGACAGGCCGAAGTCCTAGATGAATTCGGTTCCGGTGGTCAAGGCACGGTCTATAAGGTATCATACAACGGCAAAACCTATGCTCTGAAATGGTATCATCCGGGAGTTTTCAAAGGCAAGGAGAAATATTTCTATAAAAACCTTGAAAACAATATCAGCAATGGTGCGCCAACGGATGCTTTTCTTTGGCCAAAGGCAATCACCAAAGTTTACAATGACCAGTTTGGCTACCTGATGGATGTTCGTCCGTCTGGTTACGAAGAACTGACCAACTTCTTTGTGGGTGGCCGAAAGCAGAAACAGGCACGTTTCAAAAGTTTTTATGCCCTCTGTACAGCGGCAATCAATATCATTGAAGCCTTCCGTGCCCTGCACAATAATGGATACAGTTATCAGGATATCAACAACGGCAACTTCTTCATCAATCCGGAAAATGGCGATGTGCTGATCTGCGATAATGATAATGTCAGCCCATTCGGAACCAATTTGGGCATTATGGGCAAGCAGCGTTGGATGGCGCCGGAAATTGTTATGGGAAAGAATGACCCCGACAAGAACAGTGACCGTTTCAGTCTGGCTGTGGTGCTCTTCCGGCTGTTGTTCATCAATCACCCTTTGGAAGGCCGTTACAGCACCCCTCCCTGTATGACAAAAGAATTGGAGCAAAAATATTACGGCAGTGCTCCAATTTTTGTCTATGACCCAACCACATCGGAAAACCGTCCGATTCCGGGAACCGACCATAATCTAAAACTGTTCTGGAACGTCTACCCGGACTATGTAAAAGACGCTTTTATCCGTGCATTCAGTCACGATGTGATGATGAAGCAGAAGCCGCGTATTCTGGAAAAAGAGTGGATGGATATTTTTATCCGACTGCACACAGAAATTGGCCACTGCCCATACTGCGGGCAGGAAACATTTTACACATTTAAGGGAAGTCACGATATTCCCTGCATGGAATGCGGCAAAAAGATTTCCATTACAAATGAGCTGCAAATCAAAAATCAAATTCTGCCTATCTTCCCCGGCTTGAAAATCAGTCTGTGGACGGTGGATAGTTCTCTGGAAGATATCCGCACACAGGTAGCCGAGGTAGTAAAGAACCCGAAAAATCCAAAACTGCTCGGCTTCCGAAACCTCAGTCAGCGCACTTGGGTCGTAAATCTGCCAGAGGGCTCCCAGCGTCCTCTGCCCCCACAGCAAGTTGTACCTGTCCGTACAGGATTTGAAATTCACTTCCTTGGTGGAACGAACGATTCTGGTATCATCAAGTAAAAAGAGAAAGGTGAAGAAAAATGTCTCTGTTAGATAACGTGGCACCTGCCCCTCGAAAAGTCATGACACTGTTTTATGTGGTCGATACCTCTGGTAGTATGTACGGAAGTAAAATCGGCAGTGTCAACAGCGCAATGGAAGAAGCTATTACCAGCGATTTGCCAGAGATCAGCGCAGCAAATGATGATGCTGAAATCAAAGTGGCCATCATGCAGTTCAGCAGTGGCTGCTCGTGGATTACTCCTCAGAGCGGACCTATTGCCATTGGAGATGTGATCTGGAACGATCTGAACGCAGGCGGCGTGACTGATTTGGGTGCTGCTTGCAAGGAACTGGACAAGAAACTCTCTCGCAATGAATATTTGAACAGCCAGACAGGTGCGTATGCTCCGGTCATTCTGCTGTTCAGTGATGGCGGCCCCACGGACAACTGGGAAAAGGAGCTGAAGCAGCTGAAACTGAACAACTGGTTCAAGCACGCTATTAAAATTGCGATTGCCATCGGTGATGATGCAGACAAGGCGGTTCTGGCCGAATTTACCGGAACAATCGAATCTGTTATTACAGTCAACGATAAGCACACCCTGAAAGCTCTGATCCGCAAGGTTAGCGTCCGTGCATCGGAGTTCCAGAGCCACAGCAAGCAATCTGGCGATACGACTTCCAGTGCTGAGGATGACAGTGCTAAAATTGCACAGGATGCCGTCAATGAAATCAAGCAGGATGTTTCTCAGAACAGCGCTGTTTCTGGTGGTGACTCTGGTGCCATTGATGTTTCACTGGATCAGGATTGGGGCAACTGGTAAAAGCTGATTTTCGGCAGGAGGTCAAATTATGGCTGAATATTACCAGTTTGCTCATTCTGTACAAGGTTATAACCATATTAAAGCAAACAAGGTTTGTCAGGATGCGTCCGGTGAGTGCCATTTTGAAGATGTAAGCATCATTGCTGTGGCCGATGGGCACGGCAGTGATAATTATATTCGCACAGACCGCGGCAGTAAATTTGCGGTTTCTGCGGCTCTAACAGCAATCAAAGCCTTTGTGCAAGAGGCACGAGAGAATCATTTGCCTGCAATTCCGGATTCTGAAGCTGAATTGATTCAGGTTTCCAAAAACATTCTGGCCCGATGGTATACACAGGTAGAAAATGACGTTGCCTGTGAGCCATTCCAGTCGGAAGAATTGGCAAAGGTATCAGAGAAATACAAACAGCGGTACGCATCCGGACAGTATAATGCCAAGGCTTATGGAACGACCCTGATTGCAGTCTGCATGACAAGTGAGGGCTGGTTTGGCATCCACATTGGTGACGGAAAATGCGTTGAACTGCTGGGAAATGGTACTCTTTGCGAGCCTATTCCATGGGATGAGGCCTGTGAGCAGAATATCACCACCAGTATCTGTGACAGTGATGCAATTGAGGAATTTCGTTATGTAATTCAAAAGGATTTCCCCGCTGCGATTTTTATCGGAAGTGATGGCATTGATGACAGCTATTCTTCTGAGATGGAATTGCATGAACTATATCGCAATATTTTCATTGTCTTTGCAGAACACGGTGCAGAAGTTGGCAGTAATGAGGTCCGTGACTACTTACCTAAAATTACCAGACGGGGCAGCGGTGATGATGTTTCCATTGCAGGCATTATTCGTACTGATCTTTCTAAAGACTCAGTTGCTAAAATCAAGCTGTGCGGCGAAGAAATACGTCTGAAAGCCCAATTGGAAAAGGCAGAGCGTACCCATCAATCTGCCATTGAGAAGAAAAATTATATCGAAAACAACATGGAGCGAAACCGGGCAGAACTTCAGAAACTGACGGAACGTCTGCTAGGTGCTGAAGCTGGTCTAAAAGCATCGGAGGATGCTCTTTATAAGGCGCAGGCTGAATGGAAGTCGCTGCAGGCCAGATTGAATGCGCTGGATCGCGATGCTGTTGGAAATATTGCGATACAGACTGATGATGTAGCTGCACCTGATCCTGATGCTAAAAATTCAGCTTCAGATCAGGCTTTGGTAAAATCGGAAGCAATGCAGGAGACTCAAGAAATACCACAGTGATTCGTCAAAAGGTCTTCGCCGGGTGTGGCGTGGGCCTTTTTGTGTTGTGTGTGAGGAAAGATCATGACCGAATTTGGAAGATATCTGAAGCAGTGCCCAGCGGCGCTCAAAGATAAAACCCGAACATTAAGTTTACTAAAAGATGCGCTGAATAATGATTTGCCCAAATTTCGTGTACTGCAAGCTGCCTATGAACTTGGAATACTAGAAGCTATTCAGCGCAACAACCCGATTTCAACAGACGACAGACTAAAAATCACGACGGGTCTTGTCAGCCAGTATGCCATGTTGGAAAATGCTGCAAAGAACGCCATTGATTATTGGCAGAACAGTGTTGATACGGATATTCTTTATCGCGCGTTCAATGATGTTGACGAGTGCATAGAATCTCGCATAAATTCCGCTGAATCTACCACACAGCCTACACCGCTGATAAAGCCAAAACAGAATTCATTTGAAAAGCAACTTAAGATTAAATCAATTTCGCAGGATTCCATTCGGCTGGGCATTCGCTTGCAGTGGGAAAAGCAACCGGAAATCGAATGCTATGAAATCTGGCGAGCAAAAGCAACGGAACAGCTCGTTAAAATCAAAGAAGGCTCCTTTCCTATTCCACGGTATCAGGATTACGATGTGGAAGCCAACTGCCGCTATACTTATGCAATCCGGGGATTGAATGAAGCTGGAAAAGATACTGCATACTCCGCAGATATTCAACTGATTGCACCAAGCAAGCCGCCTGTATTTCAAATTCGGGAGTTACAGTTTACTTTTTCCGGCCTCCAACTCAAATGGAATATGCTTTTTGAGGCGAAAAAATATATCGTTCAAAAATATTCAGATAACTATGGATGGACAACCCTTGCGGAACTTCCTCTGGAGCAAACCATGTATCTGGACACTGCTGTCCAAAGTGAAACGTCTGTTCAATATAAAATTCAATGTATCTGTAAAAATGGCATGGTGTTAGAAACTGCTGAAATCGAAGTGAATGTATAAAGGTGTAAAGGAGCGATTATCTTGTTGAAAATGATAGAACAGTCCATTGCGTCATCGTGGTATATCTATATCTGTATGCTCGGTGTAATTTTGATGGGTTGGTATTTTATCTATAAACTGATGCAATATCAAAAGGATTTTGAGAATGCGGCATCTAAAATCAATCGTACCGATGATTATGTTGAACGTTTGCGCTCTTATTTTGAGGGTACAGCTGACGAACAGGAACCTCTGTTTAAAACGGTAAATTTACAGAATACACTTATTGAATATCGAGATACCTACCGCAAAACGCTTGCAACAAAAGGTGCGGCTCCGTTTGTGGACATCTCCGATTTTTACAACAGCGACTATCTGGATGAAATCGGCTCTACTGGCATCTGTGATTTGATTTCTGGTACCATGACAGGCCTTGGCATTTTAGGTACTTTTTTAGGTCTGGTGTTAGGCATCAGTGGATTTGATACGACTACCACCGATGCTATTACGTCTAGTATTGCAGGGCTTTTGGGCGGTATGGGCACCGCATTCTTTACCAGTATTGTCGGTGTTTTTCTGTCATTGCTGTTTTCTTATTTCCATAAAATCGCTTACAATCGTGCCAATAAGGGCCTTGAAGATTTTGTGACCGCATTCCATGACAAGAATCTAGACGGCTCTTCCAGCAATGCAGAAAACCAGCTTTTGGGCTATCAGCAGCAACAGACCGAGCTGATGAAAAACTTTGCTACTGTTGTTTCGGAAGCCGTCAGCACTTCTATCGCTAATACCATGCGCACCGAGCTGGTTCCGATTTTCGATGAAATGAAGTCTACCGTTAAAGAGTTCAGCGAAATTGCAAGCCAGCAGCAGAAAGATGGGCTGAATCAGGTCGTTCAGGAATTTATCCGCTGTATGAACGAATCACTGCGTGGGCAGTTCGATGAACTGGCTGCAACGATTCAGAAAACTTGTGAATGGCAGAAAGCATCTACCGAGCAGATGCAAAAAATTGTGGATGGCATCTGCGATACATCGAATAAAATTGAAAAGGTTAATGCCGTATCTCATCAAACCGTTGAAGAAATGAACGGCTTTGTCACGCTTCTGAAAGAGTATCAGGAAAAACTCCATTATGAAGCAGAACTCATTCAGCAGCAGATTGCAAACAGCAACGAAATCAGCGAACGGCAGGCCAATTATCTGGACAAACTGGTGGAGAGCGAAAGCCGTGTTGCTGATTTGGCAGACAGCGTGAAAAAAGAAGCTGAGGCTGCACAGCAGGCCGTTGATATGCTGTCCGACCACTGCAAAGACCAGATCAGTGGTATTGTGGATGCTGCCAAGCAGGATATGGACGCTCTGGCTGCATCTACAAAGGTTTTGACAGAGGCCAGCCATTCGCAGATGGAAACGCTGGCACAGACTGCTGAAAGCGAAATGCAGTTGCTGTCCAACACTGCCGCCCAACTGAGCGAAGAAAACCACAAACAGCTGATGGAACTGACGAAAGCATCCTCTGAGCAGATGTCCGTGATTTCCGAGGCGGCAAATAATGTGATGCAAAATAGCAAGCAGCAGATTGAGGAAGCAATCAAGGCAACACAGGCACAGTCGGATGCTTTGATGCAGGCTACCAATGACTTCTCCGACTTTGTACAGCAGGAACACAAAAAATTGGTGGAAGCTGTAGACAAAGAGGTGTCTGGTCTGTCCAATTTTGCAGGTCAGACTACAAGCGAAATTCAGTCTGCGACCGCTGGCATGGAGAACGCGGCAAAGCTGCTGGATAAGAATTTGGACGATGTACTTGATCGCACATTTACGTCGTTCGACAGCAGTCTGACCGATATTTCGCAGCATCTGAGCGGCACCATTGCCGATGTGCGCGATACTACTGAGGCCCTGCCGCACGTTATCCGTGAATCTCAGAAGCAGTATGAAGCGGTTCTCGCTAAACTGACAAGCCAGACCCAGACCTATCTGGATGCAATGGAAAAGCTGACAGCACTGGTTGAGCAAAAGGCTCCTGTTGTGGCTGATGAAGAAGGGAATCGTCAATGAGACGCTATACCAAACGAAATAAAAACGGCGAAAAGCTGAATTTCTGGCTTTCCTATTCCGACATGATGGCAGCATTGCTGCTGGTTTTTATCCTGATTCTGTCCTGCACTCTGCTGGAAACGCGCGCAACCTATGAAGCAAAACAGGCCGAACTGGAAGAAAAAGAACAAATCATTCTGAATCAACAGTCTCAAATCGACACCATTGTAGGCGTTCGTGGAGATCTGATTGATGCCTTGAGTAAAGAGTTTTCTGGCAACGACCTTTCCGTCAAGGTGGATGCACAGTCCGGTGCGATCACCTTTGATTCAACGCTGCTCTTTGGCTACAACGATGACAAACTTCAGGATTCCGGCAAGGCTTTTCTTGCAGAGTTTTTGCCGAAATACTTTTCTGTTCTGCTGGGCAAGGATTTTTCACCGTATGTCGCTGAAATTATCATTGAGGGACACACTGACACGGATGGCGGTTATATGTACAACCTGCAATTGTCACAGAACCGCGCGTTTGCCGTCGTGTCCTATTGTCTGGATGAAAACAACCATTTTCTTTCGGACAGCCAGTTAGAAGAATTGCGTGTTTTGCTGACCGCAAATGGACGTTCGTGGAGTGCACCTATTTATGCAGCGGACGGAACGGTTGATATGCAGGCATCCCGCCGTGTGGAAATCAAGTTCCGCTTAAAGGATGAGGAAATGATGAATCAGATTGCCGAAATGCTTGAGGAAACAAAATGAAAACAAGCTATAAGCCTTCTAAACTTCCGGCTATTGCTGCACAGGTGCGGAAAGAACATCCTACAAGTTCTGAAATCAAGAATTATCAACTTGATAATAGCTTCTTAGACGAAGTGCGCCAGTGGGCCAAACTGCCTAAAGAAGATGTAGACGGAGAAGCTATCACCATTCCGATTCGGAAAGTACGGCTTCTTGCCAATTACGTACCAGCCAATTCTCTGCATCTTCCGCTCCTTAATCTGACAAGGATTCTATTTTTGCGCGCAAATGAAGAAATCGCACGGTCGCTCTTTATTCTCTGGCAGGATTATTTCACGAATCAGGATCTATGCTATCTTCTTTATCGCATCGTACAAGACAAGCCTGAACTGGTAAAGAAAATCGTTTCCAACACCAAACTGGAAAACACCACTATGATGCAGTGGTTTCCCAGTAAAAATATCCCCTATGCAGTCGGCAGAGAGTGTATGCGTTGGCAAAAATCTGACCGCATCCGTTTTTCTGACCGCCTGATGACGTTGGGAATCATGCCATCCACTCGGCTAGGACAGCGTTGTATTCAGGAATACCTTACTTTCTGTGATCGAACAGGCTATCTTGAAATTTCTGACCGGGATATGCTGCCTACTTTGAAGAAGTATTCTCCGGATTCTATAAAGCTGTTCCTGAAGAATATCTTGACAGAACTGAAGGTTGAGGACTTTCAGAGATACTACCAGTGCGGCTCCTATCTTCGCAATATTTATACCAGCGATGCAGGAACGCTAAAGTATAAGAATTTCTTTTCCGGTTTCACGCCTGAGCAGGAACTCAAGTATCACCGCTGGCTGAATTATATTCTGATTCGAGAGAGCTTCTCCAAAAACAGCAATGATGAACGCCTGCAATTCTGGAGCCAATATGTTCCGTACAGTACAGATGCTTATCGTGTATCTGCAAGCGAATGCCTTGTAATCGAATTTGAAATGTACAGCATCATTGAGTTTACTACGAAAACCATGGGACCCTTGTATATTTATCGCAAAGATATTTTTGAAAAATTTGTCAAGAAGTATCTTAAACGCATGAATAATACGGAACTGCGGCATAGCTTGTACAATGAGCTGTTGCAGTACGCCACGGAAAGAATTATCCATCACGACAATTGGCAGTATAAGACCAGTCGTTATCTGATGGCACACAGCATTATATGACTTTTCAATGAAAATCACATGGGCGAATAAATTCGCACTCTTTGTGGAAAACTACATTGATCATTCAGAAAGGTTGTGATGCTGTGGTTGACCGTATTATTAAAGAAATCAACACCTGTCTAGAAAACAAATGTTATATTTCCGCGCTGGGAATGGCACTAACCCTTCCGGATATTTGTGGAAGAGCTAAATATCCCCAATGGGAAAAGCACGATGTTGGGCTGCGGTATAAAAAATGGTACGATGAGTATATTGGCTTCCGTGAAATTCCAAGTGGGCCGCACAGTGAAAAAATGCCATATTTAAACGGTGATGTTGTCTACAGTCTTCGAAACTGTCAGGGACACCCGGAGTTGAAAGTGAAAAGATTCGTGAAGAACGCTGCAAGGTTGATAAGTTTATACTTGTCATTAATGACGGTATAACTTCATCTGGCGTTTCATTGAATGAAGACGGTTCGATTTCCTCTCGTGAACTGGAAGTCGATGTTCGTAGTCTTTGCGGAAAGCTCACTCGCGCTGCAGAACGATACTACCATGAAAATGCAGAACGTTTTGATTTTATCAACTTCAAAATTATGGGTTTGTAATTGATCTATTAACAAAAACCTTTTAAACAATACCGCCAGTTTCATTTCAACTTGAAGCTGGCGGCTCTTTTTATTTAGCGATGCAATTGCGCAGCCTGCACCGGAACGGTGCAGAACCAAAAGGGTTTGGGAATTCCCAACAAGCATTTTGCAACGCAAAATAAGCATTTGTATAGACAAATGCACTGCTTGCAGAAACTATGGACTATCACATTTTGCTTTTGGAGTTTTCAATTTCATCTCATAATTACATTGAAGCAATTTCAATTTAAGGTTCAAACTGATAGACATAGATTAAATCTTAGATCTACAGATTCGTTCTATGTTTTCAAAAAATTTTCATTGATTTTAGGAAAAATCTGGTAAAAGTAGGCCTAACAGGTTTACTTTGTAGGCCTACAAAGCCCACGACTTTCACAATTTGATGTGTTACAATATATGCAGAGCTGCAGCATCTCAAGCGGGAAAGGGCGGCGATGTTACGAGAAATAGGAACAGTTGTTCCTATTTTTTCTGAAAATTGTGAACTGTCAGTTCCTGTTCAACGTAAAACTCTTTTGGTATACTTTCTGCAAGGCTTTGAGAAAACAAATCTAGCAAGCACCTCAATTGATATTCGATCGAAATTTTGAATTTCAATTCAACAGTCAAACTTCAAAAAGCTGGGTGGAGTTCTCCACTCCCTTTGCATTATATCATGGCACTGTGGAGGAAACACTTTTGAAACAACTTTGGAAATTTTTGTAAAAAGTAGACCTAAGAGGTCTACAAAAGTAGACCTACGAGGTCCACGCGCTTTGCAAGAAATTCTGTTATACTTTTCTTGTGAAGCAAAATAAATCTGATTTAATACTAGCTACTTCTAAGCGGAAAGCGACAAACGCCATGATCTCCCACTGAGGGAAGGAGCGGTAGGTCACTTTCTTTATAGTATAACAAACACATAACGTCTTTTACAAAAAGACTGTACCTCTCGATACCGAGAGAAGATTCTAAGATTTGATCTTAGGATATGGGAACCCATTGCTTAGAAGATATGCATCATTTCTACAAGGGAGGATTGTCATTTGCATCAATGAATTCAGAAAAAACGGGAATGAAACAGCCATCCGTATACTTGACAGCAAAAACGCCATTGCCACAGTATCTGCCCTATGCACGATTTCTGCTGAACGCCGAGTTGACTCACACGGCAAAATTGCTCTACACACTCCTACTTGACCGCGCGACACTTTCGCAGAAAAACAACTGGGTCGATACTACTGGACGTGTGTATGTGCTCTATCCAATTGCCCACCTTGCACGAGATTTGCATTGTAGCCGTTCAAGCATTACACGCGCATTCACAGAATTGGAGAACTCCGGACTTTTGGAGCGTCTGCACAGCGGATTTTCGAAACCAAGCCGTATTTTACTCAAGGTTCCGCAAAATGTGCAGAAATACCCTTCCATGTTATGCACAGGCGCATCATCTGATGGTGCAAAAGTGACCAGCATGGATGTGCAAAACTGCATACCTAACCACCTTAATAGGAACCAACAAAAATATAACTACAAACAAAAGCAGAAAAATACGCAGGGTTTTCCGGAGTATGTATTTGAAGAAGGTGAAAGTCTATAACCATGCTTGATGAAATTTTAGAGTCGGCGGCGGCTGTTACTTCAGGCCCTGAAGATTACCGTGGCGAAGACGGTCTGCTCTATTGTGGAAAGTGTCATACGCCGAGAGAAGCCTATTTTCCGAAAGGGATTACATTACTCGGTAGGAATCGTCATCCGACAGAATGCGTCTGCCGCCGCATGGAGCGTGAGCAGCAAGAAGCATTTTTTGTAGAACAGAAACATCTCGGACTGGTACAAAGACTGAAAGCTGCTGGATTTTCGGATTCATCCATGCAGGATTGGAAGTTTGAAAATGATGCCGGATGCAATCCGCAGATGAAACTTGCCCGCCAATATGTAGAATATTGGACAGAGATGCAGAAAAAGAACACCGGACTTCTGATCTGGGGTGGTGTTGGTACAGGTAAAAGTTTCTTCGCGGGATGCATCGCCAATGCCTTGATGGAACGAGAAGTTCCTGTATGTATGACCAATTTCGCCCGGATTCTAAACGAACTGAATAATAGTTTTTCCGGACGAAATGAGGTAGTAGAGCGACTATGCCGATATCCGCTGCTCATCATCGATGACTTTGGGATGGAGCGCGATACCGATTACGCTTTGGAACAGGTTTACAATATCATCGACAGTCGTTATAGGAGTAAAAGACCACTGATCATCACCACGAATCTGACACTGGATGAGATTCGGCATCCGCAGGATGTAGCACACGCCCGTATCTATGACCGCGTTCTGGAAATGTGCGTGCCTGTTTCCTGTTTTGGCACAAGCATCCGAAAAAACACTGCGCAAGAAAAGCTAAACAATTTGAAATCGCTGATCGGTTAAAACTGATTATTAGAAAATTCACTCAGGAGGTATTCCCATGGGATTTGCACGCAAAGATGTTGAGCGAACGAAAATGAATGCAAAAAAATTCGTTCGCTATCAGGAAGGGGCTGAAAAATACAGCCTCGGTCTGACAAAATTTCAGGAATTGGCAAAAGAGGCCAAGGCGGTTTACAAAATCGACAAGGTGGCGCTGGTCAACTGCGAGATTTTCGAGCGGTATCTTGAATCCTTTCACCTGTGATAAGAAAAATAGTGTAATTTCACCAGCTACATGATTCTTTTACCATAATTCAACTTGTTCTTGCTATCATGATAGAGTATAATGGCTTTAGATTATACATTTTGAAATGTTATGCGGTTGGAATTAGTTTCTTCGATTCCACTCTGATTTCGTTAATTTAAATCGCTATACTTGGTAGTGGAGGATTAAAACGTTGGATTTAATAGAGCAAGGAAACGTCTATTATGGTTTCAGGTCAGATAAGTATCCGGAAGTTTGTTGTTATGCTGTGATCATTTCAGCAAGGTGCGATATAGCAAACAATAAAATATCCAAGTTGTATTATTTGACTGCGGTTGATGCTAAAGATTGGTTTTGCACAAAAGCAGGATTCGATCTTGTATATGCCGCAGCAATAAAAGAAAACTTAAAAAATCAATTAAGCAATTTTGAAATAAACATCGATATTCTGCTGAAATTTCCTGAAGAAGTGGCTTTGAAAGTTATAACTGGGAATTGTCCTGAAAAAAGACGACGTGATTTGGAAAAAATTATTGAGACATATCAGATGGCACACAAAGCCTTTTCAGATAATACAACTTTTCTCCAAAGGAAAAATATAGCAGCTACAATCAACTCGGGAAAAGGAAAACACGCAGTAACATTTTTGAAAAAAATTTCAAGTGGAGAAACTAATCACTTTCAATTCATTCCCAAATCTGCATATACTGAAAAAAACGATAAAGTCAATGGGCTTATTGTAGATTTACAAGAAATCGGAATATTATCGCTTGATGATGCCAAAAAGATCACGGGTGAAGGAATTGATTATCAATGCCTTCCGGTTAATTGTGAAGAAGAAGCCAACAGGTTAAAAAGATGTTACTGGCTAAATGACGAAAGTGATTTTGTTATGTTAGAAGGCATAGTAAAGTCTCCTTGGTGTGAACTCCTATTGCAACGGTTTGCCCTGGATTACATTAGAGTCGGCGTTGATGGTTCAACTGAGAACGATTATACTAACCTTGTTTCTTTAATTGGAAAGGATTAATTATGGATTACTTGCTATTTGACCAAAGCGCAATTGCAACCTTAATAGGAAAGAGTGTACTACAAAGTATTGAATATCAGCAGGGAATGCATCTCGTCAATCATATTTGTAGACGTGGGCAACCCGAGATTTTTGAAGATGTCTTAGTTGAATATTTGGATAACGGAATAATCTTTTCCGGATTAAAGTCGGAAAATTCAAAAGCTGAACATCATTTGTTTTGCATTGACTTAAAACAGTGTAATATCATGGTGGACAAAACTGATATGGCTGCCATGCTGACAATTATTCAAAAATGTCTTCGAACTACTTTGAAAATTTGGAATCGACAGCCGTTTTCGTCTTCTGAAAGAATTAATGGTTCAAAATCAATCATTTTTCCATTTATGATGTCAGATCATAGGCGCATTGTAATTGAACGAGCAAATAATTTGCCCCGATTAACCAAAAGAATGGTTGATCAACCATTATTAGCTTATAAATATACCGACTCTGATCCGCATGGTGAAGACGATGTAAACACTACAATTTTAGGCAAGGCTTGCGAAGCGTATTTGGATTGTTATATTGATATGCAAAACAAATTAAAAAAAGCTTTTGCCAGTCATGTCCAATCGAGCAATCAGCTAGCTTTGAAACAAATTGAAAGCACCTCCTTATATAAATCTAAAGAGGATTTTATATATTGGGGATATGAAGCACAATATCGAAATCTAACTATCACTCAAAAAAATGTAGTTGATTATCCGGATTTCACGTCTCCTTTGCGAGTTGAAGGTGCTGCAGGGACGGGAAAAACGCTCTCGTTAGTAATGAGGGCATATAAAATTTTAATGGAAAAAAAGAGCGCTAATTGCCCATATCGCTTGATTTTTTTTACACATAGCGAGGAAACCTGCAAACATAGTCGTCAGATATTTGAAAGTTATGAATGCGGAAGCTTGTTTTTGTCTAAGCAAGCCCCTCAGTCAATTGTTTTTATTTCCTTGTTTAGTTTTTGCACGAAGTTCGCTCGAATTCCAGAAACCGCTTTGTTAGAAATGGACGCTGGAGATTCAAAGACATATCAATTAATGGTGATTGATAGTGTGCTTGAAAAAGCCGAGCAGGACAACACCATTTCAACGTATATTCCTCTTTTGACTGATGAATTTA
>ERZ1034626.1390-NODE-1390-length-16201-cov-4.677505_pt1 | contig 16201 bp, 21 predicted proteins | sample MGYA00520652_ERZ1034626 | MGnify/ENA primary metagenome ERZ1034626 (study PRJEB33766, sample SAMN09781765) | gut metagenome | biome: gut microbiome | host: Homo sapiens | place: Madagascar | study: EMG produced TPA metagenomics assembly of the PRJNA485056 data... | reverse complement strand
GCACCCCGGGGTCTTTTTATGCCCTGCCACTTCTGACAGATACCCCGCCCCTGAAAAAGCCCCGGGGTGTGCCGGAAAGGCGCAGGGAGCATCCGGCCTGCACCGATGTGTGCGGGCTTTTCTTTTACAGTCAGCAGGAGGTATGCAGCATGGGCAATCCGCGCTATGCCAACGGCCAGCTGAGGCGCAGGCACCGCGCACGGCTGCGTGCGATGGGCTGCGAGTGCGGCATCTGTCATGGGCGTTTCGGGCCGATTCATTATGATGAACCTTCGGACGCGCAGCATCCGCTGTCCTTTGTGGTGGACGAGATCAAACCTGTGTCCAAGTGGAGACAGTTCGGCTACCCGTCCGCACGGGCTGCTGCGGAAGATTGGAACAATCTGCAGGCCGCGCACTGGTTCTGCAATGCACAAAAAGGCAGCAAAACCGCTGAAAACAGCTCAAAACAGGCCAAAATCGTGCGGATCCCGCACGTTTCAGACGGCAGCTGGTGAGGGTGGGGAGGGTACCCCTCCCTCGCCCTCGGCGACCCCAGTGCCGTCAGCGCCGATTTACACACAGGGAAAATTTGAAAGGGGGTGTTTCTGGCCTATGGCGACCATGAAAAGCATCACGGCCCGGGGCACCCGGCTGGAGCAGCTCAAGCAGCTGGCAAAGGTGCTGGCAACCGGCATTGATGCCTGCAAGGACTGCCGGGCCCTGCCGCAGCTGACCAAACAGTACCGGGAGACCATCCGGGAAATTGAAGAGATCGAAGGAGCAAAAGATGACACGGACGAGATCGGCGCGATCCTCGCACAGCGAGAGCATGATGGGAAGTCAGGAGCCGTCCGCGCGTATCGCACCGGAGTATCCGGCGACTGACGGGGCGGACGCCGTGCGCATCCTGCGGGCAGGCGGCACGGTGCTGGATCCGTGGCAGAGCGATATTCTCGACGACTGGATGAGCCGCACCGTCTCCGGCAAATGGGCAGCGCCCACGGCGGGCGGCAGTGTCCCCCGCCAGAACGGCAAAAGCCTGCTGGTGCAGGGACGCTCCGAAGCCGGGATGCTGCTGTTCAATGAGACGGTTATTTACACCGCACATCTGCAGAAAACCGCCACAGAGACCTTTGAGGAAATGCGGGCCTTTTTTGAAAGCCCGAAGCTGCGCCGTCATGTGGCCGAGATCAAAACGGCGCTGGGCCGGGAGCAGATCATCCTGAAAAGCGGTGCCCGCATCAAGTTTCTGGCCCGCACCCGCAACGGCGGACGCGGCCAGCACGGCGACCTGCTGATCTTTGACGAGGCACAGGAGCTGGACGAGACCGCGCAGGGTTCTTTCCTGCCCGCCATTTCTGCCAGCCTGAACCCGCAGACCATCTATGTGGGCACACCGCCCGGCCCCGACGCCGTGGGCACTGTGTTCCGCGCTCTGCGCAAGCGTGCGCTGGACGGCGAAGCGAAAAAGGCCGCATGGTTCGAGTTCTCGGTGCCGGAGATCGGCGACGTGAAGGATCCGGAACGCTGGGCCGCAGCAAACCCGGCCCTTGGTCGGCGCATCCAGTTCTCCACCATCGAGGGCGAAGCCGAACAGCTGGACCCGGACACCTTTGCGCGGGAGCGGCTGGGCTGGTGGAGCCCGGAGATCACGGAGCATCTGGATTACGCCATCGACCGCACCGCGTGGGAAGCCTGCGCCAGCGAGGACGAAAAGCCCGAAGGCAAGACCGCCTACGGTGTCAAGTTTTCTGCCGACGGCAGTGCTGTGTGCCTGTGCGGCGCGGTGATCCCGAAGGAGGGCCCCGCGCGGGTCTCGCTGCTGGAAATGCGCCCGTCCGGTCAGGGCCTGACATGGCTGGCCGACTGGCTGAACGACCGGTACGGCAAGGCCAGCTGCGTGGTCATTGATGGCCGCAACGGCGTGGACGTGCTGGTGGAGCGCATCAAGGACACATGGCGGGCAAAGAACTCAGTGATCCGGCCCGCCGCAAAGGACGTGATCGCTGCGGTCAGCGGCTTTACCAACAGCATCAGTGAGGGCACCCTGACATGGTACAAGCCCCAGACCGTGCTGGACGAAAGCGCTGTCACCGCCGTCAAGCGGCCCATCGCGGGCGGCTTCGGCTTTGGCGGGGACAACAGCCTGCCGGTGGAAGCCTGTGCACTGGCGCTCTGGGGAGCCAAGACCAGCCGCCGCGACCCTACCCGCAAAATGAAGATCGGTTAAGAGGAGAACTATGCAGACTTTGAATTTCGGCTATGTGCGGGGGCTGACACAGGAAGAGCAGAAACAGCTGCGAGACCTTGCCGACGCCTACAACTACCACCAGAGCCGCAACGCCGCCAAAGACAAATATTACGAGGGGCATATCACCCTGAACGACGTGAACCTTGGCATTGCCCTTCCGCAGGGGCTGCACAATCTGGAAGTGGGCTGCAGCTGGGGGCAGAAGGCCGTGGACGTGCTGGCGGCACGCTCCATGTTTGACGGCTTTGTGGGCAGCGGCGGCAGCCTCGAAAGCCTTGCAAAACTGGTCAAGGACAACCGCCTCGTGGCCGAGTACGCCAAGGCCTGCCGGGACGAGTTGAAATACGGCTGCGTGTTTGCCACCCTGTCCGCAGATGCAGGCATCGGCTGCCGCATCCGGTTTCACTCGCCAGCCACTGCTGCCGCGCTCTGGAGCGGCAAGAAGGGGCGCATCGACTGCGGCATGGCCATCATCGACACTGTGAAGGACGAGCATTTTGAAGGCGTCTGGCGTCCCACGCTGGTGAACTTCTACACGGACACGGATCTGATCGTGCTGCGCGGCAACGGCAGTTTCTGGGTAGCGGAACGCAAGCCGCACAAAATGGGCAGACCGCTGATGGAGCCCATGATCTGGAACGCCACCAACTCCAAACCCTTTGGCCGCAGCCGCCTGAAGCGCCCTATCCGGGCACTGATCGACGATTATGTGCGCACCGCTGCCAACGCTGCCATTGCGCTGGAGTTCGACACCACCCCGCAGAAATACGTTCTCGGTGTGACCGATGAGCAGTATGATGCCATCGTTTCCAACAAATTCAAAACCTACATGGGCGCTCTGATCGCGGCCACCTCCAACCCGGAGACCGGCGAAACCCCGGAGTTCGGCCAGCTGGCGCAGGGCAGTCTGACGCCCCATGTGGAAAAAATGCGCATGACGGCAACCCAGTTTGCAGCGGCCACCGGCCTGACCGTCACCGACGTGGGTGTGGTGAATGATGCCAACCCCACCAGTAGCGACGCCATCCTTGCCCAGAGCCAGACGCTGGTGCTGCTGGCCCAGCAGCTGAACACAGGCAATGGCGATGCCCTGCGCACCATTGCCTGCATGGCGCAGGCCGTGGCGCGTGGCTGTGAGCTTTCCGAGCTGACCGAACAGGAGACCGGCATCATGGCACACTTCAAGAATCCGGCCATGCCCAGCGTGGCCGTGACGGCGGATGCTGCCATCAAGATCGCATCTGCCCGGCAGGAGTTTGCCGGGACGGATACCTTTCTGGAAATGATCGGCTTCGATCAGGCGGACATCCGGCGCATCAAGGCACAGGAGCAGCGCCAGCGCGGCCAGAAACTGCTGATGGAGATGGAAGATGCAGATCTCAGCGAAAACGTGGAATGAGTACATCACCCGACTGTCCCGGCTGAACCAGAAGGCCGGGCAGCTCATGCGGGAATACATAGACGCCCACGGCACCGCCGACACGGACGACCTTGTGGCCTACGCTTACGGCCTTGTAACGAAATACGGCGAAGGCAGTGCAGAGCTGGCCTGCCAGATGTATGAAGCACTGGCCGAGGCGCAGGGCGTGTATGTGCCTGCTGCAGAGCCTGCCGAGACCGCCAGCTACAGCGAAGTCGCCCGCATGGTGCACGCCACCAAGGATCAGAATCCCGCCAACCTGCCAAACGGCGTGAGCCGTCTTGTGAAGCGTGCCGGAGCGGACACCACCCTGAAAAATGCCGTCCGCGACGGTGCCGAGTGGGCATGGATTCCCCACGGCGACACCTGCCCCTTCTGCATCACGCTGGCGTCCAATGGTTGGCAGAAGGCCAGCAAGAAACTGCTGAAGGGCGGCCACGCGGAGCACATCCACGCCCATTGTGACTGTGAGTTTGCGGTGCGGTTCCGTTCCGACACCACCGTGGCCGGGTACGACCCGGACGAATATTACCGGCAGTACCGGGAAGCGGGCGGCGACATCAACAAAATGCGCCGCATTGATTACGCTGCCAACCGGGAGCGCATCAATGCACAAAAGAGGGCGGCGTATGCAGCGCAGGCATACCGCAAGGATTTGGGGACAGCAAGTAAGATCACACTGACCCGCAGAGCGGAAGCTGTTGAAATCTCTGTGAAGCAGGTCGAATCTTACAAAACGCCGGTTTTTGTTTCAGATAAAGCGTCTATCAAGCCCAAGGCGCTGCATGAGGTCAACCAGAACACAGAGCACGCATTGACCGACTGGGGCGTAAGTATTGACCGCAAGCCTAAGATCGTAATCGTCAGCGATGATGAATTGCGCGGAGCACTGGGCGTCTATGACCCCTGCGAGAATATCGTTTACTACGCTGAAAGCATCGGCAAGAAGGCAGTGCAGGAAGCATCCGGCGGTGCTGGTGCCGTTGAAGCTCATGAAATGTGGCACATGAAGCAGGCAGAGGATTTCCGGCAATCCGGCTGGACGATCACCCGCGAAAATCGCGGCGAGTATCTCGATGCTCTGTGCAAAAAGTGCAGGGAACGCATTGACAAACTTGGCATTACGCGCGATAATGTAGGAGAAATCAGCAAATATGCTGCTGATATGTATTTAGGCGACCGCTTTGATGAAGTCGAGGCGGAATTTATGTCGTTAAGGAGGCGAACGTAACATGTGCATATTGGGTTATCCCCCGGAAATTCAAAAGTTAGTCGATACGTTTGATCCTTACCGTACAGCGATTCTTGAAAAAGACTTTTCTGCTGTTCCTGAGGAAGCGTTGAAAGCGTATCATAAATTTAAAAACTGGGCCTGGGAACAGGATCAGTAATTGAACCACGATGCACGCGCACCGTGGTTTTCTTTTGCCCATTTTTAAGCACGATGCAGTTTTGCACCGTGCTTTTTTCATGCCGTTTTAGCTCATGTTGGCAGAGCGCCGGTCTCCAAAACCGGAAGCGGCAGGTTCGAGCCCTGCAAACGGCACCATGCGGCGGGCGGCGCGTACCCCGCCCAAGACCGGATCACTGACAGAGAACAGTGTAAAAAACTGAGGTCTCACACACGAAAGGAGTTTCCACCATGAAGCGTGAAGACGTAAAGAACAAGATCCCCGGCATCACCGATGAACAGCTGAACTGGATCATGCAGGAGAACGGCGCAGACATCAACCGGGAGAAGTCTGCCGCCACGGCCCTGCAGACCCAGCTGGACAACACAAACGCCCAGCTCAAGACCGCGCAGGATGGCCTGAAAGCCTTTGAAGGCGTGGATGTAGCCGGGCTGCAGGCAAAGGTCACCCAGCTGCAGAACGACATGAAGGCGCAGGCCGAGGGCTTTGCCTTTGACAACGCGCTGGACACTGCCATCATGAGCAAGAAGGGCCGCAGCGTCAAGGCGGTGCGTGCTCTGCTGGATCTGGATGCCCTGAAAGGCTCTGCCGACCGCAGCACCGACATCGGCAAGGCGCTGGACGAAGCCGCCAAAGCGAACCCGTGGGCGTTTGGTGATGGCCAGCCCGGGTACCCTGACGTCAGGGATGGCGGAGACCCGCATCACACCCCCACCGGCTCTACCAGCGAGCAGTTTGCAGACTGGTTTGCGCAGGTGACCAAGTAACAAAGGAGTATTTCTATGGCGACTGATATCAACCGTACCACCTCTATTGCCCTGCCCGGCGAGGTATCCAGCGAGATCCTGCAGAAAACGCAGGAAAGCTCCGCGGTCATGTCTCTGGCCCAGCAGATCAAGCTGCCGGGTCTGGGCGTGACCATTCCTGTTATCACCGGCGACCCGGAAGCCGCATGGGTGGCTGAGACCGAAAAGAAGCCGGTCAAGCGCGGCACGCTGGACACCAAGATCATGCAGCCCTACACGCTGGCCGTGATCGTGCCCTTCTCCAACCAGTTCCGCCGCGATGTGCCCGCACTGTACAAGCAGCTGGTGAGCCGTCTGCCGCTGGCTCTGGCACAGAAATTCGACGCTACTGTGTTCGGCGGCGTCACCTCGCCCGGTTCCAACTTTGACACCCTGAAGACCTGCACCGCGCAGGAGATCGGCACCGATGCCTATGCCGGTCTGGTGGCTGCAGATGCAGACATCGCCGACCACAACGGCATCCTGAACGGCTGGGTGCTGTCCCCCAAGGGCAAGGCGCTGCTGCTGAATGCTGTGGACGCCAACAAGCGCCCGCTGTTCATCAACAGCGTGGCCGAGGGCGCAGTGCCCATGATCCTGGGCTCCAAGACCCTGCAGAGCAAGGGCGCTTACGTCTCCGGCACCCCCAATGTGGTTGGCTTTGCCGGTGACTGGACGCAGGCAATGTACGGCACTGTGGAGGGCGTGCAGATCGCCATCGCAGATCAGGCTACGCTGCAGGATGGTGAAAATACCATCAACCTGTTCCAGCAGAACATGTTTGCCGTGCGTGCCGAGATCGAGGTGGGCTTCCGCTGCGATACCACCGTGTTCAACAAACTGACCAAGGCGGCGGGCTGATGGTGGAGTTCATCAATCAGCTGACCGGAACGGCCATGTACGTTGCTGAGGAGCGTGCGGCAGAGTACGCCGCCGCAGGCCATAAGCAGGTGGCGCGGGATCCTCCCGCAGCCGCCGCGGCTGAAAAGCCCAAAGCCGCCCGCAAGGCCAAAGCGAAGTGAGGTGCCGCCATGCTTTACGCTGAAGTAAAGGACGTGGAAGGCGGCTTCCGGGAGCTGTCCAAGGACGAGCAGACCCGGTGCGCCGCACTGCTGGCCGAAGCGGCCGTTATTATTGATGCCTACAACCCGGGCGCAAGCGCGGACGCCAAGAAACTGGTCTCCTGCCGGATGGTGCGCCGTCAGCTGGGCGAGAGCGACAGTGGGGGCGGGGTGTCCTTCCCCATGGGCTCCACGCAAGGCACGGCCACGGCACTGGGCTACAGCCAGAGCTGGACGATGAGCGGCGGCTCGTCGGGTGAGCTGTATCTGTCCAAGCTGGAAAAGAAACTGCTGGGCGTGGGCAGCCGTCTGGGGGCCCGCAGCCCGCTGGAGGACTTATGTTGAAAGGCATCGACGTCATCCTGTGCGAGAAAACCCAGACCGGCACCGACGAAGCCGACGCCCCGGTCTACACCGAAACACCGGTCACCGTGCACAACGTGCTGGTGGGCGAGCCTTCCGCCGAGGAGATCACCACCGAGCTGCAGCTGACCGGGCGGCGGCTGGCCTATACGCTGGCCATCCCCAAGGGCGACGCCCACGACTGGAATGATGTGCAGGTGGAGTTTTTTGGCCAGCGCTTCCGCACCTGCGGGGGCGTCGTGCAGGGCATCGAGAGCATGATCCCCCTGCGCTGGAACAAGAAAGTGCAGGTGGTAAGGGATGAGTAAGGTTCGCTTTGAACTGGACCGCGCCGGGGTGCGTGCCCTGATGCGCAGTCCGGAAATGCAGGCCGTGCTGAAAGAGCGCGCCGACACTGTGAAAGACCGCTGCGGCGACGGGTACGAGGCCTATGTGGCGCAGACCCGCGCCGTGGCCGTGGTGGAGACCGCCACCCGGCAGGCCATCGACGACAACTCCGCAAACAACACCCTGCTCAAAGCGACCTCGGCGAGCCGCAGCGGAAAGCACAGGAGAACGAAATGATCGAAGAAATCATCCGCAATTTTCTGGCCCAGCGGCTGGACGTGCCGGTGCGGCTCAGCGTGCCTGCCCCGGCCCCCGCCCGCTTTGTGGTGGTGGAAAAGACCGGCTCCGGCTATGAGGACGGCATCTACAGCGCCACCATCGCGGTGCAGTCCTACGGGCCCGCCGCCACCAGCCACGACGGCACCCTGGATGCGGCCAAGCTCAACGAGCTTGTCAAGGCCGCCATGCAGGACGCCGACAACCTGCCGCAGCTTGTGCGCTGCGACCTTTATTCCGACTACAATTTCCCCGACACCACCCGAAAACGGCCCAGGTATCAGGCCGTTTTCGGCGTGGTGCATTACTGATTGAAAGGAGCCTTTTTATGGCAGATGCAAAGAACGTGACCTCTGCAAAGCCCAAGGTGGGCGGTGCCGTCTGGCGTGCACCGCTGGGCACCACCCTGCCCACCGACGCCAAGACCGCGCTGGACAAGGCATTCAAGAGCCTGGGCTATATCTCCAGCGACGGCCTGACCAACTCCAACTCGCCCTCCAGCGAAAACACCACTGCCTGGGGCGGTGACACCGTGCTGACCCAGCAGACCGAGAAGCCGGACACCTTCGCTTTCACCCTGCTGGAATCCCTGAACCCTGACGTGCTGAAGGCCGTGTACGGTGACGACAACGTCACCGGCGACCTGACCACCAGCATCACGGTCAAGGCCAACTCCAAAGAACAGAAGGACTGCTGCTGGGTGGTGGAGATGATCATGAAGGACGATGTGAACAAGCGCATCGTCATCCCGGACGCCGCCGTCACCTCGGTGGGTGACATCACCTATTCCAACGGTGCGGTGGGCTACAACACCACCCTGACCGCCGTGCCGGACACGACCGGCAACACCCACTACGAGTACATCACCGCCAAGGGCGCATAAGGAGGAAAACACATGATCACTGTGAAGATGAAGGACGGGTTTGAAATCGAAGTCGACCCCACTTTTGTGAAGGATTCTGAGCAGCTGGAGGAACTCGCAAACAAGGACCAGCTTTCCGGTTTGTTCTACTCGTGCAACTGTCTGCTGACCGCAGAGAACAAGAAGCGCCTGTACGACCATCTGCGCGACGAGAACGGCATTGTTCCCGTCGATGACCTGAGCAATGCCGTGAACGAGCTGATTACCAGCTGCCCTGCCGGAAAAAACTCTGCATCCTCGCCGAACTGATCGCATCGGACGAGGACGCCCTGATCTGCGATTTTGCCCAGTATTACCATGTGCTGGACTGGCGTGCCCTTCCGGTACGGCTGGCCGCCACGCTGGCGGCAGGCCTGCCGGAAACGAGCCGCAGCCTGCGCAAGGCGGCAGGCCGCACGGTGGACTTTGAGACCGAACTGCTGGCCTATGCCGCCGATCGCCTGACCCAGGTGCTCTGGTGGCTGCACAGCGACACGTCCAAGCCGCCCTCCGTGCTGGCCGACCTGCGCGGCGAGGCGGACAGCAGCAACGTGCAGAGCTACGCCAGCGCAGAAGAATTTGACGCCGCACTTGCGGCGCTGAAAGGAGGTTGACAACATGGCGGACGGAATCGAACTGGGCAAGGCATATGTCCAGATCGTGCCCTCGGCGCAGGGCATCACCGGCAGCATTTCCAGCGTCCTGAACGGCGAGGCCGCCAGCGCAGGCGACAGCGCGGGTCAGACGGTCGGAGAGAACCTCGCCGGATCCATGAAGAAAGCCCTTGCCGCCTCCGGGGTGGACAAAACCGTTTCCGGTGCGCTGGACGCATCCGGCGTGCTGAAGAAAAACGCCAGCGGGGTACAGCAGATGCAGGAATCTCTGTCCGGGGCCATCGCCAAGGCCACCATGCTGACCTCTGCCATCCAGACCGCCGCCGCAAAGGTCAAGAACCTTGCCAGCAGCTTCATCCAGTCCGGCGTGCAGTACAACGCTCAGATCGAGACCTACCGCACCGCCCTGACCAACATGCTGGGAGATGCGGAAAAGGCCAACGCCATGCTGGACAGCATCAAGCAGGACGCTGCCCGCACCCCGTTCAGCACGGATGCACTGGTGGAGGCAAACCAGTATCTTCTGAGTGCCGGCGAGAACGCCGCGTACAGCCAGAAGACCATCCTCGCCCTGGGCGATGCCATCAAGGCCACCGGCGGCGGAGACGCCGAGCTGAGCCGCATGGCGCAGAACCTGCAGCAGGTAGCCAACGTCGGCAAGGCCAGCGCGGTGGACATCAAACAGTTTGCGTTTGCGGGCATCAACATCTATCAGGTGCTGGCCGACTACACCGGCAAGTCGGTGCAGGAAGTCCAGAACATGACCGTCACCTATGACGTGTTGACACAGGCGCTGCAGGCGGCAGCCGAAGAGGGCGGCCGGTACTACGGCAGCATGGAGACCCAGAGCGAGACCCTCTCCGGCCGCATCACCACCCTGCAGGACAATGCAAAGCAGCTGGCTGGTGAACTTTCCAGCGGGCTTTCTAGCGCTTACGGCACCGTGGTGGAAAAGGCCAACGAGTGGGTCACCTCCATCCTGAGCGATGATGAAAAGCTGCAGCAGCTCAACACCACCGTGACCGTTGTCACGGCAGCCATTACTGCAGGCACCAGCGGCTTCATCGCCTACCGCACGGCCATGGCGATCTCCGGCGTCATCAGCGCGGTGCGCAATGCTACCGAGGGCATGACCATTGCACAGACAGCCCTGAACGCGGTCATGGCAGCCAATCCCGTCGTCATCGTGGTGACGGTTCTGGCTGCCCTTGCGGGCGGTCTGGCAACGGCCTATGCCGCAAACGAGGACTTCCGGGAGGGCTGGAACAGCGCGTGGAGTTCCATCAAGGACTGGTTTTCCTCGGTGGCGGACTATATCCTCGACAAGCTGAACATGATCATGGCCGTAGCCAACGGCGTCGGAAATGCAATCGCCGCACTTGGCCGCCTGGAAAGCCCTGTAGACGCCTACAACGCTGCCTATCATCAGACCCGGCAGAACTACGCAGACAACAAGACCCAGCAGCGGCAGAAGGATGGCGGCCATGCACGGCGCACCTCCAACGGCGGCATGTGGTCGGATAAGCTCCCGAACACGGCCAACAACGCGGTCATCAGCAGCATTGCACCCTCTACCGGCGGCATCACGAGCAAGAAGAAAGCCACCTCCACAAAGCCCGCCACCGAGACCCTGCTGTGGTCCCTGCAGGACGTCGGCACCAGCGTTTCTCAGAATGCTCTGGGCAAGGTCACGACCCAGACAGTGGAGCTGACCGAGCGCCTGAAAAAGGGTTCTAAGGAGTACGACCGCCTGACCAAGACCGTGACCGAATCCGGTAAGGAAATGGTCAACGGTGTGGCCAAGAACTACAAGACCGTCACCAAGTATGTGACCGAAAACGGCAAGACCACCGCCCAGACCCAGAAGGTCTACGAGGAAATTGCCGCCACTGTAGCCAAGACCGTTACGTCTACAACGGATTCCGTCGTCAACGGCATTGCCACCAGCACCAAGACCATCACCGAGACCCTGACCGACAAAACCACGACCCAGAAGCAGGTCATCACCGAGACCTACAACGACATCGTGGACGGGGCGCTGGTCACGGTGGAGCGGGTCAAGACCATTGCTGCCGACGGTGTCCCGCAGATCACCGAGGAGATCAAGAAGGCCTCTGCCAATAGCTTTGACGGCCTTGTCAAGGGCTGGCAGGACGAAGCCGACAAGGGCGTGGTGGGCACCTTCGGCACACTGGTGAATGCGATCAAAAAACAGGACTGGCAGAGTGTGGGCGAATGGGTATTGTCCACCCTGTACAACGGCCTTGCGCCGGAGACCAAACAGCTCATCGACGACTTCGGCAAGAACCTGATCCAGCAGGTCAACGGCTGGCTGGGCAGCAAGGTCAGCGACCTTGCAAACGGTGCGTGGGACGTCGGAACAAAGATCTGCAGCGGCCTGACCAGCGGCCTTGGCGACGTCGTCAAACAGTTTTCCGGTCTTGGCGGAACCCTCACCGGCATCTTCCAGAATCTGCAGGGGCCGCTGACCGGGGCGGCCGCCGCCATCAGCAAAGGGCTGAAAGGCGGACTCATCTCCAGCTTCCCGGAAATTCTGGCCTCGCTGGGCACCCTGATCGGTTCCATCGGCAGCGCCTTTGTAGGCATGCTGGAAGCCGTTGCGGCGGCACTGTTTCCCACCGGATTCGGTGCCCCGCAGGCCCTGCTCATGATCGCGGCAGGCGTGGCTCTGACCGCAGCCATTGCGGCCATCGTGGCCGGCATCGGCGGCGCGTTCAAGCGCAAGACCACGCCCGGCATCTCCGGCGGCACTTCCGGCAGCAGCACGACCTCCACGGCCTCCGGCTCCCTGTGGGACTACGAGAAGCGTGCTCCGCTGCCGCAGCGCACCCAGCGGCCCAACATCGAGGTCAACCAGTACATTTACAGCAAAGCGCAGACGGCTGCCGACCTGATGCGCGAGGCACAGTACGAACAGGAAAGGGCGGTGCTGCAGGGTGTTTGACGCGATCTTCAAGGCCAGCAACGGCCTGACCTTTTCCTTTGGCTACAAGGCGGGCGTGCTGTGGAGCATCACCCCGCTGGGCGACCTTCCGGTTGATCTGGAGACCAGCCAGGGTTACCAGCAGGTGGGTGTCACCGTGGAGAGCCGGAGCATATCCGGCGTGACCCGCACGGTCACCGGGCGCATCCTGCGCAATCAGGACTACTGCAAGCGCCAGCTGCGGGATGTGTTCGCGCCCTACGTCACCGGTCGGCTGACCATTGCCGGGGCCTACTGGTGCGACGCTGAGGTGCAGCGCACCCCGGACATCAGCGTGTCCGGCCTGTGGCCCACCTTCTCGTTCCAGCTCTACTGCCCGAATCCTTACTGGCGCAGCGTCCGCGAGATCTACGCTGCGACTCTGAGCGTGACGCCCACTTTCCGGCTGCCGGTGTGCTACGACGTGCACAGCTACGGCGTGCGGGAACAGGCAAACTATCTCCGCATCACCAACTCCGGGCTGGACACGCAGGACTGGGCTCTAACGCTGGAAGCCCGAGGCCCCGTGGTGAACCCCGGCGTCAAAGATCCGGAGACTGGCGAATTTCTGCGTTTTGTCACCACCCTGCAGGACGGCGACAAGCTGCAGATCTACCGCGAGAACGGTGAGCTGCGCACCGAGCAGCTCATCAACGGCACCGGCTACAACATCATGTCTACACTGGACGGCAGCAGCACCCTGTGGACGCTGCGCCACGGCGTGCAGGCGTGGCAGCGCACCGCGGATTCCGGCGCGGAGTGGGTCTTTCTGACCCTCACCTGCAGCGCGGCATTCTCGACGGTAGTTTTGGAGGAAACAGACAATGGCTGAACGAACGAGCGCCCTGACCGCAGGCGGGCACAAAAGCATCTGTGTCTACGACGGCGAGCTGAACCTACTGGGTCGGCTGGGAAGCTGGGTGTCACTGGTCTGGCCGGAACGCTACAACACCTACAGCGGGGTGCAGGGTGCGCAGCTGGAACTGCACGCCTCCACCGATTTGCAGGCACTATGCCGTCCCGACCGGTATCTCTGGCTCGTCGGCTCCGACCGCATCATGCGCATCTGCTCGGCGCAGGCTGACAGCTCGGAGTACAAACTGGTCATCTCGGCCAAAGATGCCGCCTGCATCCTCGGCGAGCGGATCAGCGTCCAGACCCTGAGCGGCTTTGCTGTAGAAAGTACCCTGCGCGGTCTGGTGTCCGGCGCGGCTGCATGGCCGCATCTGGAGCTTGGCGAGCTTGCCGGCCTTGCCGACACCTACACCGGCGAAGTCAAGCCAGGCAGCCTGCTCAGCATCGCGGAACAGGTGTGTCAGGAGTTGGACATCGGCTTCCGGGTGCGATTCGACCAGCAGGCCAAGAAGCTGCTGTTTGAGCTGTACCGGCCAAAGCTCGACCCCAACGCCCGGTACGCGCCTCAGTACGGCAACCTGACCGATCTGACCTATACCGAGAGCATTACAGACTATAAGAATATCTGTACCGTGATCGGTGCGGACGGCACGGTCACTGTTGGAGCCACCGGCAACACCGGCGCGGCTCGGCGGGAGCTGCTTCTGGATGCCTCCAGCCGCAAGAAGGAAGAAAAACAGTCTCAGGACGACTACCTTGCTTCTCTGCGTGCTCTGGGTGAACAGGAGCTTGCAAAGCATACCCGCATTGAGAATTTCCGCTTTACCCCCACGGGCGCAGTTACGGTGGGCAAGGTGGTGGCCGCCAGTCTGCCCGGCACCGACATTCAGGCCGCCGCCCGCATCACCAGCGTGACCCTCAGCTCTCAGAAGAGCGAGAACACCGTCACGACCGAGATCGGCACACCGATCCTCAGGAGGAAACAATGAGCATTATCACTTACCCGCTGAACGGCGTCACCTACGATGCGGAGGATGTGAGCACCTACCTGTGCACCCGCACGTCCGGCGTCTATGCCAAAGAGACGAACTTCGCCGTCAGCGTCACCGGAACGCGGCAGATCACCGTCGCGCCCGGCCTTGCATGGATCAACTACGACGACTTCAAGGGCGTATCCGTCTGCAGCCGGGAGGCGGTCAACCTGACCGTTCCGGATGCTGACAACACCCTCAGCCGCATCGACCGGGTGGTGCTGCAGTTCGACACGGCGGCCAACCTGACCACGGTCAAGCTCAAGTCCGGCACCCCTGCCGCCGCCCCGGAGCCGCCTGCCATCCTGCAGAACCACAATCAGTACGAGCTGTGCCTTTGCACGGTGAGCGTGCCCGCCGGTTCTGCAGTCATCACCGCCGCCGACATCACCGACACCCGCGCGGACGAGACCGTCTGCGGCGTCATGCGGGACGGCGTGACCGGCATCCCCACCGCCCAGCTGCAGAAGCAGGTAAAGGCCATGCTGGACAGCCTGCAGACCGAGGTGGACAGCAGGAGCTTTTATACCCGTGCCGAGGTGGACGCACTGCTGAAAAGCGTGAATCCTTTTCCCGTGGGCAGCATCTACCAGAGCACCGACGCCACCAGCCCCGCCGCGCTGTTCGGCGGCACATGGGAGCAGATCGCGTCTGAGCGTGTGCTGATGGGTGCCAGCAGCACCCACGCCGCAGGCACCACAGCGAAAGCCGGCCTGCCGAATATCACCGGTAGTTTTCCAACGACAACTTACGGAAGTAATTATAACAAAACTTCCGGAGCGTTTTCGCTTGGTTCGAGAATTACAGGCAACGGTGAGGACTCCAACAGTAGCTTTAATAGCTATTATGTGTCCTTCGCTGCGTCCGGCTCCAACGCTATCTATGGCCGCAGCAGCACCGTGCAGCCTGCCGCCTACTATGTGCATATCTGGCGGCGCACAGCATAAGAAAGGAGGAATCTCATGAAGATCATTGACGAAAACGGCGCAGCCCTCGAAAACCCCGACCTGACCCTTGGCTGGCTGCGGGACGAGACCGAAGCTGTGGAGCACCCCGCGCAGGAAGGTGTGCCGGAGCTGAGCCACTACGAAACTGTAGCAGAATACCCCAACGGCGGCAAAGACGTGCGAAAGATCATCGATCGTGAGGGCATCCCGGCACGGGACGCATGGACCGAGCAGGTGCCCATCCAGAGGTATATCCTTTACACCGACGAAGAGCTGGCCGAACAGGAAGCCGAGCGCAAGAATCAGGCTGAGCGGGAGGCTTTGCCCGAGACGGTGAAGGCACTGCAGGCGGCGCTGGAAGACGCGGACGCGCTGAACGTGGATCAGGAATACCGCCTGACCCTGCTGGAGCTGGGCATTACCGACGCAGACACCGAAACGACTACATAAGGAGGACACTTGAATGCTTTACAGGACTTTGAAACGCATGATTGAGCGCGGCCAGACCGCTGGCCTCGCGGAAAAGCTGGATGTTTTTTACGCCATGGGCCGCATCACGGACGCCGAGTACAAAGAGCTGACCGAGCTGCTGGGCGAGAAGACCGGCGCATGACCGGCGGGAAGGACGTGAGAAGATGGCGATCAAACAGTACAGCCTGAAAACGGACAGCAAAAAACGGCTGACCCCGAATTTTACGGTCTACGAGTTCCGCTGCCGCGACGGCAGCGACACGATCATGGTCGATGAAGCTCTTGTGGTGGTGCTGCAGTGTATCCGGGAGCACTTCGGCAAGGCCGTGACTATCACCAGCGGATACCGCACCGAAGCGCACAATGCCGCTGTGGGCGGCGCAAAATCCAGCCAGCACCTTCTTGGCCGGGCGGCGGATATTCAGGTGGCAGGCGTATCCGTCGAAGCCGTGGCCGCCTATGCCGAAAGCCTGATGCCCGGCTGGGGCGGCGTGGGCCGCTACCCGGTCAAGGCAGGCCGGG
>ERZ1034626.1386-NODE-1386-length-16262-cov-23.378478_pt1 | contig 16262 bp, 13 predicted proteins | sample MGYA00520652_ERZ1034626 | MGnify/ENA primary metagenome ERZ1034626 (study PRJEB33766, sample SAMN09781765) | gut metagenome | biome: gut microbiome | host: Homo sapiens | place: Madagascar | study: EMG produced TPA metagenomics assembly of the PRJNA485056 data... | reverse complement strand
CCTTTAATTATAAGGAAGGTACGGAAACGGTCGCTTTCGGGGAAGCCGTGAAAGCGGAGAAAAGTTCGGATATGAGTGCGCGAGGTGCACCAGATTTTGAACGTCAAATCGTAAGATTTGGCGTTCTTTTTTGTTATGTAACCCCGAAAAATCGGGGCTTGCACGGTCAATGCACGGTTTTTGCACGGTTGGTGTTTTCGTGGGAATCCTCTGCATAGGCTGGAATTGCTTTGAAATGCGTGGTAAATTTTGCATCAGGTCAGCAGAGCCAGACGGAGCTGAGCCTTTACTTCGGGGTCTGCATTCTTCAGCAGTTCCAGCAGAGCAGTCATAGAGATGGTCGGTTCGCCTGCGGCGGGTACAGCCTGCGGGCTGGGGCTTTCCTGTTTAGCATAGAACCCTTCCTCGAACTTCCTGCCCAGTTCTACACGAGAGGACTGCTGGATATGGGCGTAGGTGTTCACCAGCATATCTGCCGTGGCGTGTCCGGTGGTTCCCTGAACAGCTTTCACATCGCCGCCGGATATCATCAACTGATAGGTCGCACTGGAGTGCCGCAGCCCATGAAAGACGATACGCGGGAACTCCGGGTGTGCGTCCTGCCATTTCAGGAACTTCTTGCGGATGAGCACCGGCTCCACCGCCAGACCGTTGGGCAGACGGAACAGCATTCCGCTGTCATGGTAGCGTGCCGGGTCTTTCCTCTCGTCTGCCGCCAGCTGATTCAGCCATTTCTTCAGTTCCTCTTTCAGAGCAGAGGTCATGAAGATGGTACGGCAGGAGGACGCCGTTTTGGTGCTTTTCAGGATGAGGGAAGTGGTGTTGCGCTCCAGCTTGTCCGGGAATATTTTGATGATGCAGCCATCATCCACCTGATTCAGGGCTTCTTTTCGCACCCGCTGCATGGACTTGTTGATACGGAAGGTCCCGATGCCATCTGCTGCGTCAAAATCAAGATCTTCCGGGGTCAGACCTACGATCTCACCCTCTCGCAGTGCGCCCACCAGTGTGAGGTGAACTGCTAGGTGCAGAATGGGGTCCTCCATACTGTCCAGAGCCGCTCGCATTTCATCTACCGTCCAGATGGTGCGCTCCTGTGTGGACTTCTTGGGGCTGTCCACGGGAACAGGGCTTTTGACAAGGATGCCCCACTCTACGGCATACTGGAACGCTGTGCCCAGCAGCCGATGCACCTCATGGATGGTGGTGCCGGAAAGAAATCGTTGCTTCTGCTTTTCGGTCAGTTCTTGCTTCTTTCCCTCGATATACGAACCGCAGGGCGTTTTGCTCAGGGTCGTGTAGAGGTTCTCCATGTGGTAGGGCTTGAGCTTCTGCATCTCCATGCTGCCGATATAGGGGATAATGAGATTCTGGATGGTGGAGAGGTTGGATTCGTAGGTTTTGGGTGCCCACTTGTGCTTGCTGCACTGCTTGGGCAGCCAATCCATGAGGAACTCTGCCACCGTCACCGAGGACGGAATCAGGAAAGTGCCAGCTGCCAGTTCATGTTCGATCTGCTTCTTTCGGTTCGTTGCCTCCTCTTTGGTGGGAAAGCTCTCCCATTTGTCGCAGCTCTTGCCGTGTTCATCTTCGTAGGTGTATCGGACGCTGTAAGAGTTGCCGCGCTTCGTAATATATGCCATACTGTTTGCCTCCTTATCAAGCTGCCCGGTTGAGCCACGCATCGAAACTGTCCTTCGCTACACGGATGCTTCCGCCTACCCGCAGAACACGGAATTTTGTTTTCCGACATTTTCGGGCTATCCGATCAAAATTTTCATGCGTTTCAGCTCTTCCTGCGCGTTCTCTTTGCGGAAACTCACACCGATGCAGGAAAGCGGATGCCAGCTTTTTCAAGTCACTGTTCGTGTGGTGGACCTCGAAAGGCCGAAGTACGATTTCGCCTCCGGGTCTCCGTACCGCAACTGTGCTTTTGCTCTTAGACACATCGATACCGACGGCGGTAATAACAGCAGCTTCCATTTTTCTGACCTCCTTTAATGCCGGTTCCGCCTATGCCCATTACCGATTCAGCTTGCTTTGTGACACGAATGTACGGCAACATTTTTATCTGCCGATAACTCAACCTGCGTCAATCGAACGCTGCAATGGAGATGGCGGAGAACAGTTTGCGCGTACGAGCGTTCAGCTCAAGCAATGCTTCGTTCTCTCAACACATCTTCATTGTAGCTTAGGTTTGGGCATCTGTATAGCTCACTGGCTGTGAGCTTCTCAGAACCAACACCATTGTAGCAAGCAATGTGTCTGTCTATACAAACACCATTTGCGTTGCAAAATGCTTGTTGGGGAACACCCAAACCCTTGAACTGCGTCCGGTGGATGCAGGTGATGCGCTCTTGCGGCCCTCACCCCAGCTTCTCCCACAGGGCATTCAATGCGGCAGCAGTATCCGCATCCATGCCATCGTTCAGGCGGCGGGCGGGGTACCAGAGGGTAGAACTTTCTCTTTGCGCATTGGCAAGGGGTGTTGGGGCTTGCCGTCTGCACTCGGACGGCCGAAGTTGTAGATGCGGTAGGAACTGCCTGCGGCGGTTGCTCTACGGAGCGCGCCTGTGGCCGCGGTGCAGAAATGTAATAACTCGATATAACACTTTCGCCTCTGTAATCTGCAAAGTGCAGTGGACTCTTCGAAGTCTCTCCGAGGGGGGCGTCTCCTGCGGGAAAACTACGATTAAAAAACTGGATAAACTGCAAATAACCTGTGCGGTTCGTACGGCATACGAACGGATGAAATATAGACGATAAAAACGATTTGTTTCTCAAAAACTGCCTGTGCGAGTGCGTATAAGTACAGACCGCACAGGCTACACAAATTTCTTCCGTGGAAAAATGCGCTTTTTACGGGCGGCTGGACTAGGAAAGACTATTGTTATTTTTTGTGAAGAGTGCTATTATCACTATCATAAAAGGATGTATCCCTTAAAGAAAAAATACGCGCCGCCAGCCATTGAAAAGAGGCCGGACGGGCAGCAACGGTAAATGCAATGGAGATTTTACTCACAGGTTTTACAGCATTCCTGACGCAGGAGTGGATCGAGACGGCATTCCCGGATGATCATGTGCTGACCACCCACGCAAAAGGGGAAGCGCTGCAGGACACCCGGATCAAGACGGTGATGCTGGAAAGCAAGCAGCTGCTGGATCAGCTTTCGGAAACCTACCAGTTTGACCGGGTTGTCTATTTTTCTGAATATCTGCTGCCACACGGGGATCAGGAAGGTGAACTGGACCGCCTGCGCCGGGTGCTGCAGTCCTGCCGCGAGCGGGAGGTGGAGCTGTTGTACCTCTCAGGGCCGGAGGCAGCATTGACGCCGTCCTCCGGCAAAACGCTGCTGGCCAATGCGGCGGAGGAACTTTGCTTCCATTACGCCAGAACCAGCAAACTGCAGGTCAAGGTATTCCGCCTGCCATACCTCTATGCGGTTTCGGACAGCGGTGCGGAGCAGTTTGCACGGCTGTTCGAGCAGATATCTGCCGGTGCAGTTCAAATGGATGAACAGGCCGCGCAGCCGCTGCTGGCGCTCTGCGCAGAAGAATTGGCTGATCTCGTTGCCCGGGTGTTCGATACATGGACGCCGAAGCCGGAGCGATTTACGCTGCCGGATGTTTTTGGGAATACGCAGGAGCAGCTGGGCGAGGTGCTGCAAAAGCTGCAGCCCGGGCTGAAAGTGCTGTACGGCACCGATACCATCCAGACCTATCCCGCAGCGGATAATACTGTCCGCCGCAGGTACGGCTGGTTCCAGCGGTACAGCCTTCTGGACGATCTGCCGACGATCTATAATATGTGGTGCGCCCGGCAGGCAGAGAAAAAAAGTTTTGTACGCAAAACGGTGGATAAGATCCGCCAGAGCCCACGCCTGCTGCGGCTGGTAGAGATCGCTGCCGCGTGGTTGGCCACGGAGCTGCTGGTGCGTATTACAGGCACGGACGCGCAGTTCCAAATGATCGATTTCCGGCTTATGTTCGTCGTGCTGATCGGCACAGTCTACGGCCTCAATGCAGGTGTGCTGTCTGCTGTGTTGGCATCTGTTTCTCTAGCAGTGGGCTATCTGCGGCAGGGCACTACCCTGATGCTGCTGTTTTATGCGCCTGCCAACTGGTTGGCGTTCATTGTATATTTTGTAGTGGGAGCGTCCTGCGGGTATGTGCAGCTGCGTAATACAGAGACCGCCCGTTTCGTGCAGGAAGAAAACAAGCTGCTGTGTAAGCGGCTTGAATTTACCCGGAAACTGTATCAGGATACGTTGGAGGATAAACAGCTGTTCCGCCGCCAGATCCTTGGCCGCCGGGACAGCTTTGGCAAGATCTATGCTGTGACCCAGCAGCTGGATATGCTGCAGCCGCAGGAGATCTACCACAAGACTGTGCAGATCATGGAGGATGTGCTGGAAAATCACAGTCTCACCATCTACCGGATGGAAAAGAACCATGGGTTTGCCCGCCTTACAGCCGCCAGTGCCGGAATGACGCCGGAGCCGGCGCACTCGCTGGAGGTAGAGCAGTGGTTGGATGTGATCCGTGCCATTGAACAGGAGGGGCTGTGGGTGAATCGCGGCTTCCTCCCCGGACATCCGATGTATGCTGCAGGTGTGCGGCAGAACGGCAGCCTTGTGGTACTTATCGGGCTGTATACGGCCAACGAAGAGCAGATGACCCTGTATTACCAGAACCTGTTCCGCATCCTCTGCGGACTGGTGGAAACGGCATTGGTGCGCGCTTTTGCGTACGAGAGCGCCGTGCGGGAAAACTGGTATCTGCCCGGCACCTGCCTGCTGCGTCCGGCTGTGTTTGCGGAGCAGCTGGCTACAGCCTGTACCCTGCAGGAAGAAAAAATGGCGCATCATCTACTGCTGCGGGTGACGGGTGAGTTTAAAGATCGGGCCGAATTCAACGACCGGGTGGGGCGCTCCATCCGCAGTACCGATGCGGCAGGCGTTGGAACAGACAACGAGGTCTACCTGCTGATGAATCAGGCCAATGAAGAAGATCTGCCGCTGCTGACCCGGCGCTTGGGCGAAAAAGGGCTTTATGCTACTGCGGTGCCTCTGGATGAGCAACTGCGGCTGATCAGCACTGCAAAACAGGAGGCACCGCATGCGTAACGGATTCTGGCTTGGCCTTGTGCTGCTGGCAGTACATCTGGCCGTATGCGGGGTACTCTGGCTGCTGGCCAGAACCCGGGCACTGGAGGTGGAGGGATATTTTGTCCCGGTGATGCTTCTGGTGCCGCTGTGGGGCCCCCTGTGCGTGCTGCTGCTCCACACTTCCAATCGCCTTACAGGCGGGTGCCTGCGGGAACAGACACTTGAAAAGCTGCGAATAAACGAGGAAATATACAAAAATATCCTTGTAATGGGAAACGAAGACGAGGATACGGTCGTTCCGCTGGAGGAAGCGTTGCTGGTTGACAGTCCCGTGCAGAAACGCAAGCTTATCCTCTCGGTGCTGACGGATGACCCCGCAGGCTATTACGATCTGCTTCAGCAGGCCCGCATGGACAACGACAGCGAAGTGGTGCACTACGCTTCTACGGCATTGTCACAGATCACCAAGGAGGCAGACCTGAAATTGCAGAAGCTGGAGCAGCGCTATGCCGCTGCCCCGGACGATGCCGCAGTGCTGGAAGAATACTGCGATTATCTGGAAAGCTACCTGAAAGATGGCTTTGTACAGGGCAGAGCGGCAGAGATCCAGCGCCACCAGCTGGAGCAGCTGCTGAAAAAACGGATGGAAAATCTCGGTGGACGCCGCAGCTGTACGCTGGAATGCAGGCTGGCAGATGTTCAGCTCGGCCTTGCTGAATATGACCGTGCAGAAAAAACGCTGGAGGATCTTACAGCGCGCTGGCCTCAACGCGAGACGCCGTGGGTGCTCCGTCTGCAGCTGGCAGCAGCGCTGCGCGATGGGGCGGCTATCCAGAAAACACTGTGCCAAATCGAGGAAAAGGAGGTCTACCTCAGTGCAAAGGGCCGCGAGATCGTGCGGTTCTGGCAGGGAAAACAGCAATGATAAAGGAAATCTTTTCACGGCTGCGTGCATTCCGCTGGCAAAAGCTGCTGATCATCTGGGCGGTGTTCGTGGCGATGGCCGCTATCCTGTTTGCGGAGCGCAGCGGTATTCAATACGATGCAACGAAATTTAAGATCGATTATCTCCCTCGGACAGAGGCAAAGCCTGCACAGATCGCCATGTTCGGCCAGCCTGTCACCTGCCTGTTGCTCTACGATTCCGGGCAGGAAGGCACAGACAATGCCAAAGAGCAGTTTGATCAGATCTTGCTGGATATGAAAGTAAGCACACAGGCTGTGGATGTGCACACAACGTCTCTTGCTGATATCCCGGAATTTGACCGGTATAAAACCGTTGTGGTCCTCATGAGTGAGCTGGACCCGTTGGACAAACGCCTGATCGACCTGATGAACTGGGTGCGGGACGGCGGCAGCGTCCTGTTTGCCATGGCACCCCAGAAAACAACCTATTTTGACGTGATCTCACCCGAACTAGGTGTCCTGTCCTCTTCCTGGGAGTATAAGACCGCAGAAAGCATTGTTCCTACGGAGGAGTTTATGCTGGGCGGCGGGCAGCGGTATGAGTTCAGTGACCCGTTCCAGTCCTCCCTCAGTGTCAGTCTCCGGGAGGAAGCCACGGTCTATGCCAGCACAGGGGACGAAGGCGTTCCGCTGGTATGGGGCACAAAGTCCGGTGCCGGCAGGGTGGTGGTGGACAACATCGGCATTTACGATAAGGTGCTGCGGGGCATTTATGCAGCTTCCTACAGTCTTCTGTGTGATGCCACCGCCTACCCGGTGATCAACGGCGCTGTGTTCTATCTGGACGATTTTCCGTCTCCGGTGCCCGGCGGCGATGGTAGTTATATCCGCAGGGATTACAGGATGAGCATAGCGGATTTTTATTCCAAGGTCTGGTGGCCGGATCTCGTAAAGCTTGCACAGCAATACTCTATCCGTTTTACCGGTGTCATGATCGAAAACTATGAGGACGATACCCAAAGCACGCCGGTCCGTCAGCCGGACACTCAGCAGTTCCGATACTATGGCAGCATGCTGCTGCAGCAGGGCGGGGAAGTGGGCTTCCACGGCTACAACCATCAGCCGCTGGTACTGCCCGATACGGATTACAAGGATCTTTACAGCTACCGTCAGTGGCCCAGCGAGGATGCCATTGTGGCTGCGATGAACGAGCTTATCGATTTTCAAAAGACCGTGCTGCCCAACACCGAGGGCAGTGTCTATGTGCCGCCCTCCAACATCCTTTCCACTGCCGGGCGGAAGGTGCTGGGCAGCACGGTGACCCAGATCCGCACCATTGCCAGCACCTACTTTGCGGATGCCACATCCCTGCCCTATGTGCAGGAATTCGGTGTGGCCAGCGACGGTATCGTGGAGCAGCCACGCATCGTATCCGGCGGTATGGTGGGAGATACCTATATGCGGCTGGCTGCGATGAGCGAGTTGAATATGCACTATGTCAGCACCCACTTTATGCACCCGGACGATCTGCTGGATGTGGACCGCGGTGCGGCAGAAGGCTGGGAAACTTATAAGGGCGGCCTGAAAGATTACCTCAAATGGCTCAGCGCCGCCGCACCGGATCTGCGCAGGCAGACAGGCACCGAGTGCTCTGCTGCCATTCAGCGGTATGCACAGCTGACGGTCACGCTGGACAGCACCGATACCGCATGGACGCTGCATCTTGGCAATTTTGTGGATGAAGCATGGCTTTTCTTCCGCGCCAATGAGGGGACTCCCGGCAAAGTCACGGGCGGCGAATTGACCCGCCTGACGGGGAACCTTTATCTGCTCAAAGCCAATGCCAACACCGTCCGTATTGAAAAGAAGGGGGCGTGACCATGCGCATCTGTCTGGTGCTGGAAGGGTCTTATCCCTATGTTCACGGCGGCGTATCCACATGGATGCACGCGTATATTCAGGCCATGCCTCAGCAGGAGTTTTCCCTCTGGGTCATTGGGGCCAAAGCACAGGACCGAGGGAAATTTGTGTATGAGCTGCCGCCCAACGTGAAAGAGGTGGAAGAGGTTTTTCTGGATGATGCCCTCCGCCTCCACGGGGAGCGGCAGCCAGTCCTGTTTACTGCAGACGAGCGCACCGCCCTGCGGGAATTGGTACGGCTGGGCAGCCCGGATTGGGATGTGCTGTACCGTCTGTTTCAGGAAAAAGGCGTTCACCCACTCTCTTTTTTGCAGAGCCGGGATTTTATGGAATTGTTCACGGATATCTGCCTGAAAGAGTATCCCTATGTAGCCTATGCGGATGCCTTCCATACCATGCGCTCGATGCTGCTGCCGGTGCTCTACCTGCTTACGGGCCGGGTGCCGAAAGCGGATGTCTACCATGCTATCTCCACCGGCTACGGCGGTCTGCTGGCCTGTATGGGCGGCAGCCTGAACCATGCGCCGGTGCTCCTTACGGAACACGGTATCTACACCCGCGAACGTGAGGAAGAAATCATCCGTGCAGAGTGGGTGGTGCCCTCGTTCAAGAGCCGATGGATCCGGTTCTTCTATGTCCTTTCTGAGGAGATCTACCGGCGGGCGTTCCGGGTCAGCAGTCTGTTCTATAATGCCCGCCGGACGCAGATCGAGATGGGATGCAATGCTGAAAAGTGCATCGTTATTCCAAACGGCGTCCAGTATGAGAGGTTCTGCAATATCCCGCTCAAACAGGAGGATGGCTGGGTGGATATCGGCGCAGTGGTGCGTCTGGCCCCCATCAAGGACGTCAAGACCATGATCTACGCCTTCTTTGAGCTGGCCTCCCGGGTGCCCAATGTCCGGCTCCATATCATGGGCGGCGTGGATGATGAGGATTATGCTAAAGAGTGCTATACACTGGTGGAGGAATTGCAGCTCAAAAATCTGATCTTCACCGGCCGTGTAGACGTGGTGCAGTATATGCAGAAGCTGGACTTCACCATCCTCACCAGCATTTCGGAAGGACAGCCGCTCTCTGTGCTGGAATCCATGGCAGCCCGCCGTCCCTGTGTGACCACCGAGGTGGGGTGCTGCCGGGAACTGCTGGAAGGTGCTCCCGGGGATACGTTCGGCATTGCAGGCTACTGCGTGCCCCCTATGTACCGTCAGGGATTGGCTGATGCGATGGAGAAGATGTGCACCAGCCGTGCCCGCCGCGAAGAGATGGGACGCATTGGCCAAAGACGGGTGGATGCGTACTTTCACCACGAGCAGATGCTGGCCAACTACCGCAAAATGTACGATGAAACCGCAAAGAAATATCACTTGGAGTAACCATGGCAGGAATTGGATTTGAATTGAAAAAGCTGTTCCGCCGTAAAGGGCTGTTTGCCTCCCTGCGGGCCTACGGCTATGCGGGTATCATCTGCACCGGCCCTATGCTGCTGGGCGTTGTGCTTCAGTTTGGTATTCTGCTGCTCTGCGGCTGGGTGGGTGCCCAGCGGGATCAGCAGGATCTGCTGGTCTGCATGATCACCTATACGCTGCTGTTTTCCCTTACGGTCACCAGCTTCTTTTCCATGCCGGTGACACGGTATCTGGCAGATATGCTGTATGAGGAACAGGAACAGACCATCCTGCCTTCGTTCTGGGGCTCCAGCAGCCTGATGCTTGTACTGGGCTGCACACTGTATGGGCTGTTTCTGCTTGTTTCAGGAGCAACTCTTTTGCAGGGTCTGCTCTGCCTGTGGCTTTTTGCAGAGATGATCGTGAACTGGAATGGAATGAGCTACCTGACCGCCATCAAGGACTACCGGGGCATCCTCTGTTCGTTTCTGGCCGCCATTGCGCTGGCATTCGGGCTGGGGTTCGTGCTGGTGCTGCTGCTGGGCTGTCCGGTGCTGGAAGGAATGCTCTTTGCTGTGACCATGGGTTACGGCCTGATGATGGTCTGGGATGTAGTGCTGCTCTACCGCTACTTCCCGCAGAGTGAGGAGAGCCCCTGGACGTTTCTACGCTGGGTGGATGCGTTCCTTCCGCTGGCCTTTACGGGGCTGTGCACCAACATCGGGTTGTTTGCCCACCTTGTCATCTGCTGGGCAGGGCCGTCGGGCGTACAGGTCAAAGGCCTGTTTTATGGGGCTCCGTACTATGATGTTCCTGCCCTTATTGCGTTTTTGACCATTCTCGTCACGAGCGTAAATTTTGTGGTGTCAGTGGAGGTCAATTTCTACCCCAAATACCGGAATTACTACAGCCTGTTCAACGATGGCGGCGTTGTGGGCGATATCGTCACAGCGGAGGAAGAGATGCTGGCTGTGCTGAACCGGGAACTCCGGTTCACTGCCCTCAAACAGCTGTTCGTCACAGCGGCGGTACTTTCACTGGAGAACACTCTGCTGGCTCTGCTGCCTCTTGGGTTCAACGACCTGATGCACGGCTACTTCCGCACCCTGTGTGTAGGGTACGGCCTTTACGCCGTGGGCAACACCATTCTGATGATCCTGCTTTACTTCACGGATTACGGCGGTGCTGTCGCAGCCGCTGCTGTGTTTGCTGTTTCTGCCAGCGGGCTTACGGCGCTTTCCATGGCGTTTGACCCTGCGTTTTACGGGTTCGGTTTCCTGATCGGAGCGGCGCTATTTTATCTGGTCACGCTGTTCCGGTTGGATGCCTTTACGGCAAACCTGCCTTACCGGGTGTTGGGGCAGCAGCCTATTGTGGCAGAAACAAAAGCCGGGCGTTTCACCCGGCTGGGGTTGTTCTTGGAACATAAAAAGGGAAAGCATCGAGAGGAGAAGGCAAATGAAGAATAGAGATCTGATCCCGCGCCGCAGGGTGTTGGGGCTGGGGGTGGCGCTGGCCGGGCTGTGCGCAGGCTGCGCTGTGCTGCCGACCGGGAGTGCAGAGAGCGCTGCCAGTTCACAGACAGCGTCTGGGAATAAAGCAGCTGACAAGGTGGAAAAGGCTCCGCTGGAGGACATCAACAGTGTCCACCTGCGGGATAACCCGGAACTTTACACGGTCTACGATGACAGCGGCGTGGTGACAATGTACCTGACCGTGAGCCGGGGCAATGACAGCGAGAACACCAACCACAGCTGGGCGGAGATCAACCATTTTTCGGCTTACGATTATGAGGCCATGGGGGTGCCACGCTATCAGGTCAATGCGCTTTTGCAGGTGGGCGATGAGGACGGCCCAGTCGTGGGAGAGCTTGGATATGATACCCTAACCCCAAACGCTACCGTTCAGATACGCGGTCAGACCTCCAGCCGAAATAGTCAAAAGAACTATAAGATCAAACTAAAGAAAAATAAAGGCAGCTGGCGCGGTCAGCGCACCATCGCTCTGAACAAACACATGGGCGAGGGACTGCGCTTCCGTAATAAGATGGCTTATGACCTTATTAAGGGAATTGACCAGATGATGGGCCTTCAAACCCAATTCGTGCATTTGTACGTCAAAGACCTGACTGATAGCGACAGCGGTGTATTTGAAGATTATGGACTGTATACGCAGGTCGAACAGCTGAATAAGACAGCTCTCAAGACGCATGGAGTAGATTCAAACGGCCAACTGTATAAAATCAATTCCTTTGAGTTTTTGCGCAATGAAGATATCATCCGCCTCACAACTGACCCTGCATATGACCAAACGGCATTTGAGGCGCTGCTGGAAATAAAGGGAGACAGTGACCATTCCAAATTGATCGAAATGCTGGAAGTTCTCAACGATGCAACGTCGTCCATGGATGATGAGCTCTTTGTAACGTACTTTGATAAGGAAAATATCGCCTATTGGATGGCATTTCAGCTGCTGACCGGCAACACAGACACTCAAAATCGAAATGTCTATTTGTACAGCCCACAAAACTCCAGCAAATGGTATCTCTGGGACTGGGACAATGACGGTATGCTCCGCCGCCGGGAACGTGAAATCATCAAGTTCTCGGACTCTGAAAGCTGGGAACGCGGCGTGAGCAACTACTGGGGCAATATTCTGTTCCGGCGCTGTCTGCAAACACAAAGTTACCGTAATATGCTGGATGCTGCCATGAAGGAGCTTTATGCTTACATGAATAAGACGCGTATCCAGTCCATGCTGGAACATTACCGAAGTGTGACGGAAACGTATGTCTGGCAGATGCCAGACCGGATGTATGTCCCTATCACGCATGCCGAATACGAAGATGTTCTGAAGAGTATCTGGCCGGAAATCGAAGAAAACTATAATTACTACTGGGAGAGCTACCGTAAGCCCATGCCATTTTACATTGGTATACCGCAGGTAGCAAACGGTCAGTTGCATCTGAATTGGGATTCTTCCTATAATTTTACGGTTGAGGAAATCTATTATACGGTCGAACTTGCAAAAGATTATCTGTTTAACAAAGTACTCTACCGGCAGGAAAACCTGATCCTGCCAGAGCTTACAATGGATATGCTTCCTGCTGGACAATATTTTTTGCGGGTTCGCGCAACGAATGCATCTGGTTACACGCAGGATGCGTTTGATTATTATGTTACCGAGGCCGGCAAGCATTATGGCATGATCTGTTTTTACGTCCAGCCTGACGGCAGCATTGCGGAGGATACCTATGAAGAGTAAGCTGCGCTTTCGGACTGAAGTGAACGCTGTCCCTCTGCTGCAGCGCAGTTCACAGCTGATCCGTAACACTTTGTTTACTCCACCCCAGCACACCAGTACAGAGCACTACCGCCACGAGCTGAAATATCTCATCTCATGGGCGGATAAGGCTGAACTGACAACACGGATATCTCCCATTCTTAAACTGGACCCCCACGCAACGAATGGCGGCTATTTCATCCGCAGCCTTTATTTTGACGATTACTGGAACACGGCTTATGAGGAAAAAGATGCCGGTGTGCTGCTGCGCAAGAAATACCGCATCCGCATTTATAATTGCAGCGACCGCAGCATCAAGCTGGAACGAAAGAAAAAATTCGGCAGTTACATCTATAAAGAAGCTGCACCTTTGACCCATGCAGAGTTTGATGCTATTCTCGCCGGAGACTATGACTTTCTGCTGCACAGTCCCCACCGTTTGTGTCAGGAGTTCTACACCGAGTGTGTGTGCAATGTGCTCCGTCCCCGGGTCATCGTGGATTACGACCGCGAACCGTGGATCATGGACGCCGGCACGGTGCGTGTCACCTTTGATATGGACGTACGCGCAGCCGTTGGCAGCTGGGATATTTTTGATCCTGCGCTTCCCGCGCTTCCGGTATTGGAGCCGGGTAAACTGGTAATGGAAGTAAAATTTACAGAGTATCTGCCGCAGGTCGTGCGGGATATCCTCCCGCCCCGTGCACAGGAGCTGACTGCCGTTTCCAAGTATGTGCTGTGCTGCGATAAGACCGCTTATCAGCACGGGTTTGAATATTGGAACGAAACCTGAGAGAAAAGGAATACAATTAACCATGAGCACAAAAGACTTTATTAAAAAATCTGTTTTGAATGCTTTTGTCCAGTACGATGCGCCTAAGCTTGCCGTGGCGCTGCTGGCGGCGCTGGCGCTGGGCATCCTCATTTATCTGATCTACCGCAAATTCTATACAGGCGTAGTATATTCCCGCAGCTTTGCGGTAACGCTGGTGGGAATGTGCGTGCTTACCTGCATGGTCACGCTGGCCATCAGTACCAACGTGGTCATCTCCCTTGGTATGGTGGGCGCATTGTCTATCGTCCGCTTCCGCACCGCAGTCAAGGACCCGCTGGATCTGTTGTATCTGTTTTGGTCGATCACCACGGGCATCACGGCGGGTGCCGGAATGTATGCACTGGGGCTGGTCACGGCGGCTGTCATGATCGCTATGATTTACCTGTTCTCCCACTGGCAGGCTAAAGGCCGGGTGTACATTGCGGTAATCCACTATGTAGGCACCGAGGCCGGAGACGATATCGTCCGGGCACTGGGGCGCATCAAGTATGCAGTCAAATCCAAGACCATGCGGGGCGAAAACACCGAGATGGCGGTAGAGGTATTCTGCAAAGACCCCAATATGGAATTTGCAGACCGTATCCGCGCTGTAAAGGGGGTACAGGATGTCACCCTTATCCAGTACAACGGGGAGTATCATGGGTAAAATTTCAAGGATCCTAGCGGCAGGGCTCTGTCTGCTGGGGATGGGAGCTGCAATGATCGCATCGACCACAAAGACAAGAACCTATGCTGCGGATGACAGCGCATTTTCCAATGCCCAGATCGGCTATGCTCCGATGATCGATACTGCAGAGGCGGGCGATGCAACGCTCCGCTATCTGGAACTCACATGGCGGGAGGCAGAGCCGGAAGAGGGCGTTTATGCATGGGAGGCAATCAGCGAAAAATACGGCTTTGCCTCACTGCGGGAACAGGGGATCCATCTGGTGCTCCGCTTTGTCTGCGATGTGCCGGGACAAGAGACGCATCTGGATATCCCGGACTGGCTTTATGCGCAGACGAAGGATGGCAGTTGGTACGATACAGATTATGGGAAAGGCTACTCGCCAAACTATGCCAATGTGGTGTTCCGGGCTGCGCATCACCGTGTGCTTTATGCGCTGGCAGAGTTTTTGGGCACGGATGGTTTTGTTTCCTATGTGGAGCTGGGCAGCCTTGGCCACTGGGGCGAGTGGCACATCAAAAGCGAAGATGGCCTGGTATCCATGCCGGACGAGACGATTCGGGACGAATATGCCGCAGATTATCTTGCAGCTTTTCCTACGGCAAAGCTGCTGATGCGCAGGCCGTTCCGATTCGCGGCAGAACAAAGCCTCGGCCTTTATAATGATATGACCGGCGAGGAAAAAGACACCATGGAGTGGCTGGGATGGATCGCAGAGGGCGGCTGGTACGGCAGCAATCCCAATGCGCTGACGCCTATGCCGTATTTCTGGCAGAATGCCCCGGTGGGCGGCGAGTTCACCAGCAGCCTTTCCATGCGGGATATGCTGGAGCAGAATCTTCCCCGTACGCTGTACCTGTTGGAAGTGTCACACATGAGTTTTCTGGGCCCCAAAACGGCACCTGTAAAGTATGCGAAAGGATATAATGCCGTGCTGAAGCGGCTGGGCTATCGGCTCCGGGTAACGGAACTGAAGCTGAGCCTGTGCACAGACGGCGTTTCTGCAGAACTGACTGTGGCAAACGAGGGTGCGACACCGTTCTACTGGGATTGGCCCGTGAATCTTTATGTGGAGGATGCAGCAGGCAGCACTTTGTGCACGGCGCGTCTGCCGCTGTCCCTGCCGGAGCTGATGCCGGGGAAGAGCCAAAAAGTATCGGTCACGCTGGAAGGGGCAGATGCACAGGAATTGCTTTACGGAGGGTGGAAGCGTTTATTCCGCAGCCCAAAACATCTGACGATTGGAATCGTAGATCCAATGACGAGCCATGATGCAGTGCGGTTTGCCATGAAGGCGGCACGGAAAAACGGAAGAACTGTTTTGCTGTAGGCTGCCGTGCAAAAAGTAGAATTTCATAGGATTTGATTTTGGTGTGCGGTCACTCAAACCAATGCCGTCAAGTCGGTGGGGGATAGGGTGATTTATCATTTGTCGGAGAGTAAGTGCACGGTTTCTGCACGGATTTTGCACGGTTTCTGCACGGTTTTTGCACGGTTTCAAAACGTGCAAAGGGTGCAAATCGTTGCAAAATCGGACAAAGGGTGCAGAAACTCGAAGCTCAAAACCTGCGATATATCGTACAGAAATAACGTTAAAACGTAACTTCCAAAAATTGAGGGAATCGCCCGGCGTGCGCTACGAATCAGTAGGCCGGGGGTTCGAGTCCCTTCCATCGCACCAAACCATGAAAATCTGAACCTTTTCTCGATAGGAGAAGGGTTCGGATTTTTTGTTTTCTTTGGAAACGAGAACAAGGGCTCTTCCCTGACGGCTGTGTGTCCAAAACCTTATCAGAAGAATCGTATTACGAAAGTCACAACTGTAAAGGTGCCGTAAGGCAGAGAGGACACGAACATGAAGTACGATGAAAGAGTCTGCAAATTTAACATGGATACTGGCTGCGTGGAGCTGCTGCTCCAGGATGGCAGAAAAATCTCCATTGACTGCACCGGAGTCGAGGATGCGCTGAATGTGACCATGGCGCAGAGGTCAGAACTAGACTACCTTATTTACAATGACCCGCTGGGCTATGCGGATTTGATCCTGAACGGTGATCCGAAGGAATATCTGAGGAATGCGGCTGGGAGTCACGGGTTAGAGGATTAAGAGAAAAGCGCAGAGCACCTTATTCAGAGTGCTCTGCGCTTTTCTGCAT
>ERZ1034626.1378-NODE-1378-length-16342-cov-8.914226_pt1 | contig 16342 bp, 11 predicted proteins | sample MGYA00520652_ERZ1034626 | MGnify/ENA primary metagenome ERZ1034626 (study PRJEB33766, sample SAMN09781765) | gut metagenome | biome: gut microbiome | host: Homo sapiens | place: Madagascar | study: EMG produced TPA metagenomics assembly of the PRJNA485056 data... | reverse complement strand
TGTAAAGCCTTTTATTTAAATCCGATAGGATTTGCGCCCATAAGCGGCATGTGGAGAAAGGTTTTTGTCAAAGCCCTGCCTAACACAGTTACCTCGCTGATAACTTCCTGTTTATACGTTCCTTGTTTCATCCTTACATTTGAAAAAAGTTTAAGGTTGAATTGTCCTAAAAATACTATATCTTTGCGATAGCAACCTATACATTATAAAAAGGAGTAGCCATCCGCCCGACCATCACAATATTTGCATTTCTAACGCTCAATACTCCTCGTTCAGCGCACCAAGAAATCACTTGTGCGAAATTTGCGAGTTTTGAGCGTGCAGCAATAGCATACTGATGCACAGACGATTATGCGGTTAATGAAAGAAGTGTGCAATGAATGACGGAGCCAAACATGCATCAATGGGTTGCTATAGAGCCTCTTTTACACTCTTTCACAGCCTCTCTTGCCATACAACAGTGGCTGTATTGGAAGGCAAGAGAGGCTGTGCTTGTATATTATAGGGTCAACGACGAAGCAAAAACCCACAAAAACAGCAAAACAAAACTCTAAAACCAAATTAAATTTTGTAACAGATTTTTACTCGTTTGTACGATATTTGCATGCCTAAAATTATACGAGAACTAAGCCACAATAATGGGACCTTTCACACTCTTTATTGCAAGTTAATGTCTATCTATAAAGAATTCTATTGCTTCCAACAAAGAATCCAAATCATTTTTTACAACATCCAAAACCATATCGCCGTCAATATCAAAATAACCATGAGCTATATGATTACGGATGCCGATAACATCTTTCCATGGAATCTCCGGACGATTGACCAGCAATCTTCCATCTGTGATCTTATCAATCTGCTTGATGCCTTCTCCAATAGCTTCAATAAGCATACAACTGGCAGCAAGATTCTTCATGCCGTCAGGTGAGGAATAATAATCATCAGAACTAATGATATTACTGTTCCATTCCTTTAACTGTAATATTGCAGTCCTTATTTGAACCAGCAATCCATACGCTCTATCGGATAACATATATTCCGTCTTTATTGATTTCTTCGAGTAAATAGGGATTGATATGCTTATGCATCCTTACCACGTCAACAGAACATTGAAGGAGATTTTCCAGGAAACGCTTCAAGCGGACAACCAAAAAAGCTTTGGGTTCCATATCTACACAAACGTCAACATCACTACCTTCCTTCTGCTCATTACGTGATACTGAACCGAAGATGCGCAATGACTTGATGCCGAACAAAGACCTTAGTTCTTCGGCATGAGATTCTATCAATGATATGTACTCCTTGGTTGTTTTCATACATTCAGTTTTCTAACTTTACAAATGTAGATGTTTTCTGCGAATTGACAAAGAAAAAGACAACATTAATTTATCGTCCATTTCTTCCCTCTCCCCTTTACAAATTTGCCAAACCCTTTATTTATCGGGGGTTTGCGAGGTTTTTGTCCGATTTGTTTTGCCATTTGTCTAATTTGTAACGCCGTTTTTTTGTCAGCGTATGTAATTTTGCAACCGACAAAAAACCTAACCGTTTCAAATCTTCCAACAAGAAAACGCACATAACGTGTTAAGCTGAACGAATCGAATATTATAATTAAAAACCATAATTTACCTAAACGTATTCAAGACATGAATCAAACAAAAGGAAACAAAAAGAGCCGTTTCTTCACGCTGATGATGGCTGGCGCACTTTACGCCGCTTCTCTCTCAGCGCAGGCGCAGAACCGCATCATCAAGGGATGCATCACCGACGCCAATAACAAAGAACCGCTTATGGGTGCCACCATCACTTTGGACGGAGGCAAGACGGGTGCCGTGACCGACATCGACGGCAATTACACACTTACTGTTCCTTCCGGAACAAAGCAGATTACTGTATCTTATATTGGTTACATAGCCAAGACCGTGCAGCTCAAGGGCGACGTCATAAACATCATGCTCGACACTAACGACCGCCAGATCGGTGAGGTTGTGGTGGTGGGCTACGGCACCACACGAAAGAGCGACCTCACCGGATCGGTTTCCACCGTGAAGGCGAAGGACTTCAACAAGGGTGCCATATCGTCTCCCGAACAGCTTATCAACGGTAAGGTTTCGGGTGTGCAGATTATGTCTAACTCTGGTTCGGCTACGTCGGGCAGCACCATCCGCGTCCGTGGCGGCGCTTCATTGAACGCCAGCAACGACCCGCTGATTGTCGTTGACGGTGTGCCTTTGGAGCTTGGCGGCATCTCTGGCGCCGACAACTTCCTCAGCATGATCAATCCGCAGGACATCGAGTCGATGACCGTGCTCAAGGACGCAGCCTCAACAGCCATCTACGGTTCGCGTGCATCCAACGGCGTAATCATCATCACCACGAAGAAGGGTTCTGAATCGAAGCTCAACGTGCAGTTCACCACCACCAACACCGTGCAGACACGTGCGCAGATGGTGGACATCCTCAGCGCTGACGAGTTCCGCTCGGTCATCAACGCTCAGGGCACCGACGCTCAGAAGGCTCTGCTCGGCACAGCCAACACAGACTGGTATGACGAGGTTTATCGCACGGCGCTCTCCACAGACAACAACCTCTCGCTCTCAGGTACTCTCGTCAAGGGACTTCCCTTCCGCGCTTCCGTGGGCTACGCCAATCAGAACGGCATCATCCGCGGCGACCAGTCGGAGCGTTTCACGGGTAGCCTGGTACTCAATCCGAGCTTCTTCCAGGACCATCTGAAGCTTACGCTCAACGCCAAGGGTTCGCTGACGAAGAACTCTTTCTATAACGGTAATGCCATTTGGGCAGCTGCTACGTTCAATCCTACTCTGCCCGTACGCTCAGGTTCGTCGGCTCTCGGCGGCTACACCGAGTCAATCGACGCAACGGGCAACCCCATCAATACGGCAGCAGGACAGCGCAACCCGCGCGGACTCGTCGACATGTACGACGCTGGCAGCGATGTCAAGCGATTTATCGGCAACTTCGACGTTGACTATAAGCTGCATTTCTTCCCCGACGTAAAGCTCCACGCAACGGTGGGCACGGACGTGGCAGAGGGTAAGGGACACACCCGTGTGCCCGACTATGCCGCTTCTTACTTCTTCGACGGTGGATATAACTATAACTACGGTCCGCAGAAGAAGCTCAACAACCTTCTGACCGTATACGCCAACTACGGTCATTACTTCGAGGAGGCCAAGAGCAACGTGGACGCCACCATCGGTTATGACTATCAGTACTGGAAGTCTACGTCGCCCGAGACAACGGAATATAACATGGCTGGCGCACAGCTCAAGACACACAAGGCAGAGGACTATCGCCACACGCTGCTCTCTTACTACGGTCGTGTCAACTATTCGTTCGACGGTCGTTATCTGCTCACAGCCACGATGCGTCGCGACGGCAGTTCGCGCTTCGGCAGCGACTATCGCTGGGGTACGTTCCCGTCAGTAGGTTTAGGATGGACCGTGTCTAACGAGAAGTTCCTCAAGGACAACAAGGTGCTTAGCAATCTCAAGATCCGCGCCTCTTACGGCGTTACGGGTCAGCAGGAGGTGGGCGGCAACTATAATTACCTGCCCGTCTATACATACAGCGCCACTGGAGCCGAGGCTTACATCAACGGCTCATGGGTAAAGACTTACCGACCGGAGGCTTACGTATCGAACCTTAAATGGGAGACAACAGACTCTTGGAACGTGGGCTTCGACTTCGGATTCATCAACAACCGCATCTCAGGTTCGTTCGACTTCTACACACGCAAGACCAAGGACCTAATCGCAACGGTTCCGGCAGCCGCAGGTACGCAGTTCGGCAAGACCGTCACCACCAATGTGGGCAACGTGGACAGCCACGGTATAGAGGTGACGCTCAACGCCACTCCCATCCAGACCAAGGACTGGGAATGGAACGTGTCGTACAACTTCACATGGCAGAAGATGAAGGTGAAGAACCTCTCGCTCGTGCAGACCGATGAGAAGACCAACATGATGGTTGGTCCGACAGTAAAGGACAACAACATGATTCAGGTGCTGACCGAGGGTTATGCTCCCAACATGTTCTACGTTTACCACCAGCTCTACGACCGTAACGGCAAGCCCATCGAGGGCGCATACGCCGACACCAACAAGGACGGCGTCATCAACGATGCCGACCGCTATCGTTATCACTCGCCGATGCCCGACTATATCATGGGTCTCTCAACGTCGGTACGTTACAAGCAGCTGACTCTCGGCATGAGCTTCCGCGCAAATATCGGCAACTACGTGTATAACGCCACAGCGATGAACACCGGCGCATGGGAGCTTGAGACTTGGGCTGACGGACTGCAGCTCAACAACCTCAACCGCAGCTACATGAAGACCGGATTCCAGACACGCCAGTATCTGTCTGACTACTACGTGGAGAACGCTTCGTTCCTCAAGCTGGACAACATCAATCTGAGCTACAACTTCGGTAAGATAACCAAGTGGTGCTCGCTGTCGCTCTCGGCAATGGTTCAGAACGTGTTCTGCATCACCAACTATTCAGGAGCCGATCCTGAGGTGCCCAACGGAGTGGATAGCAGCTTCTATCCGCGTCCAAGAACATACACAATGAGTCTGGGACTGACGTTCTAAGTATTTAGTATTTGGTATTTAGTATTTATTAATTAAGAAAAACTATGAACAGATATATTCTTGGTTGCATCGCTGCTGCGGCTCTCACTCTCAACACCGCCTGCACCGACGACCTCAACCAATTCCCGCATAACGAGACCACTTCAGAGCAGGTCTACACCAACGTGCAGAACTATGAGGCTGTGCTTGGCAAGATATATGCCTCGATGACTGCCACCGGACAAGAGTCGTCAGGCGTGGATTATTCGTCTAACCACGGCGAGAACTATATGCGTACCTTCCTCAACCTTCAGGAAGGTCCTACGGACGAGATGGCTTACACGTGGCTCACGGGCGACGACATGACCAACATCTCTTTCATGAAGTGGGACGCCAACGACACTTGGGTGAGCGACATGTATTATCGCATCTTCTATAACATCACGCTCTGCAACGAGTTCTTGCGCAACTGCTCAGACTCGAAGATTTCGTCGTTCGGCGATTCTGACCAGCAGAAGCTGCGCCGCTATAAGGCTGAAGCCCGCTTCATGCGTGCCCTCTTCTATTATCACGCGCTCGACCTCTTCCGCAACATCCCGTTCGTAACGGAGAACGACCCCATCGGTACGTACGTTCCGCCACGCTACACGCCGCAGCAGACATTCGAGTACGTCGAGTCTGAACTGAAGGACTGCGTCAGCAATCTCGCTTCGAAGGACGACTGTCCTTACGGCGAGGCTTCGAAGGGAGCTGCCTACACGCTGCTTGCCAAGCTCTATCTCAATGCCGAGACATATATAGGCGCAGCTAAATACACGGAGTGCATCGAGGCTTGCAACAATGCCATCGCGCAGGGCTATTCGCTCAACAGCGACTATGCACAGCTCTTCAATGCCGACAACGACAAGCGCACCAACGAGATAATCTTCGCCCTGCCGCAGGATCCAGAGCACTTGCTCACATACGGATCGACCACATATCTTATCTGCGGTTCGACAAGCAGCACGTCGACAGCGCAGAACGCAGCCGACCTTGGCGTGGCTTCGCCTTGGGGCAACTTCCGTTCACGCGGCAATCTTACTGCCAAGTTCGCTGATGGCGACAAGGACCACCGCTACATGTTCTTCACCGAAGGACAGCAGCAGAACATCAGCGACTTCACCAACCAGCAGGACGGCTATCTCTTCACGAAGTGGACCAACCTGAATGACAACGGCGAGACGGCTTCCAACACGGCATCCTACGGTGCTGCCACCGACTTCCCGCTCTTCCGCTTGGCTGACGTCTATCTGATGTACGCCGAGGCTGTGGTAAGAGGAGGCAACGGCGGCTCACGCACTCAGGCTCTTGCTTACATCAACGACCTGCGCAAGCGTGCCTACGGCGACGAGAGCGGCAACATCAAGGAGAGCCAGCTCAACAAGGAGTTTATCATCGACGAACGTGCACGCGAGCTCTACATGGAGGGCTATCGCCGCACCGACCTCATCCGCTTCGGCGAGTTCACCACATCTTCATACGTATGGGAATGGAAGGGTGGCACGAAGGACGGCATGGCAGTGGACAACAAGTATAACTACTACCCCATCCCGTCGACTGACCTCACCGCCAACCCGAATCTGAAGAATGAGGGATATTAAGAAATAGTAGTAAGTAATAATATAGAAAACCGACATGAACAAGATATTAAGCCAAATATTTCTGTACCTTTGTGTTGCGTTGTTCTGCGCAAGTTGCGACAACGACGGCGACACAATCTACGTGGACGGAATGGCTCCGTCCGAACTGATAGCCACCACTTCGGAGGTGAAGCTGGACGTGAGCCAGCGTGCCAAAATAGTAATGCAGCTCGCATGGAAGAACCCGACGCTGCTCTCAAGCGACGAGAACAATCCCGTGCCTGACAACCTCCTCAAGACCTACATCGAGGCTTCGGCTTCGGAGGACTTCAGCGGAGCTTCGTCATCAGCCGTAACCGCACTCACCAAGGCTTACACCGGCACGGAGCTTAACACACTCGCAAAGAGTCTGGGTCTGCCGGTGGGAACAGCCGGACAGCTCTACTTCCGCATCAAGGCTGTAGCGGGCGACAACATGGATCCGCAGTACAGCAATGTCTGCCGCGTCAGCGTAACGCCGTACTTCGTGGACATGACCAAGATGGCAGTGCTCGCATCCAACAAGACCGACACCATCAGCTATCTCCACTCACCCGAGGCAGACGGCGTATATACGGGTTATATGAACGCTACACCGTGGCTCAACTGCTGGTTCTATGAATATTCTGGCGACACATGGGGCAACTACGCCGTGGACGGTCATGCCTTCGAGATAAGCAACGCAAGCGACGCTTGGAACTGCTGGTTCGCAGACGGTTCGGGTGCATGGTTTGTGAAGGTGGACACGAAGGAAATGGAATGGACTGCCACATTGCTCTCGCAGATTCGTGCTAACGGCAACGACATGACATACTACTCGAAGAGTCAGAAGTGGGGTTACTACATCACCACCACAGCCGCTAACGAGGCTGTCACCATAGACGCCGACGGCAAGGAGTATGACAAGACCACACGCACCGACTATGCCAACGACAAGACGCTGCACTTCGCTGCCGCCGACGGCAAGCTGACACAAGCCGCAGCCTCAACGTCATTCACCATCGCCAAGGCTGGCACATACACAGTGGTGGTGGCAGCCGACGCCAACGGTTATCTGACTTATTCGGTACAGGAAGGCAAGGTGGACCTCAACGCCACTGACGAGCCCGAGACCAAATATCCTTCAGAGCTCTTCATGGTTAACAAGGACGACATCTCCATAGAACTCGCCCACCTCGCCAAGACCGGCGAAACCACATACAGCGGCACCTACACGCTGACCGCTGACTGGGAGAACTTCAAGATAGTTGACCGCGACAACTCCGTAGTCTACGGCTCCGACCCCAGCGACCTCTACACACTCTCCTCAGACGCAGGAGCATGGAACATCTGGTTTGACGAGGGAGCCAAAGCCGGCGAAACCGTAACCATAACCGTGGATCTGAAGACAAAGAAGTGGAGCTACAGCAAGTAATAGGCTGAAGCAAAGGATTAGCAGAAGCTAAGAATAAGCAGAAGCCCCCAGCAAAATTTAATTACCAATAACTTAAAGAGGCCCAGAAAGGCCCAGTAAGGCTCATAATAACAATGAACATAAAATCATTTCTCTTCGCTGCCTTCGCGTTCATCGCGTTCTCTTCATGCAGCGACGATACAAACACAACCCCGCAGACCGAACACACATACGACATGACTGGCTTTGCCAAGGGTGCGGACATCAGCTGGCTGACAGAGATGGAAGCCAGCGGCAAGAAGTTCTATAACGCTAAAGGTTCGGAGCAGGACTGCATGACGTTGCTCCGCGACCTCGGCACCAACTCGGTGCGCATCCGCGTATGGGTGGACCCAGCGGACGGATGGTCAGGCAAGCAGGACGTGCTCGTAAAGGCTTGGCGAGCAAAGATGCTCGGCGAGCGCATCATGATAGACTTCCATTACTCCGACTCTTGGGCTGACCCAGGCAAGCAGAACATCCCCGCTGCATGGACAGACTTCAAGGACGACCTCACAAAGATGAAGGCTGCCGTGGCTGAGCACACAAAGGAAGTGCTCACCACGCTCAAGAACAACGGCATCGACGTGGAATGGGTGCAGATTGGCAACGAGACCCGCACGGGCATGCTCTGGCCTCTCGGTCTTGTCAGCGACAACAAGTTTGACAATTACGCAGCTCTCAACAACGCCGGCTACGACGCTGCCAAGGCTGTCTATCCCGACGCACAGTGCATCATCCACATCGACCGCGGCAACGAAATCGGCGGATTCACATGGATGTTTGACGGTCTGAAGGCTGCCGGAGCCAAATGGGACGTCATCGGAATGTCGCTCTATCCGGAGGACGACAACTGGCAGACTGCCACCGACGACTGCCTCACAAACATCTCCACTCTCGCCTCTCGCTATAACTGCAAGGTTATGATTTGCGAGATCGGCATGGCTTGGGACTCAGAGAATGCTGCCGCCATGATGAAGAAGATGGTGGAAGAATGTAAGGCAAAGCCCGAATGTCTCGGCATCTTCTATTGGGAGCCGGAGTGCTACGGAGGATGGAACGACTATAACAAGGGAGCGTTCGACTCTAACGGCAAGCCGACAGCAGTATTGAATGCATTTGGTGAAAATGTAGTAAATAAATAAAGTTGATCATGAGTTTTTAAAAGGTGGCTACGACAGCAATGCCGTAGCCACCTACACTTTCCTGAAAAAACAAGACAATGAAATTTATTCTTTCTTTTCTTCTCGTATTGTCATTCTCGACAACCCAAGCCCAGACACGTCTGCTTGGTGGCGACATATCGCTTCTCCCTACCTACGAAAAGGCAGGGACAAAATACATTGACGCTAACGGCAAAGCCCGTCCATTGCTTAAGATTGCGAAAGACAACAAATGGAACGCTGCACGTGTGCGCCTCTTTGTCAATCCGGCAGATGCTCCGTCCGAAAACAAGGACGAAGGAGTTTGCCAAGACCTCAACTATATCACTCCGCTCTGCAAGCAGATAAAGAAAGCTGGCATGAATCTTATGCTCGACTTCCACTATTCCGACACTTGGGCAGACCCTGGCAAGCAGTTCACTCCAAAAGCGTGGATGAAATGCTCACCAGCACAACTCTGTGACTCGGTTTACGAACATACCGCCCATGCCCTGAGACATCTGAAGCAGAACGGTTGCGCCCCAGACCTGATACAAGTGGGCAATGAGATTACTTTCGGAATGCTTTGGCCTACGGCAAAGACCGACCCCTTTAACGACAAGAACTGGGACGTGCTGGCTGACCTGCTGAAGAGCGGCGTGCGTGCCTGCCGTGAGGTTTGCCCTAATGCACGCATTATCATACACACGGAACATGCAGGAGACTGGGACGCCACAAAGAACTACTATATGCGCTTGCGTAATAATAACGTAGACTATGACATCATCGGACTGTCATACTATCCTATGTGGCACAAGGACATACCCAACCTTTCACGGACACTCGACTCACTCGCCGTAGACTTCTCCGAGAAGGACATCATGATTGTAGAGACCGCATTCTATTACTCTCACGACAACGACAGATGGGCAAAATCGAAGGACGAACATTCCGACCTGTATGCCATTTCGGAAGAAGGTCAGGACCGATTCACGAAGGAGCTTGTGGATATGCTCAAACGACATCCTAAAGTGACCGGCCTATACTGGTGGTTCCCCGAAGAAAACGAAAGCGGAAAGAAAGTCATTGGCAGTTGGATAAACCGTGGACTCTTTGACAACCACACGGGAAAGGTGGTGAAGGCAATGAAGAGCTTCACCGACTTCAGAGCAGACAACTATTAATAATGTGATAAACAACAATCCTCATATGAACAAACTAACATTACTTACCATTGCGCTTGCCACATCGGCTCTTACTGCCTCGGCGCAGCGCAACACAATAAATCTGAAGACGTGGCAGTTCTCGCGAGACAGCGTCAGCTATAAACCGGTGACCATACCGCACGACTGGGCAATAAGCGGACCCTTCGACAAGAAGTGGGACCTCCAGTGTGTTGCCATTGAGCAGAACGGCGAGACGGAGAAGACGGAGAAGTCGGGACGTTCGGGCGCATTGCCCTGGATTGGTCGCGGCTTCTACAAGACTTCCGTCAGTCTGAAGAAGATGCCGGCTTCCGCCATACTTGAGTTTGACGGAGCTATGGCTGACCCGCATGTGTATGTAAACGGACACCTTGCCGGACATTGGGCGTACGGATATAACGCTTTCCGTGTGGACGCAACGCCGTACCTGAAGAAGGGAAAGAACGAGATATCTGTCAGCCTCAACAACCGCGAGGAGAGTTCGCGCTGGTATCCGGGTGGCGGTCTTTATCGTCCTGTGCAGCTCGTCACCAATGCTGACGCAGCCCACATCCACCAATGGGGCAGCTATTTCCGCACTCTCTCCATCACGGACGGCAAAGCTGAGGTTAGCATCTGCACCAACGTGAAGAAGGCTGACAAGACGCTAACCGTGGAGAACATGCTCGTTGACGCCGCAGGAAAGACTGTAGCACAGACAAAGGATGCCGACTTCGACGCTGATGGCAACATCATAAAGACGCTGACCGTGGACAACGCGCAGCTCTGGTCGCCCGAATCGCCTTATCTCTACAAGCTCGTCACACGTCTCTATCGCAAGGGAAAGCTCGTCGACCAGACACAGCAGAAGGTCGGCATACGCACGGTTAGTGTGGCTCAGTATGACGGTTTCCAGCTTAACGGCGTCTCACGCAAGATAAAGGGCGTGTGTCTGCATCACGACCTTGGTCCGATCGGAGCCGCTGTCAACAAGTCGGCGCTCATCAGACAGATACGCACGATGAAGGAGATGGGATGCGACGCCATCCGCACGGCTCACAACATGCCTTCTACATGGCAGATGGAGGTCTGCGACTCTATGGGTATGATGGTCATGGCGGAGAGTTTCGACATGTGGATTTATCCGAAATGCAAGAACGGTTATGCCCTTAACTTCAAGGAATGGGCAGACAAGGACATAGAGAATCTGGTGCGCAACCATCGCAACCATCCGTCCATCGTGATGTGGAGCATCGGCAACGAGATACCCGAACAGTGGAGCAAGGAGGGACGCGACATATCGAAGCACCTGCAGGACATCTGCCATCGCTTCGACCCCACACGCCCTGTGACGCAGGGAATGGACCGTGCGGAGGACGCGCTGAAGTCGGGTTTCGCCCAGGTAATGGACGTTCCTGGATTCAACTACCGCGTACATAAATACGACAAGAACATCCGTCAGCTGCCAAAGGGATTCCTCTTGGGTTCGGAGACAGCATCGACAGTAAGCTCACGCGGAGTGTATAAGTTCCCGGTGGAGGTGTCTGACTCGAAGACTTATCCTGACGGACAATGCTCGTCGTACGACGTGGAATACTGTCCGTGGAGCAATCTGCCCGATGACGACTGGCAGATGCAGGACGACCGTGACTATGTAATAGGCGAATTCGTATGGACCGGATATGACTATCTCGGCGAACCGTCGCCCTACGACGAGTACTGGCCTTCACGCTCAAGCTACTTCGGCATCTGCGACCTTGCAGGCCTGCCCAAGGACCGCTATTGGCTCTATCGCTCTCACTGGCGCAATGACTCGCCCACCCTGCACCTCCTGCCCCACTGGACATGGCCGGGACGAGAGGGAGAGACGACGCCTGTGTATTGCTATACGTCGTATCCGAGTGCCGAACTCTTCGTTAACGGAAAGAGTCAGGGACGCATCGTGAAGAATCCCAACACACGCCTCGACCGTTATCGTCTCCGTTGGAACAACGTAAAGTATGAGCCGGGCGAACTACGCGTCGTGGCATACAATTACGACGGCACGGTGGCTGACACGCAAACTGTCCGCACAGCCGGCGCTCCAGCCCACATAGTCCTTAAAGCAGACCGCACTACGCTCAATCCGGCGGAGGACGATCTGGCTTTCGTAACCGTATCGCTGACCGACCGCGACGGCAATCCATGCCCAACCGCCTCCAACCTTATAAAGGCAAGCGTCAAGGGAGCAGGCTCTCTGAGAGCCACCTGCAACGGCGATGCCACCTCACTCGTGCCCTTCACCTCAGACAGCATGCCGCTCTTCAACGGCGAAATGGTAATTGTAGTTGGAACAAAGGGAAAAGGAAGCATAACGCTGACTGTATCGGCAGAGGGACTGCCTGACGCAACACTCACGATAAATTGAGGGTTGAGAGTTGAGAATTATGATATGTATTTGTTAATCAGAAAAGGTAATCATCTGTCGGCTTTGTCGCTTGCCTTAGCAAGAACTCTCACACCACAACTAATCATAACTCTAAACTCTAAACCCTCAACTCTAAACTAAAAAACTCGTTGTAAGCGTCCTGCTTGGACGTTTACAACGAGTTTTTTATTTAGATAATCTTGTTCTCTTACTTCACCACCTTAACAACGCTCTTGCCAGAGGCGAAGCGAACGATGTTAAGACCGTGGCGTGGCTGCTGGAGGCGGCGACCGTCGAGGTCGTAATAAGCCACCGGACAGTCCTGCTTGTCTGCTCCGAGAGTGGTAATGCCGGTCTTCTCGCTGCCCGTAACGGGAGCCTTGGCACCATTGGCGATGGTTCCGTCTGTGCTGTCAATGAGGAGAGCCACGATGCGGAACTTGCGTGCGTCCTGCATAATCTTAATGGCATCCACATCGAACGAGCCTTCCACTGTCACCGGCACTTCCTCAACTACGTTAGAGGGAAGAGCAGCAAGACCCGTGGTGAGACGTGTCGTAGCCATTACCACATCATTAAAGTGCAGACCTACAACCTTCTCATTGCCCTGCACGAACGGCGCAGCCTCGTCAAACATCAGCTCCTCCTTGCTGTCAGGTGTGAAATAGTTTTTCTGAGCCCAGCTGTTGCCCTCGCCATGAAGGTCATCAGCGACAAGCACAAACTCCACCTTAAAGCGGTCAGCGTCAGTTCTGTCACCGGGGAACACCATAGTGGCTTTGGCGTTAATCTTCTTGCCAGTCTCGTCATAAGAAGCCTCTGTAGAGATGTTGGCAGGAGCCAATACCTCACACTGCTGCTTCCACAACTGCTCGATGCCGAAACCAGTGTTCTGCATGCCATAGAACGGATCTACCATTCCTGTGCGGCGGTCAATCTCAGCTGACGGGAATCCGCTTGCAGCAAGAGGATACTGGTCAGAAGTCATCACCTCCATGGTGTCAGCATTGTGATAAGACAGTCCGATGAAGTCGTCCGGATAAAGGCGGTCGAGCACCTCAAGCGCAACAAAGCCGCGCGGACAATAACCACACCATGTGCCCGTATACTCCTCCATTACAGAGCGGCGCTTGGGCAGGACGTTGTATATCTTGAGATTGCCCTCATAAGCAGCAGACTGCTGAGCCACTCCGTTGACCTTGTCCATAGTGAACGAGAACGGATAGTCGCCCTTTGTATCTACAGCGTCCAGAGTGATGTCCATCTTGGCTGCTGCGTCATAGTAGGCAGGCACCGGAATATCGAAATCCTTGTGTCCTGTCTTCTTCGTTGTTCCCACCATGTAGCTGTAGTCAATGGAGCTGACCGCATTGGCACCGTGGTTGCGGATAACGAAAGTCACATCCGTCGGCTTGTTCTTCTCGCCGTGGATAGTGCCGAATGCGTCGATGCCGGCAGCGTCAGTCTCAACGCCGGAGAGAACAATCTCCAAAGCCGAGCAATACTCTGCCGACTTGTCCATCCACTTCAGATACGTACGTGAGCTGTGGACAAAGAAGCCGAGCGGGCTTTCCTCCATAGTCACCTTGACAGGCTTCTTGGTGTCCTTCGCAAGCTTTGTAATATTAAACGAATAGCCCACATAGAGCGTATCAGCCTCAATGGTGTACGGAGAAGCGAGCGTAGCGCTTAACGTGCCGTTGGAGATTACGCCGTCAACAGTAACGCCGTCCACAAGATTCTTCTTCTTGTCATCGAGCGCAAGGCTACGAGTAACCCACATCTTCACGTCCGAAACATTAGCGTCAGTGAAAGCTACGGGCACGCTGATGTCCTCAATCTTCAGACCCTTAAGGTCCTTTCCAACGAGACGTACAGCCACGTCATAATTCTCCTTCTTGCCAGTGCCATAGTCAGACACCTTACCAGACATATTGGCTGTATATGCCACCTTACCGGTTCCTGCCATGACAGCCTCAGGCATCAATGCCAGCGAAGCGGCAAGCAGTAATGTACTAAATATGTTTCTCATACAATTCATTTTTTTCAATGATACATATTATCTAACATACTTAACGGTCTTCTGCGAACCGTCAGCATACTTAACGGTCTTGAGGAAGATGCCGTGAGCGGGCTTGCTGATGCGACGACCTGCGAGGTCGGTGTAAGACACACTCTTAACGTCTTCGCTGCCAGTGGTGATGTCGCGGCTGATGCCAGTCAGATTGCCCCTCTCGTCCACCTTATAGCTTACGAGGTTCGACTTGTATGTCGTGTCGCCGTCCTTATAGATTTCCTGAACGCCTACAGTAGTCATTCCCTGCAAGAAGTAGTATATCTTTCTGTTAGTACCCTTCTTCACGATATCGTTGTTGTCAGTAAAGTCGATGGGCACGTCAGTAATCTCGTCCACCAATGCGGCATACTCGTCAGGATAGAAAGTGAAGAGAGCGTCGTCGAAGTAAATATTGTAGAAGAGCTTGTTGGGATTGAGCAACTTGCCATCTGTCGATTCCTTATTCACGTGTATCTGCATACAGCCATAACCATACTCGCTCTCATACGGCATAAATTCAAATACAGAAGGATCCTTCGGCGTGCCAGCCTCCTCCTTCCAAGGAGTGAGCATAGGCTTCTCATACTCGTTGACCTTATAGACAACATTCTTACCTGCGTTTACAAGGAAGTTGGTTTCTGACTTCAGCGTATTAGCCGTACGGTCGTAAGCAAAGACAATGTCCTTATTGAAGTAGATGCTGTCGAAGGTATAGTCATAGTCCTCCCATGTAACCTTCTGCTTGCCAGAGGGAGCGAAATACGTGTGATATCCCAAAACGGGGTCAACACCCAGGTATTTCATGCCATCGAACACCACCTTGTCACCGTCTACCTTACCCTTAGCCCAAGCATCCGGATTGCTGCCGGAGAGATTGCTGATGTAGAAGCCGTCACCTTCGAGCGCCACCTTCACCAATGCAGCATCCCTGTCGTTCTCATCATTTCCGTACGTAATCATATAGTCAGAGACGGTGGCAGAAGCAGACGGAGCCTCAATGGGAGCCTTCTCCTTATGCCATTCGCTTGCAAAGTCGGCAAAACCAACCCATTCGCCCTCAGCAGTGGCAAGTGCAAGCACCACGCCGTCGCTATTGTCGTCGAGACGTATGAGCGAATCGTTACGGAAGACAAAGCGGATATCCTGCGATTCGGTGTCAGGGATGAATGAGTTGCCGGCATCGTTAATCTTCATACGAAACAGATAGAAATCTTCAAATTCAGAGGTTTCCTCGTTGTTCTCGTCATATACGGGCTGCTTGTAATACTTCTGCGGGAATGTGAACGTATAAACGTCGTCACCAGTCTTCTGTCCCTTCACCCAAACGTTCGGGCCAAGCGTAGCCATGATGTTCTTGATATACATCGTTCCGTCGTCAGCAATGACGAAGTCCTGTGCCACACCGTCCACAGTTGTGGAAATAACCGTACCGAAGAACACCTCAAAACCGGAGTTGACACCATAATAATTATGATATAATGTGCCTTCAGGCTGGTCAACAATCATCTGCATATCGTCCGTCACCTGCAAGTTGGGCGCCAACATAGGACGCGCCTTGCCGAAGTTGGGGAGCAGGAAGTCTGTCTTCTGCCAAGACTGAGGCAAACTTTGAGCCTGATAACGCAAAGGACTGGTGATTTGTCCGTTCGCCTGATGATTTCTCGCAAGGGGTTGTGCGAAAGAGGCAACAGCAAAGAGCGCTGCTGCAAATGTCATGTAAATCTTTCTCATAACTACACTATTTAGTTAATAAATGTTTCCTCTCTCGATAGGGAGGATTGTCAAAAAGTCGATTATAACAAAAGCAAAAGTAGTACATTTATTTCATTCTGCAAAAGTTTAAGTAAGTAAAACTTGTACAAACG
>ERZ1034626.1371-NODE-1371-length-16390-cov-7.994613_pt1 | contig 16390 bp, 12 predicted proteins | sample MGYA00520652_ERZ1034626 | MGnify/ENA primary metagenome ERZ1034626 (study PRJEB33766, sample SAMN09781765) | gut metagenome | biome: gut microbiome | host: Homo sapiens | place: Madagascar | study: EMG produced TPA metagenomics assembly of the PRJNA485056 data... | reverse complement strand
GCCACGGCTTTTCCAGCAGCGGGCCAAAATCGATCATGGCACCGATGCCGATGAAGAGCAGCAGCGGGAACAGCTCGTTGGACATGCCCGCTTCAAACAATGCAGAGATGGGGCCCACCGTATCCCCCTGCGTGATGGCACCCGAGAGGGGCAGGTTGACCAGAATGGCACCAAAGCCCATGGGCAGCAGCAGGCTCGGCTCCATCTTTTTGGCGATGGCAAGGTAGATGAGCAGTGCACCGATGCCCCACATTACCACCATCTGCCAGGTCAGATTCCCAAAATTGGAAAAGAGACTGGCGAATGTGTTCAGAAGATCCATATTTATTTTTCCTCCTTGTGTTCCTGTGCCGGGCAAGAAAAAAGAGACCCCTGCCACAGCACTCTGTCTGTGACAAAAGTCTCAAGCCAACACATGACATCGGGCATTTCTGCCGTGATGACGCTGCCATGCAGCACCCCGCAGGCCCTGCGGGATGCCCTTTACTCCCTTTTATCGATTCTAATTAAATCAGAATGCAGTCCCCTCTGTCAAGGGGTTCCTGCATTTCTTTGCCAAACTTTGCTTCAGCGCTCAAACGTTGTGCTGAGGGTGGTCTCCCAGGTCTGGCCGGGGGCAAGGCAGGCGGCAGCGGCGCGCTGGCTCCACTCCTGGGTATCGGTCTGGGCACCGGGCAGGGAGTGCCACGGCTCAATGCAGACAAAGCGCACGGGCTTTGCCGGAGCCGACCAGATGAGGGTATAGGGGTAGCCCTCCACATTGCAGACGATCCCCTTGCCGGTGTCCTTCTCGTAGATGCCCAGCGTGCGGCTGCGCAGACCGGCCATGCAGAAGCTGTCGTTCTCAAACAGATCGTCTGTCAGGGGGATGCTCTGCTCATTCTTCCACCGGTAACCGCACTTGCCCGTCAGCAAGCCGTTGGGGTAAGCGTCCAGGATCATCGGGCTCTCCGGCTGGTCGAAGCGGAACTCGTAATCGGTGGTGGTGTGCTTGTCATCAAAGGGGATGCGGAACGCCGGGTGGTAGCCGATGCCGAACTGCAGCTCCTCGGCGGCATCGGCGGGGTTGGTGACGGTCAGGGTGTGGTGCACCGTCCTGCCCTCCAGCCGGAAGGTGCTGGTCAGAACAAAATCAAACGGGAAGCGCTCTGCCTTGCTCTTTTCATCCGAGCGCAGCTCCAGCCGGATGGTGTCACCTTCGGCGCAGAGCAGGGTGTGCTCCACGTCCCGGGCAAAGCCGTGCTGCCCGCCGGGGTAGGTCTTGCCCTTATGGGTAAAGGCCCCGCCGGTCAGCTTGCCCGTCCAGGGGAAAAGGATGGGGGCGTGGCGCTTCCACACAGCCGGGTCGGCCTGCCAGAGCATCTCCTGCCCGGCGGCATTTTTCAGGCTGACTGCTTCGGCACCATGGGTATCCACGGTCAGGGTCAGGAATTCGTTGTGAATGGTTGCCTGCATGATTCATCTCTCCTTTTTATCTGTTGACGATGTGCTCGCCGTTTCCTTCCAGCCAGGTGCGCAGGTTCCGGGTGGTAATGTCCATCAGGTTCTGCAACGCCTCCCGGGTCGTCCACGCAATGTGCGATGTGAGGATAGCGTGGGGTTCTGCCCGCAGGGGGCTTTCCTGAGGCAGAGGCTCGGTGACAAAGGCATCGGCCCCGTAAAAGCCCAGCTGACCGCTGTGGAGGGCCGCTGCCACGGCCTCCTCATCCACCAGCGCGCCCCGGGCCGTGTTGAGCAGAATGGCCCCGGGCTTCATCTTCGCCAGCGCTTCCGCGTTGACAAGGCCCCGGGTCTGAGGCGTGGCCGGGCAGTGCAGGCTGAGGATGTCGCACCGCCTCAGCAGAGTATCATAATCCACGAACTCCACACCGTCGGCGGCGTATTCGGGCCGGACGGTGCGGGTGCAGACCAGCACCTCCATGCCAAAGGCTCTGGCAATGCGGGCCGACTGCCGCCCGATGCTGCCATAGCCGTAAACGCCAAAGGTCTTGCCGTAGAGCTCCATCTGGGGCAGCAGGCCGATGCTCTCCGGGATATCCAGCTGCCAGCATCCCTGCTTGACGGCACGGTTGTAGCGCTCCGCGCACTGGCAGATGGCCAGCAGCAGGCTGAAGGTCATCTGGGCCACGCTGTAGGTAGAATAGCCCGGCACATTGGCCACCGCAACGCCGTGGCGGCGGCAGGCTTCCAGATCCAGGTTGTCGGTGCCCGTGGCGATGATGCCCACCCATTTCAGGTTCGGGCACTGCTGTAAGATCTCCTCATCCATGCGGCACTTGTTCAGCAGAACGATGTCCGCATCTCCAATGCGGGGGGCGATCTCCTCGTAGGCCGTGCGGACATAGCTGGTGGTATCGGGCACCAATGCCTTTACCCCCGACCAGTCGAGGTCGCCTTCCTCCATGACATAGCTTTCCAGAATGACAGCTTTCATCTCAGTCCTCCAACAAAACGTCCTCGCTCAGCACCTGACCGATGGGCTTTGCAATGCACAGGTCGGCCTGCGCATCGGCCCCGGTGGGCTGCATGTTGATGACCACCAGATGGCGGCCCCGGAAGTACCGGATGAGCCCCGCCGCCGGGTAGACCACCAGACTGGTGCCGCCGATGATGAGGGTATCCGCCTTGCGGATGGCAGACACGGCCCCGGAGAGCACTTCCTCGTCCAGCCCTTCCTCATACAGAACGACATCCGGCTTGACGATGCCGCCGCACTTGGGGCAGCGGGGCACGCCGGTGCTGTTGGCAATGAAGTCCACATCGTAGAACGTGCCGCACTTCACGCAGTAGTTGCGCAGGGTGCTGCCGTGGAGCTCGTAAACGGTCTTGGAACCCGCCGCCTGATGCAGGCCGTCGATGTTCTGGGTGACGATGGCTTTCAGCCTGCCCTCCCGTTCCAGCTTTGCCAGCCGCAGGTGGGCAGCGTTGGGCTTTGCCCCCTTCACAATGAGCTTATCCCGGTAGAACCGGTAGAACTCCTCGGGGTTCTCCTCCCAGAAGGTGTGGCTCAGGATGGTCTCGGGCGGGTAATCGTACTTCTGGTGGTACAGGCCGTCCACGCTGCGGAAATCAGGGATGCCGCTTTCGGTGGAGACTCCCGCGCCGCCAAAAAAGACGATGCGGTCGCTCTCGGCAATGATTTTTTCCAGTGCAGGAACCATAAAAGAAACGCTTCCTTTCCGGCAGATCGTTGTGTTTTGGATAGCTCCAGTATAACACAAATCCAGAGGAAAGGAAGCGTTTCTTTTTTTGATGGGCTTCTCCCTTGTTCAGCGCCCGTTTTCGGCAAACAGGGTCCCCAGTGCATCCAGCAGATCATGCGGGAGCATCCCGGTTTCCCCGTGCAGGGCAGCGGCACGGTCGGCAGCTGCACCATGGAGATAAACGGCACAGGCAGCAGCCTCAAAGGCAGGCAGGCCGCAGGCCAGCAGGGCGCTGGTCATGCCCGCCAGCACATCCCCGCTGCCGCCCCGGGAAAGCCCCGGGTTGCCGGTGGGATTGACCGCACAGCGGCCATCCGGCCCTGCAATGACGGTATGTGCCCCCTTCAGCACCACCACAGCATTCCATGCTTTCGCATAGCGCAGCGCCATGCCTTCCCGGTCCGCATTGATCTCTGCCGCAGAGCGCCCGGTCAGCCGGGCCACCTCGCCGGGGTGGGGCGTTAAAATCAGTTCTCCTTGAGGGTGAGGCATTTTTTCCGTTTGGAGCAGGTCAGCGGTGGCGTTCAGGCCGTCCGCATCCAGCACTGCACTGCCGGAGAAGCCGGGCAGGAGCGTTTTTACCAGCGCCCGGGTCTCGGCGGCACGGGCCGCGCTCTGGGCCGTATAGCCCAGCCCGGGGCCCGCCAGCAGGACAGAGGCCTTCTGCCGCCGGATGCGGTCGATATTCTGGGGCGAGATGCCGCCCTCGGCCCCCGCTTCGCAGGGGCAGAGGCAGCACTCGGGCAGGCGTGCGGCCACAGCCGCCAGAACCGGCTCCACACTTGCCAGCGTAACGATACCGGCCCCTGTGCGCAGGGCACCTTCCACGGCCAGCGCCGCCGCGCCCCGGTAGGACGCACTGCCCGCCACCGCCAGCACGGAGCCAAAGGTCCCCTTATGCGCGTCCCGGGGACGGGGCTGGATCTTTTGCCAAACAAAATCAGAAGTTGTTTCGAACATAGGCGGCTCCTTTCGGGTGAGATTTCGCCCTCTCAGTCAAAGCCTTACGGCTTTGCCAGCTCCCCCAAAGGGGGAGCCTATTGCGGGTCTTGGATAAAGGCAGCATTGCCTCTCCCTTTGGGAGAGGTGGCAGCGCGTAAGCGCTGACGGAGAGGGCGAGGATGTTACCCTTCCCCCTGCAAATACCTCCGGATCTCCTTCTCCGCCTCCTGCACCTCTTCATGGAACATGCGGGCAGAGACACGGAGGGCACCATGGCCCAGGATGATGACCTGCTCCATGCCGTCGGAGGTGGCCACGCGGACGCGGCGGCCCTTGCCGATCTCATGGGTGACACGCTCGATGAACATATCGGCGGTCTCGGCTTCCCGGGTGTAGACCACATGGATATTGTGGTACTGCTCTATGCTGCCGGGGCTGCCCGGCACACGGTAGGCATCAAACACAAGGATGAGCACGCACTTCTTAAAGCCCTGATAGTTGCAGAGGATGTCCATCAGCCTGTGGCGGGCCGCTTCCAGGCTCTCTTTGGAGAGTGCGTTCAGCTCGTCCCATGCAAAGATGATATTATAGCCGTCCACCAGCAGGTATTCAGGCTGGATCTCCCACTGCTCGGCGTTGAAATCGGGGCGTTCCCGCTTCTGGGTGGGGCGGAACGCCGCCAGCGGGTCCCGCTTGATGGGCCCATAGGTCTGTTCAAAGATCTTCAGCAGCTCGGCATCCTCTTCCAGGGTGGCGCGGTAGGCAGCCATCCGGCGGGGACGGGCCTGTACCGTTTCCTCGGTCTTTGCAGTCTTGCCCCAGCCGCTGTCCACATGCATGTGGCTGCGCACCTGCTCCCAGGGCACCACAAATCCGGCCCCGTGGGCGCAGAACACCGAATCTGCCGGGTTGTCGAGGTCGTGTTCCGGCTCATAGCCCGCGGCCTCGATGACCTCTGCTGCATTGTGGCAGGGACGGTAGCCGTCCAGCGTCAGGGTCAGGTGTCCCCTGCCCCGGGTGTAGCCCACCACCTCCATGGGGTAGCTGCGCATGGTGGAGGCCGGTGCCGTGCCGGTAAGCAGGGTGGTATCCCCGTCGGCTCCGGTCTCGGGCGGGTCAAAGCTGCCGCCCATGTTCTGGATATCGTTCATGGCGCGTCCCACGTTGTCAGAGGGCAGCTCCAGCCGGAAGGCATACCACGGCTCCAGCAGCTGGGTCTTGTGGATCTGGTCTGCCATCATCAGGCCCTGCCGGACGGCGCGGTAGGTCGCCTGCCGGAAATCGCCGCCTTCGGTGTGCTTGAGGTGAGCGCGGCCCGCAATGAGGGTGATTTTCACATCGGTCAGGGGTGCCCCGATGAGCACGCCCAGATGCTGCTTTTCCTCAAGGTGAGTCAGCACCAGCCGCTGCCAGTTCTTGTCCAGCACCTCTTCCCGGCAGTCGGCGGCAAACTGCATTCCACTGCCCCGGGGCAGCGGTTCCAGCTTAAGGTGGACTTCTGCATAATGGCGCAGGGGCTCGTAGTGGCCCACGCCCTCCATGGCTTCGGTGATGGTCTCCTTATACAGGATGCCGCCGGGGCCAAAGCTGACCTCCAGCCCGTACCGCTCGGCCAGCAGGCTTTTCAGCACCTCCAGCTGGATCTCGCCCATCAGCTGGACATGGATCTCACCCAGGGTCTCGTTCCAGACCACATGGAGCTGGGGCTCCTCCTCTTCCAGCCGATGGAGCTTTCCCAGCGCGGCATGTACGTCCGCACCCTCTGGCAGCAGCACCTGATAGCTCAGCACCGGCTCCAGCACCGGCAGGTCGCTGTCCCGTTCCGCCCCCAGACCCTCGCCCGGACGGGCTTTGGTCAGGCCGGTAACGGCGCACACCCGGCCGGGGCCGATGCACTCCGCCAGCGTAAACTTTGCGCCGGAGTAGAGCCGCAGCTGGTTGGCCTTTTCGGCCCATGGCTCCCCGTCGGCTTCTCCGGTGAGCTGTGCTTTCACTTTGAGCACACCGCCGGTCACCCGCAGCCAGGTCAAGCGATTTCCCTGCTCGTCCTGGCTCACTTTGAACACCTTGGCCCCGAAGGCTTCCAGCGCGGGGGCCGGGCGGGTATAGCGGTCAAGGCCCTCCACCAGCGCATCCACACCCTGCAGCTTCAGGGCTGAGCCAAACCAGCAGGGAAATACATGCCGCCGGGCAATGGCGGGGATGAGGTCGGTATCGGTCAGGCTTCCCCGGTCCAGCATCGTCTCCATCAGCCGCTCATCGCAGAGAGCCAACGCCTCGTCCCGGTCGGCCTGCTCTGCCCCAAAATCCACAAAGCCATCCCCCAGCCGACGGTTCAGCTGGGTCAGAAGCGCTTCCCTGCCCGGGCCGGGCAGGTCCATCTTGTTCACGAACACAAAGGTGGGGATGTGATACCGCCGCAGCAGCCGCCAGAGCGTCTCGGTATGGCTCTGCACGCCGTCGGTGCCGCTGATGACCAGCACCGCATAATCCAGCACCTGCAGTGTCCGCTCGGTCTCCGTGGAAAAATCCACATGGCCCGGGGTGTCCAGCAGAGTAAAATCGGTATTGCCCGCCGTGAAGAGGGCCTGCTTGGAGAAAATGGTAATGCCGCGCGCCTTTTCCAGCGCGTCAGTGTCCAGAAAGGCATCCTTATGGTCCACCCGGCCCAGCTTGCGGATGGTGCCGGTGCCGTAGAGCAGGGCCTCGGAAAGGGTGGTCTTGCCGCTGTCCACATGGGCCAGAATGCCGATGACCAGCTGCTTGTGCTCTTGTTCCATGCCGCGGCCCCCTTACAGTGCGCTGGCGATCAGCGCAGCAGCGACCAGCGGCAGGCCCAGCACCAGATTGGAGAGCAGGCTGCAATAGGTGCGCTCCTCGGGTTCCAGCTCCTCAAAGGAGACGATCTTCTCATCCGCATAGTCGATGATGGAGCGGGTGGAGTGGATCTTTTTCTGCCGCCTGCCCATCCCCTTGAACTCCTCCAGCAGGTGGTGGATGGTCACGCCGTCCAGCCGCAGGTAGTCCACCCAGGCCCAGATGAGCAGCACCACGCCGCACAGAAAGCCCGGGGCCTCCCAGATGGTAAACGTGCCATCGCTGACATAGCGCCGCCACAGCAGCATCAGCACGGCCACGATGGAGGTGCGGGTCACGGTCTTATATAAAATGGGGTGGAACATGTAGCGTTTGTACATCGAGGTCAGTTTCTTCATGGTGCGCTCCTTATTGATACAGATACACTTTATTGTATCATGTTTTTGTGAAAAAAGATAGCTGTTTTGTGCGCACAGCGTGAACAGTTTCTCTCTTTTGCCTGTTCTTCACAGATATACAGTTCTTTCCATTTTATAGTAATTTTTTCCACATTCTTTTCCCATGAAAGTGTTTGTCACCGTTTTGTTTCCAATTCTATGCTGTGGCGGATTGACTTCTTTCCAGTAAAGTGCTAATATATACAGTGGTGTGACTTTTGTCTTTCCTGTGCACTTTTTGGAAAGGCAGACAGCCTCACTGCGTTTAGGAAAAGGAAAAACGCGCGGCTCTGTCCGCGCAAGATCTGGGAGGATCATCCAATGAGCTTCAATTTTGATCGCCGCACCTTCCTGAAGGGTGCAGGTGCTGTGGGTGCCGCCAGCCTGCTGGCAGCCTGCGGCGAAAAGTCCAACAACACCGGCAATGGTGCTGCCGCCAGCGGCGCTGCTGCCCCCAACACCACCGGCGCTACCCCCCTGAAGGAGTTCATCTCCTTTGAGAGCGGCAACCGTGAGCTGGAAAGCTGGAACATGCTGTATACCCAGAAGGCTGAAGATGCCAACGTGGTCACCAACCTGTGGGACGGCCTGCTGAGCTTTGACCGCTACGGCAAGGTGGTGCCCGCCATCGCTTCCAGCTGGGAGCACAATGAGGATGCCACCGTCTGGACCTTCCACCTGCGGGACGACGTGGACTGGGTGGATTGCAACGGTGAGGTGAAAGCTCACCTGACCAGCAAGGACTTCCTGGTTGGTTTTGAATGGGTGATGAACGCCATCAAGAACGAGGCCAACAACACCTCCATGCCCAACGATACCATTGTGGGCGCTTACGAGTACTACGAGCTGACCAAGGAAGCCGGTGACGCTGCCGCTGACATGACCTACGAGGATATGCTGGCTGCCGGTGTGGGCATTGAAGCTCCGGATGATTACACTCTGGTGTTCACCTGCCCCAGCGCCTGCCCCTACTTTGATACCGTTGCCGCCTACAACAGCTTCTACCCCGTGGCTCCTGCTCTGATCGAGGAGCTGGGTGTCGATGGCTTCCGGAGCTGCGACAACACCACCATGTGGTACAACGGACCCTATGTGGTGGAGGAGTACATCCAGGGCAACACCAAGAGCTACATCCCCAACCCCAACTACTACGATGCTGCCAACGTCAGCCGCTTTGAGCGCTTCACTGTCACCATGATCAGCGACGGTTCCATCAGCCTGCAGCTGTATCAGAACCGCGAGCTGGACGAGGTGGACCTGGGCGAGAGCAGCATCACCACCATTCAGGCTGATCCCTCCAACGAGTACAATCAGCAGCTGTGCGAGAAGCGTGCCAAGAAGTTCAGCTACTGCTTCATCTTCAACTACGACAAGAAGAACACCGACGGCACCCCCGATGAGAACTGGAACAAGGCCATTGCCAACAAGGCCTTCCGTCAGTGCTTCTCCAAGGGCATGGTGCTGAACAAGTTCTTCGCCCGTTACAACCCCATCAATCCCCTGAAGTGTGAGAACGACTTCTTCACCATGAAGGGCCTGTGCTACACCTCTGACGGCACCGACTATACCAACCTGGTGGCCAAGGAGATGGGTCTGGACGGCGAGGCTTACGACGGCAAGACCATGAAGCGCCTGCGCGCCAACAACGGCGACATCACCGAGCTGAAGAAGCAGGCCATGGAAGAGCTGAGCGCCATTGGTGTCACCTTCCCTGTTCACTGCTCCTACTACATTCTGGCCGGCTCCACCTCCGCTCTGGATAGCGCAACCGTCCTGAAGCAGTGCTTCACCGACAGCTTCGGCGATGACTTCATCGTGCTGGACATCGAGACCTTCGTCTCCTCCACCATGAAGGAGGTGGTGGCACCCAAGCTGCAGAGCTTCGTCCACATGGGCTGGGGCGCTGACTTCGGCGATCCCATCAACTTCCTGACCCAGATCATCGTTCACGACGACAATGCTTACTACAGCTGCAACATGACCAACATCGCAGGCATTGTGAACAATGGCCCCGCCAGCTACCAGAAGGATCTGGTTGCCGCCTACGAGAAGTTCACCGATCTGGTGAACGAGGGCCGTGCCATCGTTGACGACACCGATGCGCGCTACGCCGCATTTGCCAAGGCCGAGGCTTACTTCCTGGACGAGAACCTGATCTTCCCCACCGTCTACGATATCACCTGGTGCCTGACTCACGTCAACGAGTACAGCAAGATCAACGCAATGTATGGTCCCTGCAACTACAAGGCTGTGAACTGGGAGACCAGCGAGGAGGCCTACACCACCGAACAGTACGATGAGTTTGCCGCCGCATTCGACGCAGCCACTCAGGCCTGATCGAGTGAACCCATAACAAAAAGCAGAACCGGACGTTTTTGAAGCGTCCGGTTCTTTTTTGCTCCCTGACAGCACAAAACCCCGCCGCGCGGGAAAGCTCCCAGCGCGGCGGGGTCATTGTGTTAAAATACAGGAAAGCGGTTCAGCTTACAGCTGGCTTTCATACTCCTTGCGGTAGCCTTCCAGCTCACGCTGGTTGCCATACACGAAGTGGCCGTTTGCGATCTCTTCCCAGACCGGCTTATCCACACTGTAATCGTGGATCGAGGGGTCATAGACCAGCAGCTTCTTGTGCTTTTCGAGGCTGGGGTCAGGGATGGGAACCGCGCTCAGCAGGGCTTTGGTGTAGGGATGCAGCGGATGGAGGAACAGCTCCTCCGCCTCAGCCAGCTCCACGATGCGGCCCTTGCTGATAACAGCGATACGATCCGAGATGAACCGGACCACCGACAGGTCATGTGCAATGAACAGGTAGGTCAGGCCGCGGCTCTTCTTCATCTCGTTCAGCAGGTTCAGCACCTGTGCACGGATGGAGACATCCAGTGCAGAGATGGGCTCATCGGCCACGATGAACTCCGGCTCCATGACCAGAGCACGGGCAATGCCGATGCGCTGGCGCTGGCCGCCCGAGAACTCATGGGGGAAGCGGGAGGCAAACTCCGGCAGCAGGCCGACCTCATGCAGGGCGTTCATCACCTTTTCATGCAGGTCTTCCTGATCCTTGTAGAGATGATGGTTCAGCAGGCCCTCGGCAATGATATACTCCACCTTGGCACGCTCATTCAGCGAAGCCATGGGGTCCTGGAAGATCATCTGGATCTTACGGATGACTTCCTTGTCCAGTTCCTTGGAGATCTTGCCGTTGATCTTCTGGCCCTTGAAGAAGATGTCACCGCCGGAGGTCGGGTTGATGCGGCAGATGGCACGGCCAATGGTGGTCTTGCCGGAGCCGGACTCGCCGACCAGCGAGAAGGTCTCGCCCTTATAGATGTCAAAGTTGACATGATCGACAGCAACAAATTTCTTCTTACCGGAGCCAAAGGTGATCTGAAGGTCTTTCAGCTCAATCAGCTTTTCGCGTTCAGCCATTTAAGTTGGCGCCTCCCATCTTTCCCATTTTCTCACGCAGGTTCTGGATGGAGTGCGGCCGCTCGATCTTGGGAGCGCGCGGGTCCAGATACCAGGTCTTTGCGGCGTGGGTCTCGGACACCTGGAAGAACGGAGGCTCTTGCACAAAGTCGATTGCCAGCGCATGCTTGTTGCGGGGCGCAAATGCGTCACCCTTGATCTCGTTGAACAGGTTCGGGGGAGTACCATCCACGCTGGGCAGGGCCTCACCCTTGGTGCCCAGCTGCGGCAGAGCCTGCAGCAGAGCCCAGGTGTAGGGGTGCCATGCGTCGTAGAAAATCTCCTCGACAGTGCCGTATTCCACGATCTGGCCGGCATACATCACGGCCACACGGTCTGCCACGTTTGCCACAACGCCCAAGTCATGGGTGATGTAGATAACGGACATGCCCAGCTCCTTCTGCAGGTCGCGGATCAGCTGCAGGATCTGTGCCTGAATGGTCACGTCCAGTGCAGTGGTGGGCTCGTCGCAGATCAGGATCTGCGGGCGGCAGGCCGCTGCAATGGCGATGACGACACGCTGACGCATACCGCCGGAGAACTCGTGGGGGTACTGCTCGTACCGACGCTCAGGGTCGGGGATACCCACCTTGCCCAGCATCTCGATGGCAGCCTTTTTGGCTTCCTCGCCCTTCAGACCCTGGTGATGCTCAATGCTCTCCTGGATCTGCTTGCCGATCTTCTTCAGCGGGTTCAGGCTGGTCATGGGGTCCTGCATGACCATGGCGATCTTCTTGCCGCGGACACCCAGCCAATCCTTCTCGGTGAACTTGGTCATATCGCGGCCTTCGTACATGATGGAGCCGCCGGTGATCTTACCGTTGGCATCCAGCATACCCACAAAGGTCTTGGTGAATACGGACTTGCCCGAGCCGGACTCGCCCACGATGGCAAGGGTCTCGCCTTCGTACAGGTCCAGCGAGCACTTGCGGATGGCGTTCAGCTTGCGGCCGCGCAGGCTAAAAGTGATCTCCACGTCTTTGGCAGAGATAATCGGTTGTCTATCCATTTACGTCTCTCTCTCCAATCTATCAAACGTGGTTGCGCGGATCAGCCGCATCCGACAAAGCGTTGCCCATGATATAGAAAGAAATGGAAATGATGGACACGATGGATGCAGGGAAAACCAGCAGGTACGGATAATCCAGGAAGAAGCCGCGCACCTTGCTCAGGATCAGGCCCAGAGAAGGCGTGTCGATGCCCAGGCCCAGGCCCAGGTAGGACAGCGTGGATTCCAGATTGATGGTGCCCGGGATGGACAGTGCCATACGCAGGATGATAACGGAGACCAGATACGGCAGGATGTTCTTGGTCAGCACGCGCCACAGCGGGGTGCCCAGGCAGCGGGACGCGAGGTTATACTCGCGGTCACGGAACATGAACACCATGTTGCGGACACGGCGTGCCATAGAAAGCCAGTTGATGGCGATCATGGAGATGGCCATGATCCAGAAGCTCTGGCCCACCATCAGGGCAATCAGGGTCATATAGATGATATAGGGCACGTTGTCGATCAGGTTGTACAGCTCCGTGAAGAAGCGGTCCAGGCTGCGCACATAGCCCCAGATCAGGCCGAAGATCACGCCCACGATGCTCTCGCCCACGGCGACCACCAGAGCCAGACGGATGGACACCTGGGTGGCGTACCACACCTGGCACCAGTAGTCACGGCCCAGGTTATCGGTACCGAACCAGTACTCACTGTTGGGCTTGATGAAAGCCTTGCTGGAATCAGAGATCAGGCTGGTGAAGTGATACTTGCCGATGCCCAGCGCAATGAAGGAGAAGATTGTCAGGGCCAGGAACAGGAACAGGCAGAAAACAGCGACCTTCTGCTTGAAGAAGTTCTGGATGACAGAACCCCAGTAGGAATAGTTGGAGTAGCCGATGCGTTCAGCTTCTTCCGGGGAATAATCCACAAAGTAGAACAGTTCTTCGGGCTTCTTGCCCTCAAAATCCGATGCCTTAGCCATCAGCGAGCCTCCTCCTTTCCGGTCAGAGTAATACGGGGGTCAACCACCATCATCAGCACATCGCCCAGGAACACGCCCACGATGCCCAGCACAGCGTAGAGGATGACCAGGGTCTGCACAACGTTCAGGTCATAGCGCTGGATGGCATCCGTCAGCAGGGGGCCCATGCCGGGAACGGAGAAGAACCGTTCCATCAGCAGGGAGCCGCCCACCGTCAGCAGGATGGACTGGGGGATATACTGCACCATGGGAACCATGGCGTTGCGCAGAACATGCTTAAACATGATCTCGCGGGAGCTCAGGCCCTTGACACGGGCCAGCTTGATATAGTCGCGGGTCAGCTCATCCACCATGTAGCGGCGGGTCCACAGGGCATAGCCTGCAATGGATGCCAGCGAAAGGCAGGTGATGGGCAGCACGCTGGAAGCACTCACATTGCGGGTGGAATACAGCGTGGGGAATCCCAGGTACTTGGAACCAAGGACCAGCACCAGAGAATACGACACCAGCGACGGGACTGCGTTGACGAACACGGTGTAGGCCGTGCCGATCCAGTCGAATACCTTGTCCTTGAATGCCGCCTGCAGGATGCCCATCAGCACACCGACCACCAGAGAGATGCCGGAGGCGATGAGACCCAGACGCATGGAGATACCAAACTTTTTACCAATGACCTTGACCACCGGGGCACCGTTCTGGATGCGGCGGGAAGTGCCGAAGTCCAGATGCAGCAGGCTGTTGTAGAACTTGACCAGCTGGGTGGGGATGGGATCGGTCAGGCCAGCTGCTTCCAGAGCGGCGGTTTTCTGCTGATCGGTAAACTTCATGAGCTGTTCCTCAGTGAAGTAGTAGTCCGTCGGCAGGCAGCGCATCATCAGGAAAACTGCTGTTGCGATCAGAAAGATTGTGACAAGCGACTGGATCAGCCGCTTAACCGTGTATTTTAACATGTTATCGAACCCTTAACTTTTATTTCTACCCTTTCGGGCGGGGAAACGGGGAACTTAAGCCTTGGTAGCTGCATCGAATGCAGCGGCGAACTCCTCGTACTGCTCGGTGGTGTAAGCCTCTTCGCTGGTCTCCCAGTTCACAGCCTTGTAGTTGCAGGGACCATACATAGCGTTGATCTTGCTGTACTCGTTGGCGTGGGTCAGAGTCCAAGCCACCTCGAAGTAGCAGGGGCAGGCCAGAACGTTGTTCAGCATGCTGGCCTCAGCCTTTGCGAAAGCGGCGTAGCGGGCATCGGTATCATCAACGATGGCCTTTGCGGTGTTGACCAGATCGGTGAACTCCTCGTAGCAGGCCACCAGATCCTTCTGCCAGTCAGCGGGGCCGGCCTCAACGATCTTGGCGATGTTGGAGTAGTACCAGCTGTAGTAAGCGTTGTCGTCGTGCAGGATCTCCTGACCAACGAAGTTGATGGGATCGCCGAAGTCAGCGCCCCAGCCGTTGATGACGAAGCTCTGCAGCTGAGGATTGCGGACTTCCTGGGTGAGGGAGGAGACGTAGGTCTTGATGTCCAGCACGATGAAGTCATCGCCGAAGCTGTCGGTGAAGCACTGCTTCAGCACAGTTGCGTTGTCCAGAGCGGTGGAGTTGCCGGCGATGATGTAGTAAGCAGCGTGAACAGGGAAGGTGACACCGATGGCGCTCAGCTCGTCCATGGCCTGCTTCTTCAGGTCAGCGATGTCGCCGTTGTTGGCACGCAGACGGATCATGGTCTTGCCGTCATAAGACTCCTTGTCGAAGCCCATCTCCTTGGCAACCAGGGTGGTGTACTCCTGGCCCTGGGTGTTGTAGCAGACACCGGGCATGGTGTAGTAGTCGTTCTCGCACTTCAGGGGGTTGATTTTGTTGGTGCGTGCATACCAGTTGGTCATCTCCAGGCCCTTGTAGAAGCACTGACGGAAGGCGGTGTTGGCGATAGCCTTGTTCCAGTTGTCGTCGGGGGTGCCGTCCTCGTTGTTCTTCTGATAGTTGAAGTGCATCTGATAGCTGTACTTCTTGGGGCGCTTCTCGCAGAGCTGAGCGTTGTACTCGCTGTTGGGATCGGCCTGAATGGTGGTCAGGGTGCTCTCGCCCACATCCATCTCGTCCAGCTCACGGTTCTGGTACAGCTGGAAGGTAACAGTGCCGTCGCTGATCATGGTAACGGTGAAGCGGTCGAAGCGGGACACATCGTTTGCACCATAGTAGTTGGGGTTGGGGATGTAGCTCTTGGTGTTCTGGCTGATGAACTCCTCCACCACATACGGGCCGTTGTACCACATGTTGGTGTAGTCGCAGGCACGGAAGCCCTCGATGCCCAGCTCGTTGATCAGGTCCTCAGAGGCGGGGTAGAAGCTGGTGTAAGCAGCCACGGTATCGAAGTACGGGCAGGGATCCTTGCAGGTGAAGACCAGAGTGTAATCATCGGGAGCCTCAACGCCCACACCGGCGGCCAGCATATCCTCGTAGGTCAGGTCGGCAGCAGCGTCGCCCATGTCGCTGGTCTTCTGGTAGTAGTCCGCAGCGCCCACCAGAGTCTCGCTGGGCATGGAGGTGTTGTTGGCCTGATTCTTGGCAGCGTTCAGCACCCACTCCAGACCCACGAGGAAGTCCTTGCTGGTCAGGTGAGCCTTGACCTCGCCGTTGACGTCCACCCAGTCGACATCGTCGCGCAGGTTGAAGGTCCAGACGGAGGAGTCGTCATTGTGGCTCCACTCCTTGGCCACGGAAGGCACAGCCTTGCCGTAGCAGTCAAAGCTCAGCAGGCCTTCCCACAGGTTGGTGGTGACATTCATGTCGGAAGCCATCTGGCTGTACAGCATGTTCCAGCTCTCCAGCTCACGGTTGGTGCTCTCCCAGGAGATGAACTCCTTCAGCGGGGTAGCGCCGGTGGTGTTGGGAGCGCTGGTAGCACCAGAGGAAGCAGCGGTGGAGCTGCTGCCAGAGTTGCCGCCGCAGGCGGCCAGAATGCCGGCGGCACCAACGACACCGGAAGCCTTCAGAAAGCTGCGGCGGCTGATTGCATGAGACTCGTAGTTGTTGTTCATTGTGTTTTCCTCCCTATAATAATTCCGTGCTTCAGTGCATGGTGCAGGGCGGGATGTCCTGCTGTTTTCCCACTATTCTGCGGAGGTTTTTTGAATCCTGTATTGCCAGGGAATACAAAAGAGCGCAGAAACAGACCCCTCTGTCTGCACCTGTGCTCCTCCCGCAAAACCTTAACACGTCATATATTGTACCATTGAAATAAAAAGATGTCAATGGAGCACACACAGCTTTTTCTTCAAAAAGCAAAGTCTGCCGCGCAAAAACGATGAAATATATTTGCTTTTACATGGTAAAGCGTGTAGGAAATTTAACAGACAATGCTGCGGACAAAACAACCGGAATTGTTCTTGTCAAAAAGACACCGTATTTTCTGCTTTATATTCTAAAAGAGCAGGCGCTCCACGCTTTGCGAAGAGCTCCTGCTTTTGGAAAACCGAATTATTAAAACAAGTCACCGGGCCAGAGCGCTCTGGATCTTTGCAAAATCCTCCAGCGTCAGGGCCTCGGGACGGATGCG
>ERZ1034626.1362-NODE-1362-length-16429-cov-3.167705_pt1 | contig 16429 bp, 11 predicted proteins | sample MGYA00520652_ERZ1034626 | MGnify/ENA primary metagenome ERZ1034626 (study PRJEB33766, sample SAMN09781765) | gut metagenome | biome: gut microbiome | host: Homo sapiens | place: Madagascar | study: EMG produced TPA metagenomics assembly of the PRJNA485056 data... | reverse complement strand
CTTTTATAGAAGAAAGCCCTCATGTCGACGATCCCGACGACCTCAGCCGCCGAACTCGAGTTCCAACGATGGATGAAGGAGCGTGTCAGCCACTTTGAGTGGTTTGCCGAAAAAATGCTGCCGCAGACGGGCATCGGTGCCAAACGTCTTGTGGGGGCTATGCGGTATTCGCTCCTTGGCGGCGGCAAGCGCATTCGGCCGCTGCTTTGTTATGCCGCCGGTACCGTATCAGGCGCGCCGGAGGAGGTGCTTGACCGCGCCGCGCTCGCGCTTGAAATGATTCACAGCTATAGCCTCGTGCACGACGACATGCCCTCCATGGACAACGACACGCTCCGCCGAGGCCGTGCCACGACGCATGTGCGCTACGGCGAAGCGATGGCGATGCTTGCGGGCGATGCGCTGCAGACTGAGGCCTTTACTGTGCTGTCGTCGCCCTCGGTGCCGCCCGAAGCTGCGCAGCGTCTCGTGCAGACCTTGGCCCGTGCCGCCGGCGTCTGGGGCATGTGCGGCGGCCAGGCGCTTGATTTGGAAATGGTGGGGCAAAAACCCGGAGCGGCTGAACTCTCTCGAATGCAGGCGATGAAGACGGGCGCCATGATCATGGCCGCCGTCCTCATGGGCGCTCAGTCGGGCATTTGGACCGCGCTTGGAGATCAGGCAAAGGCGGGGCTTGCCGCTTATGCGGACGCCCTCGGCGTGGCCTTCCAAGTCGTGGACGATATTCTCGACTGCACGCAGGATACGATGACTTTGGGAAAAACCGCCGGCAAAGATGCCAAGGACGACAAGCCTACCTGGGTTTCACTTTTGGGACTCGACGGTGCCAAGGCACGTGCCAAAGCGCTGGAAGAGGATGCCGAAAAAGCGCTGCAGCTCCTTGCGGCTGACCCGGCAGTGCCGGCCGGCGCTGAAGCGCGTCTGCGCGAAATTGCGCTTTATGTCGTGCGCCGCACGCATTGAATCGACGTTACTTGATTAAAAAAGAAAGCAAACCCCATAACGGTGACTGCGGAGACGGGCGGATGAGTATGAGCGAAGAGAAGAACCCCATTCCTTTTGGCGAGCCAATGGACTATCCGGTACTCGACAAGATATCGGCGCCAGAGGATTTGAGGAAACTTCCGGAATCCTCGCTCCCAGAGCTTGCCAGAGAACTGCGGCACTTCATTGTGGATTCCGTCTCTAAGACGGGCGGCCATCTCTCGAGCTCTTTGGGAGCGGTAGAGCTCGCCATTGCGCTCCACTACGTCTTCAATACACCCTACGACCGCATTGTCTGGGATGTGGGACATCAGGCCTATGCACATAAGATTCTGACCGGTCGCAGAGAAGGCATGGCCAAACTGCGCCAGCTTGGCGGCATTTCAGGGTTCCCTAAGCGCTCAGAATCCGAATACGACGCTTTCGGTACGGCGCACAGCTCAACCTCTATTTCGGCAGCGCTCGGCATGGCCGTAGCAGCCCATTTGGCGGGCGAACGTGACCGCTGGGCCATCGCGGTGATCGGTGACGGTGCGCTCACCGGGGGTATGGCGATTGAGGCGCTCAACGATGCGGGGGTTTGGAAAAAGGGGGTAAAGCTCCTGGTAATCGTCAACGACAACGACTGCTCCATTTCGCCGCCGGCGGGTGCGCTTTCCAAAAATCTAGCCAAGATCGTTTCGACGAGAGCCTTCAACTGCGCCCGCGAGATCAGCAAGCGCGTGCTCAAGCCCGTGCCGCATCTTTGGGAAGTGGCTAAGCTCATGGAACGGCAGACCATCGGGTTTTTCAGCCCTCAGGCCGCGCTTTTTTCCACGTTTGACCTCAATTACTACGGTCCTGTCGACGGACATGACATCTTTGCGCTCGTTGAAGTCTTGAAAAATCTCCGGCAGATGGACTGCCCGATGGTGCTGCATACGGCCACCATCAAGGGCAAGGGCTATGCCTTTGCCGAAGCCGATCCGACGCTTTATCACGGCGTGTCGCCTTTCAATCCGAAAGTCGGCATCATCAAGTTCGGAAAACCCTCTGCGCCAACCTATACGCAGATCTTCAGCCGCTGGGTGAACAGTATGGCAGCCCGCGACCATCGCCTTTATGCCATCACACCGGCCATGCGTGAGGGCTCTGGTCTCGTTGAATTTGAGAAAAACTTTCCGGACCGCTATCGCGATGTGGCCATTGCCGAGCAGCATGCCGTCACTTATGCTGCCGGTCTGGCATGCGGCGGTCTGAAGCCCGTTGTGGCGATCTATTCCACATTTCTGCAGCGCGCACTCGATCAGCTCATTCATGATGTGGCGCTGCAGAATCTTCCGGTGATGTTTGCCGTCGACCGCGGCGGCATCGTAGGGGCGGACGGTGCAACACATCAGGGTGTTTTCGATATCGCTGAACTCCGCAGCGTGCCGAATATGACCGTGATGACGCCCTCTAACGAACGAGAAACACGGCTTCTGCTCAACACGGCTTTTGCCATGGATACCCCGGCCGCAGTGCGCTATCCGCGCGGCAAGGGACCGGGCACGGATCCCGGAGAGGATTTTGAAACGGTGGAGATCGGCCGCGCGCTGAAGCGGCGAACCGGCACTCGCACGGCCTTTTTGGGTTTTGGTTCCATGACCAATGTGCTTGAGAAGGCAGCGCAAAATTTGGACGGCACGCTTTGGGACATGCGCTTTGTGAAGCCGATTGACCGCGAGGCGGTCATTGAAGCTGCCCGTACGCATGATCTGATTGTGACCGCTGAAGAAGGCGTGCTGGCGGGCGGGGCGGGCGACGCTGTTATGGAAGTGATTGCCGAGGCCGGCCTCACCACTCCTGTGCTGTGCTTTGGCATTCCTGACGAATTTATTGAGCAGGGCACTCAGGCAGAGATTTACGAAATGCTGGGTTTGACGCCCGAAGCGATTGAAGCCAAAGTGGTCGAGCGGCTCGCCGAGCTCTCCTGATGCCTGCCGCCCGCGCGGCAGCAGACTTCATTTAGGCCGCGGGAAAGCGGTTGGGAAAGGATCTGCGCTTAAGCTGCGGGAGGCAACGTCGGACTGACTACCACGGGGCGGCTCTCACCGCCTCGCGCTTATGCGCCGAAGAGACTGGCGCTTGTCTTCCTATAATGGTCTGAATGACCGCTCGCTCCGGGCGGCTGAAGAGATGTTGGAATCCGCCATGCTCAAGATCGAATACGACAAGCCGCTTGCCGCCCTCACGACCTTTCACCTGCGTGCCAATGCCGAGGCCTGGGTCGAAGTTGCCTCCTTGGAAGATATTCGCGATGCACTCAGCGTGGCGAAGGGCCGCGGCTGGCAGACGACGATTTTAGGGGGCGGGTCGAATGTTGTCCCGATGCCGTTGGTGCCGGGCCTTGTCATCCATCCGGTATTTCGCGGAATCCATGAAGCGCAAAGCGAGAGCGGCTCCCTTGTCGTCGTCGCCGGGGCTGCCGAAGCGCTCGATGATCTGGTTCGCTATACCGTCGGAAAGGAATTAGGCGGACTCGAAAATCTCGCAGCCATTCCCGGCTCTGTCGGCGGCGCGGTCGTCCAGAATGCCGGTGCCTACGGCGTTGAAATGGCCGAAAGAATCGCCTGGGTGCGCGTTTATGATCCGGATATCGATGATTTCCGGACCCTGACGCCGACAGAATGCGATTTTGGTTATCGCACGAGCATCTTCAAGTCCAAGGCCGGGTCTCGCCTCATCATTACAGAGGCGGCCTTTGTGCTTCCTCAGGTTTGGCAGCCGGTGACGGCTTATAAAGGCCTCTCTTCGCTCTTTGCCGACCGAGATCCGGCGTCTGTAACGCCGGCTGAAATTGAAACTGCTGTGCGAAATCTTCGTGCCCAGAAACTGCCCGATCCTTCGCAAACGGGCAGTGCCGGATCCTTCTTTAAGAACCCGGTAGTCACGAAACTGAAGGCGCGGGAACTCATTACGCTTCACCCCAATCTGGTGTCCTATCCGCTTGCCGGCGGGCGCGCTAAGCTCGCTGCCGGGTGGCTCATTGAGGCTGCAGGACTGAAAGGCCTCTCCTCGGGCGATGCGGCCGTTTGGCCGGCACATGCGCTTATTCTGATCAACCGCGGCAGGGCGACGGGTGAGGATGTTCTCAAGCTCGGCCGTGAAATCGCCGAACGGGTGGAACGCCGATTTGGGGTTGTGCTGGAACCGGAACCGATCTTTCTGGGCAAAGATTTCCGCTGAACGATGAAGCGGCAATACCGCGCAACAGCTCGTTACGCCTTTTGGGGTTTCCCCTAAGTTTTTCGTTCCTCAATATGCTCGTCTAAGGCGACAATGTCGCTTCGGGGAAGTGAGTTTCGTTTGCACCATTCGGTGCCGATGAACTTCTAAGGCCGTTCGAAAGGGGAAAGCATGCAGGTAAAGAAAAAAGTGTCGTCGTCGTCGGCTGTGAATGCCGTCGGCACTTACAGCTTAGGCGAAGAGATTGCCAATGCAGTGACGCACGGTCTGGCAGTTCTGCTTTCGATTGCCGGTCTCGTTCTGATGATTATCTTTGCTGTTCGTCAGTCGGCCGGCGCTCTGGCCATCGTCAGCACATCGATTTTCGGTGCGTCGATGATCATCCTTTATACGGTTTCGACGCTCTACCACGCGATTCCGAATCTGCGTGCCAAACGTGTGCTGCAGGTATTGGACCACAGTGCGATTTACATCCTGATTGCGGGGAGCTATACGCCGTTTTGTCTGATTACGCTCGGCGGCACCACGGGCATTGTGCTTTGCTCGGTGGTGTGGACCATTGCACTTTTTGGGGCATGCTTTCAGCCTTTGCTTTTAAGAGCGGCGGATTGGCTCAACTGCGTGCTCTACCTCGCGCTCGGCTGGTGCATTGTGTTTGTCGCCGAACCTTTGATTGAATCGCTTCCGACGGGCGGTCTTTGGCTTTTGGCGGCGGGCGGCATCACTTATTCGCTCGGCATCATCTTCTATTTGTGGGAGAAGCTCCCCTATAACCATGCGGTCTGGCATGTGTTTGTGCTGGCGGGGACCATGCTGCAGTTCTTTGCAGTGCTTTTTTATGTGATTCCGCATGGAACGGCGGCGTGAGATCTGACGTCCGAAGTTTATCGGGCAGCACTCAGGTTTAAAGTCAAAAAAATGCGGCGCATCGCTTTTTTTGAAGAGCGGTGCGCCGCGTTTTAGAGGCTTGAAGCACGTGAGATCAGCCGTTCGACCTCATTTCGCGCAGATGCATCAGGCCTTCTTGGCAACCTTTGCCTTGGCGCGGGCGGCTGCATCCTGAGCGGCATGGCGGCCGAAAATAACCGCGGCCGTCAGCTGAGAGCCGACGATGTAGTTCCAGTAGAACAGTCCGCCGATAGCATTGCCGGCTGCGTACAGACCAGGAACCGGCTGCTGCTCGGCGTTGAGAACCTGTCCTTTGGCATTGATCTTCGGGCCGCCGAAGGTGGCAGTCATGCCGCCGGAGAAGGGAAGCGCGAGGAACGGAGCCTTGACAACAAGGCGCGGCTCCTTGAGCGTATTGCCCGGCGTGAGGGCTGCGGCCTTCCCGGACTTCACGGCCTCGTTGTAGCCTTCCATCGTCTTGGTGAAGACTTCGGGGTCGACCCCCATCTGCTTGGCAAGCTCAGCGTAGGTGTCGGCCTGATAGACCGGCGCTTTCTTCGCACGATAGCGGTCCAGACGCGTGGCCACCGTATCGTTTTCCAGCACCGCACTGTCGATCACGATATAGGCGAGATTGTTGCGCGTGATGACCGGAAGCTCCTTGGCCATTTCAACGTAGGTCTTGGCTTCGTTGATGATGCGGTCGCCGTTCGTGCCGACGATTACGCCGTAATTGACGAGGGTAGACGGGTTCGCCTGCGTCTGGGCGTGAATCGGACCGCCATGGAACTGGTCCATATTCATGTAGTACGGGAAGAAGGGCCGCGTGAGTTCTACGTTCTCGCCCATCAGATAGGGAGAACCGCGCAGCGGCATCCAGGCTACGCCGCCGCCCATGTACTTGCAGACCATTTCCTTGTTGGCATGGAAACCGCCCGTGGCCATCAGAACGCCGCCCTTGGCGTGGAAGACCACTTCGCCTTCGGTCTTGGAGACCGCTCGGACGCCCGTGCACTCAAGCGTCGGCGTTTTCAGAAGTTCAATGACTTTGGTGTTCGTAAAGAACTTGATCTTCGGATTTTTTTTAACTTGTTCGAGCAGCTGCGTGATGAGCTGCGCGCCGCCCGGCTTCTTCGGGCCGTCGACCACGTGTCCGCGCACGAGCCCCGGCCAAACTTCCTTCACAATCTTCTTGAAGTTGATGCCGACACGATCATGAAGCCACTGCACGGCGCCAGCGCTTTCATCGGCATATACGCGGGTGAGCTGCGGATCGCCGCGGCCCTGCGAGACCTTCATCATGTCTTCGTAGAAGGCGTCGACCGTATCGGTAAGCCCCTGTTCCTTCTGGACGTAGGTGTTCGTGGCGTTGAAGATGCCGCCCGCGTAGATCGTATTGCCAAAAGGCATGCCCATTTTTTCAAGGACGGCTACCTTGGCGCCCTGATCAGCAGCTTCGAGCGCTGCGGAAAGGCCCGCACAGCCTGCACCGACCACGACAAAATCGAATTTGTAATCCTTCGCTTGGCTGGCCGGTTTGGCCTCGGCAGCTCCGGCCCCAAGCATTGTGCCGGCGGCGGCTGCCGCACCAAAGAGTCCGCTCTTGAGAGCGTCGCGGCGATTGAGTGAATTCATGGAATTGCTCCTTTCCTTATTCGTATGCACCGAATGCGCCAGCTCAACAGTTGTCGGCGGGCGACTCGTGTTCGGATGTTTGATTCTCATGCCGGAGGACCACTACGTAGCCCGGCATTAAATCAAGTTAACGGATAATAACAATTCTCATTCTCATCAATCGTCTACAAAAGTAACGGTTCGAAAAGCTTCTCTCAAGCCTCTTGAAGCTTGCTCGAGCGGATGAAAAAAAAGGCGCCAGAAGAAGCGTGCCCGCCGATTGGCAACGATCAGCAGAGGGGTTACCGTCAGAAGAGAACGGCATTCAGAAAAAATGTCATGCCGCTACAAAACTGCCAGATAAAACAAAGCCCCGAACCAGTGACTATTCGGGGCTTCGTTGATGAAGCAATCGGGAATCCCCGCGGCGCCTGAGGGAACAGCCGCAGTCGGATTCAGGGCTTCAATTAGGCGAGGGCCTTAATCTCGGCGGCGAGACGGCTCTTGTGGCGTGCAGCGGCGTTGCCGTGGAGCACACCCTTGCGGGCCATCTTGTCGATCGTGGATTCGGCAGCCTTGAAGGCTTCCTGGGCAGCAGCCTTGTCGCCGGCGGCGACGAGCTTGCGCACCTTCTTGATGGCGGTGCGGTACTGGCTGCGCTGGGCGGCGAGATGCAGGTTGCGCGCAACCGTCTGACGGGCGCGCTTGCGAGCTTGCTTGGTGTTAGCCATTTTTTTGAATTGTCCTAAAAATCAGTCGACGATCTGTTTTTGATTCCGATCGCCGCTGCAAACTTGTCGCGAGCGTGGGCTCGACCGGTAAGTAGGTTGTCTTTCCGGGCTTTTAGAGAACAATTCCCGGTCGATACTGCGCTCAAAAAGCGGCACGAGGGAAGTGCTCAGGCTCGAAAAGCCCTAGACTATACCACCTTTAAAAAACAAAAGGACAGCGACGAGATGGTTTTCTTCATTTCGTACGCTGTTGCTCGCTATCCATGTCGCTATTCAAATCTGCCGCTACGATCTCCGCACTCACTCTGGCTTCACGCATCACGGGTGTGATTCGTGACATGCTGATTGCCCGATATTTTGGTGCTACGGCTGCGACCGATGCGTTTTATGTTGCATTCCGCCTTCCCAACATGCTTCGGCGGCTTTTTGCCGAAGGCGCCTTTCAGCAGGCTTTTGTGCCGATGCTTTCCGACGTTCATGCCAACTCGTCGCCGGAGGCTGAAAAGCGCTTTATCGATCATGTGTTCACAGTGCTTGCTGCAGCAGTGCTGCTGGCAAGCGTTCTGGGCGTCTTAGCCGCGCCGCTTCTCGTGTGGCTCATTGCGAGCGGTCTGCGCGAGACGCCGGAGGCCTTTGATCTGGCAGCGGCGCTCACGCGTGTGATGTTTCCCTACATTGCTTTCATGAGCTTGGTGGCGCTCGCGGCGAGCATCCTCAATACGCTCAAGAAGTTTGCGATTCCTGCGGCCACGCCGATTCTGCTCAATCTCTCCTTTATTGTCTGCTCGGTGGTGCTCGCGCCGAGACTTGAAGAACCCATTTGGGCGCTTGCCGCCGCCGTTGTGCTCGGGGGCGTACTGCAGCTGGCTGCTCAGATACTTGCACTGGCGCGGCTTGGCGTATTCGTGCGTCCGCGCTCTCTTAAAGAGAGCCTCGGCGACTCCGCCGTGCGGCGCGTACTCGCTTTGATGGCCCCGGCTGTTTTCGGTGTGGGCGTGGCACAGCTCTCCATCCTCATCAACACCAACATTGCGAGCTGGCTCGGGCATGGCGCCGTGACGTGGCTCAATTACGCCGACCGTCTGATGGAATTCCCAACGGCGCTTTTGGGCGTTGCTTTGAGCACCGTGCTGCTGCCGAGTCTTTCGGCGGCTTATGCCAAAGGCAATGAAGTCCGCTACAACGCGCTTCTGGACCACGGGCTGCGGCTCGTCGTGCTGGTCGGCGTTCCGGCGGCGGTAGGGCTGTGGCTTACGGCAGAGCTCTTGGTGAGCTTTCTTTTTCAGGGCCGCAGCTTTACGCCGACAGATGTGCATCAGACAGCGATAGCTGTAGTGGGCTATGCCGTCGGTCTCATTGGACTCATCGGTCTCAAGATCATTGCGCCCGCCTTCTATGCACGTAAAGACATTCGCACCCCGGTGCGCGCAGCGATGGCTTCGCTTGTTGCCGTGCAGGCCATTAATCTCGTGGTGGTGCCGCTTTTTGCGCATGCGGGCTTGGCGCTCTCCGTCGGTCTGGGGAGCCTCGTCAACAGCGGCATTCTGCTTTGCGTGCTGCGTCGCCGCGGTATTTATTCGCCGGCGGCGGGCTGGCTCAAGATCTGGCTGCGCACCGCTGCAGCTGTCGCCCTCATGGGCGCGGCGGTATGGTGGGGACAGCAGGGCATTGACTGGACGACGCTCTCGTGGAAAATGCGCGGGCTTGGCGTCTGTGCAGTGGTGGCGGGTGCAGCCGTCATCTATTTCGGATCGCTTTTTGCTTTGGGGTGGCGTCCTCGAGAACTCCGCCCCGTGAAAGAGTAACCCGCGCGGCCTGAGCTCACGCCGTCGATCTTTCGCGCTCAGACAAAAAAGCCCGGAGGTTCACTCTTCAGAGTCCCCATGCGGGCTCGGCCGATCGCCAGTGCGTCTGGCTTAAACGTCGGCGTTAAGCGCTTTTTGCTCTTCTTCTTCGGCGGCGGCGTCGAGCTCTTCGAGCGTGGCAAAGGGCATTTCTGCGGGCCATGCTACCAGCTCGTCTTCGGTGAGGACATTGAGCGCTTCAGAGCCGAGGTAAGCAGCGTACACCTCGACGAGGTCGCGGCGCAGGAGCTCAGAGGCAGTCTCTTCATCGGTATGCGCTTCGAGTTTTTCGAGCGCGGCAGCCAGCGATTCGGCGGCGTCAGCAAGGGTCGCATGGAGCCAGGGAGCGGAGACTTCTGACATGGAGAGCCTCGTAAGTAAGAGAAGGGTTAAAAAGATGCTTCATTCTAAGACTTCAGAAGCCGGGATATTGGGGCGTCGTGGGGCACTAAAGCCATGGGAGTGACGCTCAAAAAGCCACTTTGGAAGCGACAAGACGGCTATTTAAGGGCGCTCCGGGCAGCGGCTGTCCTCCGGCTTAAAGTGAAATGCGGCGTTAAGGTTTGCTCTCTATGCTTAGAAACACCCGCGGCATCCGCTCATGCATGAATCGAGTGCGGCGGATGACAGAACAAAATACTTCGAGCGCGCACCTTCTTCGGGCAGCGCGCCGTTCCTCAAGGATCACCCGAAATGCCCCAAAGCAAAACGCATTCAAGCCGCGCCAAAAAGCTCGCCAAGCGCCGCGCTGATCAGCAGCGCCGTGCAGTACCACAGACTTATGTGGTGATGCTCGACCAACTGCGCGCGGTGCTCAATAAACGCTTTTATGAAGAACAGGGCTTCCCGCATCTGGAAATCCTTGCCGAACGCTATAAGGGGCCCGTAACCACGGGGCATCTTTCAAATTACTTCGAGCTGCAGCATTTCTTCATCGGCATGGGCGCTGCCATGGCCAATGCGCTTTCTCCCGAGCGCAAGTTCTCGATGGAGCAGCGTGAAGACCATTGCGCGGCCGTCGCTTATGCAATCGCTGCGACCATTCTTGACCTGCGCGAAGACTTCCGCGATGTGTCGGGCTGGGCGGGCCCGCGGGCGCTCGAAATCCTCCGCAGCCGCTGGGGCCAGTCCAAGATGGCCTACGCCGGCATTACCGACACGGCGAAGTTTATGGACGACCGCAGCATGGCCTGCTACTTCGGCATGGACTTTGTGATGACGTTCCTCGATCTCACGGGGGAACTTGCGCAGTTCGGCAGCGAGAATGTCTTCTCCGTGACAACCTGCAAGGATGAGGTGATCTCTGCCTTTACGAGCTACCTGACGTCAGATCCTGCGCTTGGCGGTTCGCGTCTGGTCGACCTGCAGGAGATTATTGAGGACAACACGGTAACGGCAGAGTTTAAGAGCGACTATCCGAATTGGCGGCCTGAATCCGCTGATGCTTTCAATACGCTGCTGGTTGGCTACAACGCGCTTTCCCCCGCCGATACGGCCTATCTCGAGGAGCTCGTAGCGGATGCGCACTTTAAGCACGATATGCGTGCGCTCTATGTGCGTGCGGAACCGAGCGATTCCGAACAGGGGATGAGAGAAGAAATCGTGATGGGCTATGCGCTGCGCTATGGCCCGAGGTCCAAAGCGGCTTTTGCGGCGGGACGCGATCCCACGGAAGAAGAAATGGATCAGGACGCTGAGGTGATCAACCTGCTGGTCATGACGACCTTCACCTACGCCGACCCGGCCTTTGTTCCGGGGGTGGACGATGATCCGGCCGGCAGTGAAGCGCGCGGAGACGATGAAGGCGATTCGCATGTCTACCGCATGACGGCGGCGCCTCAGGTGGAAGATGTCTTCAAGTCCTGGAAAGCAGGCGTTCTGGCCGCAGGGAAACCAAAAGATACGGCCGAGTAAGATTGGTCTCCGCATAAAAAAACAGAAAACCGCTCGCGGCTATGCCAAAAAGGCGCGCGAGCGGTTTTTTTGTGCGCTTAAACGAACGCTGCAGTAATGGCTTATGACGGCGTTTAAAAAGCGCGCTTATGCTGATGCGGCAGTGCCCAGGGCTTCGATTTTTTCCGAAAGTTCAAGCCAGTGCATTTCGAGCGCCTCCACTTTGGGGGCGAGCTCTCCGTGCTCGCGCAGGGTTTGGGCAACCTTGCCCTGATCTGCGCCGTTATAAAAGGCCGGATCCGCGAGTTGCGTGTCAAGGGCCTTAAGTTTTTCTGAGAGGGCGTTCATTTCCCGCTCCACCTTCTCGAGCTCCTTCTTCAGGGGCTTACGCAGTTCAGCGATGCGGGCGCGTTCCTGCGCGGCCAATCGGCGCGCTTCCTTATTGTTGACGGGCTGAGCTTCGTTTCGGGCGGCTTTATCTGCTTGATGTTCGGCGCGCGCTTCGGCGGCGGTCACGCGCCGGTGGTCGAGGACGATCTTGGCGTAGTCATCGAGGTCGCCCTCAAACACCTCTTTGCGGCCTTCATGCACCAGCCAGAGTTCATCGGTCACTGCCCGCAGCAGATGGCGGTCGTGGGAGACGAGAAGCACTGCGCCTTCGTAGGTTGAAAGTGCCATGGTGAGTGCTTCGCGCGTTTCCATGTCGAGGTGATTGGTCGGTTCGTCAAGCACCAGCAGATTGGGTTTTTTCCAGGCAATGAGCGCGAGGGCGAGGCGGGCCTTTTCGCCGCCCGACATCGGCGCAACTTTGGCTTCGGCGAAGTCGCCCGAAAAGCGATAGGTGCCGAGGAAGTCGCGCAGTTCCTGCTCTCGGGCGTCTGGCGCCAAATGCCGAAGATGCTCGAGCGGCGTTTCATCCATCCGCAGCTGATCGAGCTGGTGCTGCGCAAAATAACCAATTTCAAGTCCCTGACCGCGGCGCAGTTCGCCCGACATGGGGGTGAGTTCTCCGACAATGGCTTTGACCAGCGTCGATTTGCCCGCGCCGTTGACGCCGAGAATGCCGATGCGCTCGCCCGAACGAATGCTGAAGGAGACGCCCGAAAGCACCACTTTGTCACCGTAGCCGATCTTCAGATTTTCACCGTCGACCAAATGCTCAGGCAACCTCAGGGGCTTGAGAAAATTGAATCGCCATTCGCGTTTGGCGCGTACGGGTTCGACCGCCTGAAGCTTTTCGAGCATTTTGATGCGCGACTGTGCCTGACGGGCTTTGGTGGCCTTGGCACGGAAGCGTTCAATAAAGCTCGTCAGATGCGCTGCCTGCGTTTCATAGGCGCGGCGGGCAGATTCCTGAGCGCGGAGTTTTTCAATGCGAGCTAGTTCAAACTGGGAGTAGTTCCCGGCATAGCGGCAGATCGTGCCGTCTTCAACGGACCAGATCGTATTGACCGCACGATCGAGAAATTCACGGTCGTGCGAAATGATGATGACTGTTGCTTCAACGCGGCGGAGCCAGTTCTCGAGCCAGATGAGCGAATCGATGTCAAGGTGGTTCGTTGGTTCGTCGAGCAGCAGCAGATCCGCCGGACGCATCAGTGCACGGGCAAGCTGAATACGGTTGCGCCAACCGCCCGAGAAGTCGTGAACTTTGCGGCAGCTGTCGGCTTCCGCAAAACCCAGACCGGCCAGAATGGCTTTGGCCTGTGCCACCACGGCACCCTCATTGACTTCCGCGAGTTCGCTGTGCGCGGCAGCAAGCGCCATTTCGTCGCCGGAGGCTTCGGCTCGCTTGAGCGCTGCTTTGGCGTTCATTAAAGGGGCATGACCGGAAAGCACGCAGTCAATGCAGGAGATATCTTCAACCGTGAAGCTCTGCGCAACATGCGCAATGCGCTCATGGGGCGGCGTTTCAAGTTCGCCGTCTTCAGGGGCAAGGTCCCCCAGAATCGCAGCAAAGAGTGTGGATTTGCCGCAGCCGTTGGGGCCGACCAGACCGATGCGTTCGCCCGGCGAGGCAATGAGATTGGCGTGAGCGTAGAGCAGTCGCGTCCCGCGCATCAGCGCGAGGTTGAGAAGTCGAAGCATGAGCGAGGCGGCGCATTTCGAAACGAGGGCAGAGGTCGCCCTCGTTAGGGAATGCGGGTGCAGAAATCAGTGTTGAATTTTGAAATATTGAGCGAGATCGGCGCGCTGCGCGAGAAACACCTGATCGTCGCCGCCCGAGACCGAAAGCCACGTAATGGGCAGACCGGGGAAAGCCGCTTCAACGGCTTCGAGCCCGTCGCCCACTTCAACGACGATGAAGCCCTCTTCGGTCAAATGATCTGCGGCTTCGGCGAGAATGCGGCGAACGACGTCCATGCCGTCTGCGCCGGCAGCCAGAGCGAGGGCCGGTTCATGACGGTATTCGCTCGGAAGCCGCTCCATGGCATCGGTGGTGACATAGGGCGGGTTCGAGATAATGATGTCAAAGCGCCGTCCCTGAAGATTTTCAAAAAGATCGCTCTGAACCAGTTCCAGCGTCTCTTCCATGTCATAGTCTCGGCGATTGATCTTGGCAACCTCAAGCGCAGCTTGGGAAATGTCCGAGCCGGTGACCTTGGCATTGGGAAAAGCACCCTGCGCGAGAATGGCTAGACACCCCGAACCCGTGCAGAGGTCAAGCACGCTTTGCACCGCTTCCGGATCTGCGGCCCAAGGAGCCAGATCTTCTTCGAGCAGCTCCGCGATGTAGGAGCGGGGAATCAGCGCACGCTCATCAATGTAGAAGCGGTGTTCGGTGAGCCAGGCTTCCTTCAGGAGATAGGCGGTGGGCGTCTTGTCATGCACACGGCGGTCGATGAGATGCACGATTCGCACAAGTTCGTTGTGCGTGAGCGCAGCATCGAGGAACATGTCGAAATTCTCAAACGGGAGTTTCAGCGCTCGGCAGATGAGAAAAGATGCATCTTCGAGAGCGCTTGGCGACCCATGTCCGAATGAAAGATCGGAGGTTTCAAGTTCTGTAACGGCCCAGCGGTAAAGGTCGCGGATCGTTTTCAGGTTGTGGATGGGATCGTCAAGCAGCGGCGCAATTTCGTACATGTTTCGGATATCCCCGGATGTCGCGGAAGGTCCCAAAGTCCGCCAGCCGCTTTGCGGCCGGCTGGTTCGGCAGGGAGCCTCATGAATGTCGTCAGAATTTTTTTGAAGCCTGCATTATAAAGAGGTCGTCTGGGCCGCAAAGATGGGGAAGCTCATTCCAATGAAGACGTCTGCGAGTGGTTTGATTCTGATGATGATCCATGGCGACTGGGTTTTGCGGACTCTCGGAGACAGCAAAGAGTGTTTTGTCTCTTCCGTATGACAGTGCTAAAGACGCCGCAGAGAAGCGCAGCAGTGTTTTCGAGGACGGCAGACTTTTGCGGATGGAAGAGCCTCTCCGAGCGTTCCGTTTGCAGCGGCCAGAGACTCTAAGCGCTTTGCCGCAAGGATAGTGAGACCAACGGGGCGACTCTCGCTAAAATGCGTGCAGCTGGTTCTTCCAGTGATCCTCTTCTTTCCTTATTTCGTCTGAGCCTCCTTTGCACCTTCGTCAGATCAAAATCGCCGGCTTCAAAAGCTTCGCGGACCCCGTAGTGATCGAACTGCGGGACCCGCTGATTGCGATCGTGGGCCCGAACGGCTGCGGCAAATCGAACATCATCGATGCGGTTCGCTGGGTGCTGGGCGAAGGCCGCATCGGCGAACTGCGCGGTTCGAGTTCGATGAGCGAACTGATTTTCGCGGGCTCTACCGGCCGTGCGCCGCTCGGACGAGCAAGCGTCGAACTGGTGCTTGACAACGCGGACCATCAGGTGAAAGGGCCGTGGGGGCAGTACGAAGAATTGTCCGTACGCCGCGTGGTCACCAAGGAAGGCGTATCGGCCTATTACATTAATCACCAGCAGGTGCGCCGCCGCGATGTTCAGGAAATCTTCATGGGCACGGGGCTGGGCGCACGCAGCTACGCCATCATTTCGCAGGGCATGATTGCGAGCTTTATTCGTGCCAAGCCCGAAGAGCTGCGCGTTTATTTGGAAGAGGCCGCCGGCGTGTCGCTCTATAAAGAGCGCCGCCGCGAAACGGAGAATCTCCTCAAATCCACACGGGAAAATCTCGAACGCGCTGCTGACCTTCAGGCCGTGCGTGCTGAAGAGATCACTCGGCTGCAGGCCGAAGCCGATACTGCCGCCCGCTGGCAGGCGCTGAGCGACAAAAAGGTTCAGAGCGAATCGCTTTGGTACTTCCTGCAGTATGAAGATGCAAAGCGGGAATCCGATGCCGCGCGGGCGGCTATTGCGCAGCTCGAAAATGAGATTACGGCAAAGCGCCGTGATCTTGAAACGCTCGAATCGCATTCTGAAGACCTCGCTGCGGCTGAGCGCAGTGCTGATGCGGCGCACCGCAATGCTTCCGACGCCTTCCGTGAAAGCGAGAAGGAGCTCGCCCGCTTGGAGGGCGAGATGAGCCGCATCGTGGAACGTCGGCGATTGGCCGAACGAGACTTTGCGGAGGCCGAAGCCGCACTGAAAGAAAAGCGGGCATTGGCCGAGGAGCTCGAAGTTCGGATTGAATCAGCCGCGCAAAAAGAGGAGCGTCTCGCGGCTGAACTCGAAGAGCTCGATGAACTGAACGCCGCTCGAGATGAAGCCCTCGAAGGCGCTCAGTCTGCTGAAGAGGAGTCGCGCCTGCGGGCGGAGTCTGCCGGCGCACAGCTCGCTCGCGCTCGTACGGAAGTCGAAGTGGCGGAGGCCGGCCTCCAATCTGCTCGTGAGCGAGCAGCGGAAGTGGCAGACCGAATGGCTCGACTCGAGACCGATGCGGTGGATGCGTCTGAAGCGCACCCGGATGAAGAAACATTGGCGGCGCTCGCAGAATCCTTAGCCGAAGTCCGCGAAGAGCTCGAAGGAACTGCGGCGGCCCGCGAAGACGCCGCTGCCGTAGCAGAAGAAACACGCGAACGCGCCAAAGACGCCGCAGAGGCCTACTTTGCCGCCCTTTCGCAGGTTAAAGCTCTGCGCGCAAAACTCGAAACGCTTGAAGCCGTGCAGCAAAAGGCACTGGAGTCTGACAGCCTCACGGAGTGGCTTCAGGACCAAGGACTGGACGGACTGCCGGAATTGATTCACGAAATCAACATCGACGACGCCTGGACAACCGCGCTTGAAGCGGTGCTCGAACACCGTGCACGCGCTTTTTTGCTGCGCGATCTGCGTTCCGCTGCCGGGTTCGCAAGCGCTAAGG
>ERZ1034626.1358-NODE-1358-length-16471-cov-5.762305_pt1 | contig 16471 bp, 14 predicted proteins | sample MGYA00520652_ERZ1034626 | MGnify/ENA primary metagenome ERZ1034626 (study PRJEB33766, sample SAMN09781765) | gut metagenome | biome: gut microbiome | host: Homo sapiens | place: Madagascar | study: EMG produced TPA metagenomics assembly of the PRJNA485056 data... | reverse complement strand
AGAAGAATTGGAAGTTTTGCAAAAACATCTAAACGAATCCGAAGAAAAGTTTAATTCGGAAAATGATATGCTGATAGAAACTTTGGCAGCATTACAGAATTTGGCGCTGCGTCCGTCGGAAGCCGTTTTGGTTCAGCCGCTGTCGCCGGTGGAAGTTATGCGCAGCAGCATTTTGCTGCGCGGCAGTGTTCACGCTTTGGAAAGCCGTGCCAGCTCAATCCGCCAAAGCATAGAAGACATCAGCAACCAAAAAAAGCAAATAGCAGCCCGTCTGCAAGATTTGGAAAAAGACAATAAAATATTGGCGCAGCAACAAGAAGATATGAAAAAACTGTCACAGCAAAAAAGCACTATGTACAGTCAGATTTCCAGCAAAAGCGAAGAAGCAAAAAAGAAAGCCGATATGCTGGCAAGTCAGGCGCATAACTTAAGAGATTTGCTGGAGAAATTGGAAAAACAAAAAGAAATCACCCGTCGGCAGATGGCCGAAAAAGCTCGTTTAGCCAGAGAACAAGCCGCTGATAAAATGCGTAAAGAAAATCACGGTTTGGAAGCTAGCTATGAGGCCGAAAACAATGTTACTGTACCAGAAACACCGGTTACAGGTTTCAGCAAGGCAAAAGGACGTTTGTCTCGCCCTGCCCGTGGTCCGTTGGTCACAGCTTTTCATTCCGAACTATCTAAAGGTGTGGTTTCTAACGGTATAGACATTAAAACCGCGGCCAAAGCGCAAGTTATTGCTCCGTTTGACGGAACAGTTATTTACGCCGGACCATTTAAAAACTTTGCCAATTTGGTGATTATTGACCATGGCGAAGGCTACACCTCTTTGCTGAGCGGCTTGGGCGAAACCGATACCGAAGTCGGACAAACGCTGTTGGCCGGCGAACCGATTGGCACGATGCCGGCTGACGCCAACAGCAAATTGCACATGGAAATACGCAAAAACAACCATCCGGTCGACCCGAATGAATGGATAAAAAAATAAATTAAAGGAAATATAACATGTTAAAAAAATCGTTGATTGTTTACACTTTGATTCTAAGCCTGATTGCTGGCAGTGTTTATGCTAAAACAGCAAATAAAAAAGAAGAGCAAGTAAACACTTATGAACTGTTGAACTTGTTTGGCGAAGTTATGGAACGCACAAAGATGTCTTATGTTGAAGACGTGACAGATAAACAGCTGATTGAAGCGGCAATTAACGGCATGCTGACCTCTTTGGACCCTCACTCAAGCTATTTGAACGCTGATGACTTCAAATATATGAGCGAACAAACAAAAGGTAAATTCGGCGGTTTGGGAATTGAAATCACCATGGATAACGGTGTGGTTAAAATCATTTCGCCAATTGACGACACTCCTGCTGCCAAGGCTGGATTGAAAGCCGGCGACTATATTACTGATGTTGACGGCGAAACCGTTATCGGTCAAAGTTTGAATGATGTTGTCAACAAACTGCGCGGTAAAATCGGCACTAAAGTTAAAGTGACAATACGCCGCGTCAATAAAAAGCCTTTTACCGTAACGCTTAAACGTGCTGAAATTAAAATTCAATCAGTCAAAAACGAAATTAAAAATGACGACATTTTATATATCCGTATTTCGTCATTTAGCGAAGAGCTGGACAAAGCCGTTGAAAAAGCGGTTAAAAATGCGCAGAAAAAACTCAAAAACAAGCTTGCCGGCATTGTGATTGACGTCCGCAACAACCCTGGTGGATTGTTAGACCAAGCTATCGGCGTTTCAGATTTATTTTTGGAACAAGGAGAAATCGTTTCTACTCGTTCTCGCAATGTTGAAGATACAGTTAAATTTTCGGCAACAGCCGGCGATATAGCCAAAGGTTTGCCTATTGTCGTGATTATCAATGAAGGTTCAGCTTCCGCTTCCGAGATTTTGGCCGGTGCTTTGCAAGACCACCACCGCGCGGTTGTTATAGGTGAAAAATCATTTGGTAAAGGTTCGGTACAAACTGTGGTTCCTTTGCGTAATAACGCGGCAATGCGTATTACCACTGCGCGCTATTACACCCCGTCTGGCCGCTCAATCCAAGCCAAAGGTATTGAACCAGATGTTGAAGTAAAGCAAGCTAAAGTGGAAGAAATAGAAGACAACGGCTGGAACATAAGCGAAGCCGATTTGAAAGGCGCACTGAAAAACGAGCAAGCAGATAAAAAGGCTGGTCAAAAGAAAAAAGAATCTTCCAAAGATGAGCTAAAAGACTATCAGCTTATTCGTGCCTTGGATTTGGTAAAAGCGTTGTACCTCTATGGGCAGAACGACAACTTAAGCGCACAAACAGCGCAAAAAGCCGAAAAAGCTAAACAAGGCAAAAAATAATGACGGAATGGTTTAGACGCAACGCCGGAATCGTGGTTTTTAGAGCAGACAAAAAAGTTTTGCTGTGCCAACGCAATGATATGCCAGATTCATGGCAATTTCCGCAAGGCGGTATTGAAGACGGCGAAACTCCGCAACAAGCCGCCGCACGTGAACTGTGTGAAGAAACCTCTTTACAAGGATTGCAGCGGATTGCCACTTTGACTGAAGCGGCGCGCTATCATTTTCCGCCGGATGTTATTGCCTCTATGAAAAAAAGAGGATTCAACAATGCCGGACAAGATATGTACTGGTCGCTGTTTTATTTTGACGGAAATGACGATGAAATAAATCTAAACACAGAAACTCCTGAATTTAAAGCTATTAAATGGACATCTTTAGAAGAAGCTGTTGAGTTGGCTGTTGATTTTAAAAAGCCTGCCTATGAAAAAATGTATCAGGCTTTTCGAAAATTGATTGACGAATATCAAGCTTAGACTGTTTTGATAAAAATATAAATCAGCTTAAAAGCATTAAATTATGCCCACTGAGTTATGCTGAAACAAAATTAAAGCCTCACACTATTTGGTATGAGGCTTTTGAGTTGTTATATGCTTGTGCTTAAAATCACTTAAACAAATCTTTTATGCGGTCAAAAAAACTTTTCAATTCTGGCTGACACGAATCGTCTTTATTTTCGGCGCGGAAAGCCTCAATCAGTTCTTTTTGTTTGGCGTTAAGCTTAGTCGGAATAATCACTTTCGCACTAACATACAAATCTCCGCGGCGTTCCGAATCATACAAATGCATGCCCTGCCCTTTAACTTTTATCAGGGTGTCATTTTGAGTACCGGCCGGAACTTCAACTTTTACTTTTGTTCCGTCAATCGCCGGAATTTCTACCGTACCGCCCAAAATAGCGCAGCTGACAGAGATTGGAATCGCCGTGTATAAATCATCACCGTGACGTTCATAGAGTTTATGCGGCTCAACCACGATACCAACATACAAGTCACCGTTTTCACCGCCATGCACACCGGCCATGCCCTCGCCGGCAACGCGGATACGCATATTGCTTTCAATACCGGCTTTGATGTTTATTTTCAGTTTTTTATTGATTTTAACCTGTCCGGTTCCGCGGCAATCCGGACAAGGTTCTTTAATTACACGGCCAGAACCTTTACAATTTGGGCAAACAGTTTCAAAAACAAAAAATCCGCCTTGCTGGGTACGCACTTTGCCGCTGCCTTTACAAGTTGGACAAACCTCCGGTTCTTTGCCGTCTTTAGTGCCATGACCATGACAGGTTTCACATTCTTTGGTGGTTGGAATAACAATTTCTTTTTCCACACCGTTAAAAGCTTCTTCCAGCGTGATATTCAGATTATAGCGCAAGTCGCTGCCGCGTTGGCTGTATGAGCGCTGACGACCGGCGTTTCCGCCCATAAATTCCGAAAAAATATCGTTAAACACATCGGCAAATCCGCCGCCGCTGAAATCAAACCCGCCGCCAAACGGATTACCACCGCCCATGCCGCCGCCAGCAAACGCGTTTTTACCATAGCGGTCATAAGCCGCGCGTTTTTGCTCGTCTTTCAAAACCTCATACGCTTCATTTATTTGTTTAAACTTTTGTTCAGCCTCTTTATTATCAGGATTTCTATCCGGATGATATTTCATCGCTTGTTTTCTAAATGCTTTTTTAATTTCATCAGCGCTGGCTGTCGTACTCACTTCCAGCAGGTCATAATATTCTGTTTCAACCATTTTTCTCGTCCAAAAATTCCATATACCATCTACTTAGTTTTTTTATTTGCCGAATGCAAGACTAAAACAAAATCTTACACGATTTTAAAGCAAAAACAGCTCTGAAAATCAATTTCAGAACTGTTTTTTGCAATTATCACTCAGAATCCGCCTCACGCAAATCAGCTGCAATCTGATTATCAATTTTTATCTTTTCCAACCCATCCAGAAACTGCCCCTTCTTTTCAGGAAGTTTCATAGCTAAGACCGGATAGACAAATTTTTCCTCTATTGTATTGTCACCAAACAAGGCGTCATCTGTCATCCAATAGGGACTTGCTTCTTTCCAAAAGTCCAGCCAAACATAATAGAGACAATCCGCAGTGCTGAACGCATCGCTGCGAACTGTTTTATGCAGTTTTATGCAGGCGTCATCAATTTTTTTCTGCGACTTTGCCACCTTTAAATGCTGAAAACTGTCATACATGCAAATTTTTGAGTTAGGTTTTATTGTGTAATTATTCTTATACTCGGTAAATTCAGCAATAAAACTCTCAGTTTGCCGAAACGTAAAAATTTTCACCATCTTATCATATAAGACCTGCCGCACCAAAGAATCCGGCATCTGGCAAAACTCGTTAAAGAATTTGATATATTTCAAAGCCTCTGAATAGAGCATTCTTTTTGCCTGAACAAAAATGTCGCCATAAACAACACCTAAGCTCGTATCCACCAACTCAACGACGGCTTTAACTTTTTTATCTGCAATTAAATCTGCCGAAAAAGTGTCGTCGTCATACCAAAACATACCGGCTTTAATTTTCGGGATGTTTTTCTGCGAAAATTTAATAATATTGTTTGTCATAAAAATTAAGAATTAAAAATTTAACATCTAACCTGAGTATATCTTTTTCAGGATAAATGTCAACAAACAAAAAAATACCCGTTTCATTGCTGAAACGGATATTTTTTTGACAAAGCAACGTTATTTAACTTCTTCAAAATCAGCGTCAACAACGTTGTCATCTTTCTTTGGCTGTTCGCCGGAAGCCGCACCGGTATCAGCACCCTGTGCCGCACCTTGAGCGCCTTGAGCCTGCTGTGTTTTATACATAGCTTCGCCCAGTTTCATAGAAGCCTGCATCAAAGCATCGGTCTTAGACTTCAAGTCTTCAAGGTCTTCTTTTTCCATGCTGGCTTTTACGGCATCGACAGCGGCTGTAATGCTGTTTTTATCAGCTTCGGCAACCTTGTCGCCAAATTCTTTCAAGTTCTTTTCAACTTCATGAACCAAACTTTCGGCACGGTTTTTGGCATCTACCAATTCTTTTTGCTTTTTATCAGCTTCAGCGTTGGCTTCGGCGTCTTTAACCATTTGGTCAATTTCGGCATCGCTCAAACCGCCGGAAGCTTGAATACGAATGGCTTGCTCTTTGTTGGTAGCCTTATCTTTGGCCGATACGTTTACAATACCGTTGGCGTCAATATCAAAAGTTACCTCAATTTGCGGCATACCACGCGGTGCAGGCGGAATACCTACCAAATCAAACTGACCAAGCAATTTGTTGTGTGCGGCAATTTCACGCTCGCCTTGGAACACTCTAATTGTCACAGCGGTCTGACCGTCTTCGGCCGTAGAGAATACCTGCGACTTTCTGGTCGGAATAGTGGTGTTACGATCAATCAAACGAGTAAACACGCCGCCCAAAGTTTCAATACCCAAAGACAATGGAGTAACATCCAACAGCAACACGTCTTTAACGTCGCCCATCAATACGCCGCCTTGAATAGCAGCACCCACAGCCACAACTTCATCAGGGTTTACGCCCTTATGCGGTTCGCGTCCAAAAATTTCTTTAACTTTTTCTTGAACTTTCGGCATACGAGTCATACCGCCGACCAAAATAACTTCGCTGATGTCGCTGGCTTTCAATCCGGCGTCGGCTAAAGCCTTTTGGCAAGGAATAGCGGTTTTTTCAATCAAATCGTCAACCAAAGATTCCAGTTTAGCGCGGGTTAATTTAATGTTAAGGTGTTTAGGACCTGTTGAATCCGCGGTAATAAACGGCAAATTGATTTCGGTTTGAGTTGTAGAAGACAATTCAATTTTGGCCTTTTCAGCAGCTTCTTTCAAACGTTGCAAAGCAAGTCTGTCGCCGCGCAGGTCAATGCCGTTTTCTTTTTTGAACTCATCAGCCAAATAGTTAACAATACGTTGGTCAAAGTCTTCACCGCCCAAGAATGTATCGCCGTTTGTAGCTTTAACTTCAAACACACCATCGCCGATTTCCAAAATAGAAACATCAAATGTACCACCGCCAAGGTCATACACAACGATTGTGCCGGAAGCTTTTTTATCCATACCATAAGCCAAAGCGGCAGCTGTCGGTTCGTTGATAATACGCAAAACTTCCAATCCGGCAATTTTACCGGCGTCTTTAGTAGCCTGACGCTGAGAGTCGTTGAAGTAAGCCGGAACCGTAATAACAGCTTTTTCTACTTTTTCGCCCAAATAGCTCTCGGCATATTCCTTAATTTTTTGCAAAACAATAGCTGAAATTTGAGACGGAGCATATTTTTGCCCTTTAACTTCTACCCAAGCATCGCCATTGTCACCCGGAACAATCTTAAACGGACAATGTTCTTTAAATTTTTCTACTTCTGCCGAATCATAACGACGGCCAATCAATCTTTTAATAGCAAACAAGGTATTTTCCGGATTGGTAACAGCCTGACGTTTTGCCGGATAACCAACCAAACGTTCAGTATCTGTAAAAGCAACCATAGACGGCGTTGTGCGCGCGCCTTCGGAGTTTTCCAAAACCTTAGCTTCTTTACCTTCCATAACGGCAAAGCAAGAGTTTGTCGTACCGAGGTCAATACCTATAACTTTATTACTCATAATTTTAAATCCTCCTTTTTCATTTCTAAAAATGTATATAGGGAGCGATTTTTATCTATGCAAGTGAGCACAGTACTTTTTTGAAAAAATTTTCAAATTTTATTACGGGCAAAATATAAGATTGTCCATAAATTTCTAGATACTGATTGAATATCCGCTATCCACTTCCACCAATTGCGACACCACATCAAAATCGGCAGCGTTGCAAGAGTAAATAACATAAAGCACTTCGCCGGCTTTTACACGGTCACCGGTTTTCTTTTTCAAATCCAGCCCCGAGCCAATACACTGAGTAGCGCCGGCATAAACACCGATTTTATTGATTGCACCATTATTGATGGCACTGATGACACCATCGTATGGAGCTACAACCTCGCGCACATATTGCCCCAAATTAGGAACCTGTTTTGCGCCTTGTGAATTGACGATTTTTTTAAATGTTTCCAGAGCTCTGCCGCTTTCCAAAATTTCTTTTGCCGCCGCATATCCTTGTCCGCCGCGCAGCTGAGGATCAAATTCCAGCACTCTGCCGGCCAAAAACAAAGATTTTTCTTTTAAATCAACCGGAGCATCTTCGGTATTTTGCAAAACTTTCATCACATCACGAGCTTCTAAAACCGCACCGATACCGTTGCCAATAGGCTCACTGCCGTCAGTGATAACCACATCAATAGAAAGCCCCAGCATATCGCCGATATATTCAACTTGCTTTCGAATACGAATAGCCTCGTTGGCAGTGCGAACTCGGGCGTTTTCGCCAACCGGAATGTCTAAAACCAAATGGCTGACACCAGACGATATCATCATGGCAATAATTGAAGCTATGACTAATTCATTTTGATTGATACCCAACTGACTGCGCACGTCATGCAGCAAATGGTTGACTTTTGTTTCTTCCATGGCGTCATAGTTAACTATTGCGCCATTGTTTTCTCGCATATACTTTTGAAATTTAGCAGCATTTAAATCAACATCGGCCAAAACACCCATAGTATCGGCCACACCAGAGCAAGACGTCAGCGATTTAATGGCCGATTTAGCCATAGGCAAACCATACGCCGCCACAATCGCCAAAATAATCAAATCAGTTTTATTACCAGGGATACCTCCAAGACAATGCTGATCGACAACAATCTTTTTTTCATCCCAGTGCAAAACCTTTTTAGCAACCAGAGCTTCCGTAAACGAAACAAGTTCGGTTGAAGTCATCGAAGCCGAACACGCCACTAAAAACGCGGCAATATCCATTTTAGAATAACGACCTGCGGAAATATCATTAATAATAGCTGCATATTCTCCCGAAGTTAAAACTTCACCGGAAATTTTTCGGCGCAAAGCTTGCGTACTGGCTGACGGTGCCGCCAAGCTGACATGAACTTCGGTTCCTTCGGACATATTCAAGGTATTGAAAGCATCGTCATTCAAACCAATTTCATCTGCCGCCAACACACCTTCTTCGGCAACAATTTGCAAAAACGCATAAATTGTTTTATTGCCTTTATGGATTTCCAGTTTTGTCACTTTATTTAAATCATCAACTTTATAAAGCGCGCAATCCTTATATATATAAGCAATATTTTCACCAAAAGATTTTACCGGTATGTGTTTTAATTTCAGCATATTGTTTCTCTTTAATTATCTATAAGACAAGTTAATGGTCAATCCGTCACCGCTGCAAGCTTTTGCCGCTGTACCTATTCCCATCGGAGCAGGTTTATTTGCATCTCCAACAATAGCAATTGTGTCTGAGGCTGAACCTTTGTTAACATCATCATAGTTATCACCGACAGAAACGCCTAAAAAGCCGCTAGATCCAGGACCTCCCCAGTTGGTGGTCACAAACGCCATGCACATTTCCTCTGTCACATTTTGCACCTGCACCACAAAAGTTACTTTTTCTCCCAAATAAAACACTTTATATTTTACATCACTGTTGCCGGTAAATTCAGAAACGTTATCACAATCGACATTTTCCATTAAAGCGTCTGGCACGGCCTTACCCTTGCACAAAAATTTGTTCATAGAAGTGTTTTTTTCGCCATCGTAATCACGCATCAAAACACGGGTACGCGTTGCCAGTTCGCCAGCTGCATCCAAAACCTGATTATTGGAATATGACGTCTGCATTTTGTTAACCATATTAAAACCACCTACGCTCAGCACGCCGATAATTGCCAACACACCCAGCATTTCTATCATACTACGGCCTTGTTCATTTATTTTCATTTGTCATCTCCCTACAATTTAACCTACATACAGCCCTTAAATCTGAAACAAACATAATTTCCAGTTTTTTTGTTACATGCATTAGTAATTTTATCCAACTCATTGGTCTTTATTTTTGTTCCATTTACTCTAACAGATTCCAATAAATTCGAGCCAATGTTCATTGTAGCCAGATTCATGCACGCACCCTCGTCCAGATTAGAAACCAGAACACCGACAACATTCCTTTTAATTTTTTCTTCAACATTTTGAAAATTAACATGAAATGGCTGATAAACAGTGTTCAATACCCCTTTAAACGATTCTCCGTCTTGCTGTATTTGCCAGTTTACAGGGTTGGCATTATTTTTATAAACAAACATAGCAAAATTACCATTATAGCCATCATCTCTTTCAAACTCGCAAGCTAATTTTTTGGCATTTGCAGCATATTCCATCAAATCGGTAGCCATTTTATTAGACTTTACACTTGCCTGCATACGGTTTACTACTTGCAATCCGCCAATGCTCAACACACCGATAATCGCCAATACGCCAAGCATTTCTATCATACTGCGGCCTTGTTCCATAATTTTATACATATATATATCTCCTTATTTAATTCATCATATACTATTGTGTAAGGCTTAAAGAACAGTTCCTGTTTGGGGAACTGCTCTTTAACTTTAGTTTATTTTCTGTCTTTTTCTTTCATGGCTTCCGGCGCTTTTTGCACTTTTTTGATTTGTGAAGTTACCGGTTTATAAATAGTTTGCTGCCATGGACTTTCTTCAACATATTCATGTCCGCAGATGCTGATACCCAAGCTGCGCAAAGCGGTTTCAGTTGGAATAAAGATATCCAAACCATCGTTGGTTTTTACACCGCTCGGAGCCATGCCGTTGATAGTGCAGTCTTTATATATAAGTGCACCGCCGACAGTCACATTTTGCACAAAAGTATTGGCCAGAATTTCGGCGCCTTTAGCCTCGCTGTAACGATATCCTTCAACACGGGCGCTGTTTTCCAAATAATCTTCACCGTCTTTGAAGTTGTTAACGTCTAACAATCCCAAAGTCAAGAAACCGTTATGACCAACTTCTGGCAAGCTCAAATTCAAAGCCAGCGGAGAATATGTAGTGCTGGTTTCAAGCATCAGCAACGCCGTATTTTTAACAGGATTGATACGAACAGCATGCGCTTTTAATTTGTCATTGCGAACTGTTGTGATATCATTTTTATTATTATTTTTATCAACCAAATCAGCCGACGTTAAAATAAAGCGGTCAGAAATCAGCAAACCTGCGCCTTTGCGTCCGTTAGGGCTTTGAATTTGCACAATAGATGAACGCAAACGATATACTGTTTCCGGAGAAAGCTGTTTGCAAGGGTCGGTAGCGTTTACGCAAAAGTTATCCAACGCCTTAACATCGCCGGTGTCTACCCAAGTATCATCAACCACCTGACACATTCCGTCCGATTTAACATTGCCGTTTTCATCAATGCAAGAGTTGATAATGTCGTAAGTGCTGGTCACATCACCGCTTTCTTCAATTACATTGCTTACAACCGAGCCATCTTCATTAACTCCGCCGTTTTCAATAATTTCCGGCGCCGGAACAGGGGTTACTTGACACGGAGCACAGCCGGTTGCATTGAAACCGCCGTCTTCGTATATGGCGTTATCAGCAGCTTGACACGGAGCGCAGCCGGTTGCGTTGAAACCGCCGTTTTCATAGATTGCGTTATCAACAACATTACCATTGGCCGCAACGCCGCCGTTTTCATAGATTGGCTGCATTGCTGCAGGTTGTTGATTTGGACACCCGCAAGGCTGACATGGCTGACACGGAGCGCATTGCTGACACAAAGCCGGATTAAAGCCCGGACGTCCAATTTCACAGCGTGTAGCGCATTGATATTCTTGACGATATCCGCATTTTGCCGGATCCAAAGCGCGCTCTTCTTCTATCAAAGCCATGCGTTGTTCTGTCATTTCTTCAGGAGACACTCTCATCATCAAGCGTTCTTCAAACCCAGGAAGATTGCGTAGATTGCTGGTTGCGTCGGCAAAAGCGCGTTCAATCAGTTTAATTTCACCGTTGGTTTCACCCTCTTCTAATTCGCCGTAACCGGTGCTTTCGCCTTTCCAATAAATTTTTGATTGGGTTAAATCCATCAAACGCCAAGTTATCGTAATTTCTGAAGAACCGTTACGGGCATTGTTTTTCTGCGCATTATCCCAACTATATTCATCACAGATATTCATAAAATAGTCTGTGATTTCGGCGGTCAAAACATATTCTGGCAGCTGTGCAGAACCATCGTCTAAACACAAGTCATGCGGCATAGGCAAAACCTTGTAGCAGTCACCGACTTCTTCTTCAAACACAGTGTTAAACGCTATGTTTTTTTCTAAAACGCGGCCTTTGTTCAAAATTGCTTCCCTATCATAACGGCGGCAGCCGAAAATACGGAAACGATAGTTACCAAGTTTAGTGCTATATGGACCGTCGGAACCATTTTTTTTGATACGAAAATCGACATGAGCCAAAGACAATGGAGCCATTGCGCAACAATTGCGAGCCACAGCGTCATAAACAACCGGAGTATAAGGTACATAGTTTTTGATTTTGCGCTGAGCTTGACGCTTTACACATTTTTGGCATGGACCAGGGAAAATACTGCCATCTTTAGTGCAGGATTTGCAAGGACCTCCAGGGAAAAGGCTGCCGTCTTTAGTGCAAGACACGCATGGTCCACCCGGAAAAAGACTTCCGTCCTTATCTTTTGAGTCACAATTGGTACAAGAGCCCCCAGGGAAAAGGCTTCCGTCCTTATCATTTACCGGTTCGGGCTGTGGTGCATTACCATATCCGGCAGCCAGAGCGGCAGCGCTAAGCAGACAAATTCCTGCCATGGTTGCCAATAAATAAGCCAATTTACGAGATTTATTCATAAGTTTATACTCCTATACCTGTTTAGACGGCATGACATAACGATATGACAATGCCTCAGCTATGTGTACTTTAGACACTTTTTGTTCATTTTGCAAGTCCGCAATTGTACGAGCAAGCTTTAAAGTTCGATGATAAGCCCGCGCCGACATTTTCATTTTATCGGCAAAGGCTATCAGCATTTTTTGTGTTTCGGCATCCAATTTAACTGCATCTTCCAGCAAATCGCCTTTAAGCTGTGAATTTGTATGCAGAGTCGGATAACCTAGTTTTTTGAAACGCTCTTCTTGAATTTTGCGCGCGGCAACCACTCTTTGCCTAATAACCGCAGAGCTTTCGCCTTTTTTAACTTCTGACATTTCCCACGGGCTGACCGGCGGCACCTGAATATGAATATCGAATCTATCCATCAGCGGACCGGAAATACGTGATTGATATTCTTCGGCGCATTTCGGAGCGCGCGAGCATTCTTGTCCCTGACACCCCAAATAGCCGCAGCGGCACGGATTCATAGCCGCAATCAGCTGAAAATTTGCCGGATATTGTGTATGGCAATTAACGCGTGAAATACTGACATAGCCGGTTTCAATCGGTTGCCGCAGCGCTTCTAGCGTGGCGCGGTTAAATTCCGGTAGCTCATCTAAAAACAACACACCATTATGCGCCAACGATATTTCACCGGGGACGCCTTTGCGTCCGCCGCCGATTAAAGCCGGTGTCGAGGCGTTGTGGTGCGGGTCGCGGTATGGGCGTTCAAAACTGATTTCACCGTTTTTCAATTCTCCGGCAATAGAATGAATCATACAAGTTTCCAACGCTTCTTCTGTGGTGAGCGGCGGTAAAATTGTTGTCAAACGAGAGGCCAGCATAGATTTACCGGCTCCAGGAGTGCCGACCATCAGCATATTATGCGCTCCGGCCGCGGCGATTTCCAACGCGCGTTTTGCCGTTTCTTGCCCTTTTACATCAGACATATCCAAAGTAGAAACTTGGCTTTTTCTTTGACGAGCGATTGGCTTTGGCAGTTGCTGCACACCTTTAAAATGATTGATTAAAGAAAGCAAGCTCGGCGCAGCCACAATATCTGTCAGCCCCGACCAAACCGCTTCACTCCCCTCTATTTCCGGACAAACCAAGCCTTTGTTACGGCGATTTGCATGTATAGCCACAGGCAAAACTCCGTTTACCGGCATAATAGCACCATCCAAACCCAATTCGCCAATAACAATATAATTAGCAATTTCTTCCGCCGGAACAATTCCCAGTCCTGCCAAAATAGCCAACGCTATCGGCAAATCAAAATGAGAGCCTTCTTTAAGTAAATCGGCAGGAGCAAGATTGATGATAATACGTTTTGCCGGCAGCTCCAGACTAATAGAATTTAAGGCCGCCCGCACACGCTCTTTGCTTTCAGCAATAGTTTTATCCGGCAACCCCACAATATTAAAAGCCGGAATGCCGGACGAAATTTGCAATTGCAAATCCACATCCAGCGTATCCAATCCGTTAAAAGCTATTGTATTAACATGCGCCTGCATACAAAACTCCTACCATCTCGGCACTGTTTCGCCATTGCGCCAACGCCGCGTCGGATAAGTGCCTTTTTTCAATATATCATATTTAGCCGGCATAGTCGGTACATTTCTAAGCTGTGTGTAACCGGCGCATTCCAAACGAGAAATACATTCGTTCATTTCATCGTCCGTACCGCGGCAATAAGCCAAAACTCGAGTTTGCAAATTTTGCATCACCACTTGACGCGGCATATACTTATTATTTATAACGTGCGGAAATTCACCTTCAATATCGTCGGGATCAATTTCTTCATCTTCATCATTTTCATCTTCGTTTTCGCCGGACGCATTTTCAACCATTGGCGCATTTTCAACCATTGGCGTTTCGGCAGTCATCACACACCCCGGAACCTGATAAGCTCCGGCATCATCATATACCACCACCGTTGTTTCTTGCAAACAAGGCGGATACGCATATGCATCAATATATTCCACGGCTTGCGGCTCAACATATTGCGGCTGCTGCATTTGCGGCTCGGCGTATTGCATATTTGGCGCCGGCTGCTGTTCAGAGCGCGATTCTGGATCAATCTCCACACAAGCGCTAAAACCAAGCATTGCCAGCAAAGCCCAAAAAATTTTATAAAACTTTATCATTTTTCCTCTTTTTAAAGCCATTTTTATTCAGCATAACGACAAAATGTTAAAATTATATTTAAGAATCGGCCTCAAACAAGAAAAAAATCCTTGCATTTACAGCCGGTTTGTGTATATTAGCAAGCGTCCCTTGCCGAATGCTTTATAGTTCGGCTATACATTAACCGACCCCGCCAAGGGTCATTTGTTGAGTAATCCATAAGGAGATATTAAAATATGGCAAATTATGAAAGCGTTTTAATCGCTCGTCAGGATCTCGGCGCTTCTCAAATTAACACTCTCGTTTCTGAATTGAGCGAAGTGATTAAAAAAGAAGGCGGAGAAGTAGTAAAAGTTGATAACTGGGGCTTGAAAAACCTCGCTTACCGCATCAAAAAAAACCGTAAAGGTTACTATGTTTTATTAAACATTGTTGCTCCGGCTAAAGCTGTTGCAGAATATGAAAGACTCGTTAGATTGAACGAAGATATCATTCGTTACATGACTGTAAGAGTAGAAGATTTCAACAACGATGTAGCTTCTGAAGAAGATGCTGCTGTTGCAGAAGCATAAGGAGTTTATGACAATGGCTAAACAAACATTTTTCAAAAGAAAAACTTGCCCGTTCTCTGGTGAAAACGGCTTGAAAATTGATTATAAAGATGTAAAACTTCTGTCTCGTTACGTTTCAGAAAAAGGTAAAATTATTCCTTCACGCATCACTTCTGTTTCGGCTAAAAAACAAAGAGAATTAGCCCGCGCTATCAAACGCGCTCGCTATATTGCTTTGTTACCTTATGTTGCTATGTAGGAGGATATGATGGAAGTAATTTTACTCGAACACGTAGAAAAATTGGGCAGAATGGGCGATAAAGTAAACGTAAAAAACGGTTATGCCCGTAACTATTTGTTGCCTCAAGGCAAAGCTTTGCGCGCAACAGATACCAACATGGCTTATTTTGAAGCTCAGAAAGCAGCTTTAGAAGCTCACAACCAAGAATTGTTTGAAACCGCTTCTAAATTGGCTGAATCTTTGAACGGCTTTAACGCTGTTTTGATTCGTCAAGCTGCAGAAACCGGTCAATTGTATGGTTCTGTAACCATTCGTGACATTGCCGCTGCTATTAAGGACGCTGGCTTTGATGTTGCTCGTCGTTATGTTTATTTGGAAAAACCAATCAAAGATTTGGGTATTTACCAAGTAAAATTGAACTTGCACCCTGAAGTTTCTCAGACTATTCTGATTAACATTGCCAGAACTTCTGAAGAAGCTAAAAAGCAAGCTAAAGCTTATAATCAAGAATAAAATCTTAATTTATAAGTTGAAACATTTTCCCCTTCACCGCAAGATGAGGGGGATTTTTTATGATGTTTATTTTTCATTGTCCTTTACCGACCACAGCCAGCAGGGTGTGGTCGGCGAGAATGAGGTTGCGAGTGGAGGCATAAAAAACGTTAGCGGCAAGTGTTGCATTATCGTCCAGAGCGCCATTACTTTCGTTGTCATACTTGGGTGGCACACCCCACAGGATGTGCCAATCCCGAGTATCCATAACGCCATTGCGGCAGCAATGTCAATATGCGTTGCCCTTGGCAACAAGGTCGTGGATTCTCCAGTCTGCCTCAGCCTATAGAACGGCATGAGGCGCTGAAGAATGACGTTGAGAGTGGAGGCGTAAAAAACGCTAACTTAGTGTTTATGGCTAGCACGCAAAGTACCCCTCACCCGACACTAACGTGTCGACCTCTCCCGCAAGGGGCGAGGTTAAAAAACGCGAGGGTTTTAAACGCGAAAGGCGGGGATAAATCCACCCCGCCTTTTGACATCAGGTAAAGACTTAACAGACTACTTTTTATTAATGTTCACGTTCTTCCTCTCCCCCTACATTTATAATTGTAATTGTTTTTTTATCACCATATTTAAAAGTACATGTAACTGTAGCACATCCAGTACATTCCATCCAATTTCCATACCCATACCAATGAGCTTCTACGGATTCATAGTTATCTGGTTTAGAATATCCATCTGGAGACATAGATGCTTTACCGTTTATGTATAATTTACGGTATGATTGAGGAAACCCACCAGGTTTGTATGAAGGAATTACACGATTACAAGCAACATTGATAGTCATTTCACTAGCACACTCACCTTGAATATATGGTTCATTCTCTGGATAGTAATAAAT
>ERZ1034626.1357-NODE-1357-length-16473-cov-27.572116_pt1 | contig 16473 bp, 15 predicted proteins | sample MGYA00520652_ERZ1034626 | MGnify/ENA primary metagenome ERZ1034626 (study PRJEB33766, sample SAMN09781765) | gut metagenome | biome: gut microbiome | host: Homo sapiens | place: Madagascar | study: EMG produced TPA metagenomics assembly of the PRJNA485056 data... | reverse complement strand
AGGTGCCTGATGATGCCTATGTGAAAGTGGAGACCACGAAGATTCTCAAACAGCACAAAGCATATATGGCACAGTTTGAAGAACTGCTGAACGATGAAAAAGTCGCATAACGACAGGCACTTGTAAACCATCAACGAGCCGCCAGCCGCAAGTGCAGGGCAGAAAACTTCTGCGCCCTTGCGCCTGATAAAAATTGGAACTTTGATTTTCTCGCTCGACTTTGCTGCGGTGGGACGATCAAAGGAGCGTGCGTTTGAACAAAAAGAAAAAGTCCACAAACACTTCCCCTTATCCCGATGAAGTCATCGACCGTCTGGCACGGGCATTCTACCCGGCCATCCTTGCCTGCTGGAACAGCGAGGAAGGCCAGCGGGAGTTTGCCGCGTGGCAGGCGGAACAGGCTCATCATACTACCAGCAAAGAGAAACAGAGCGTTCCCGACGGGGAACGCCCTGTTGTACATATCGCTATCGTATGTGGATTTTGGTAGGGTGCGTCCGGGTGGGCGCACCCTGTTTTTGTTTCATCGTGGTTAGGTGTACATCAAACCGCATCACCGTAACTCCTTATAGGTTTCTTCCGACACCGGCTCGCACCATTCGTTGGAGGTATCCTCGCCGGGCACTTCCACGGCCAGATGAGAGAACCAGCAATCGGGTGCAGCACCGTGCCAGTGCTTGACCTCCGGGGGAATGTTCACCACATCGCCCGGATGCAGCTCCAGCGGAGCTTTGCCCCATTCCTGATAGTAGCCCCGACCTGCCACGCAGACAAGGATCTGCCCGCCGCCCTTTGCAGCATGATGGATATGCCAGTTGTTCCGGCAGCCCGGTTCAAAGGTGACGTTGTAAATACCCACCTGTGCGGTGGACAAGGGTGCCAGATAGCTTTTTCCACTGAAATATGGTGCAAAACCATCATTGGGCGCGCCGATGGGGAACACCATTTCACTCTGGTGCTTTGCTCTGGCATCCTCCGCAGCGTCCTCTGCCCAGACTTCCTTGGCCATGCGGAAAGCCGCCCACGCCTTGGGCCAGCCTGCATAAAATGCCCCATGGGTCAGGATCTCTGCGATCTCACGCCGGGTAATGCCGTTGTTTTTTGCTGCCGTCAGGTGATACCGGAACGAGGAGTCCGTCAGTCCCTGCGCCATCAGTGCCACCACCGTCACAAGGCTGCGGTCCCGGAGGGAGAGTTTATCCTCTCGGCTCCACACCTGCCCGAACAGCACATCATCGTTAAGTTCTGCAAATTTTGGTGCAAATTCGCCCAGAGCATCCCGCCCTGCCGTCTGTTTTACTGCCATGATACGTTCCTCCCCATCTCGTAAGCCTGTGCCATTGCAGAGGTGTTTCGCACCGCACCCGGCTCGTAAACGCCGCATGCTGCAAGGGCTCCCTTTTCCACGGCTCCTTCCACGCAGTCTGCATAGCCCCGGAAGCAGGCCAGTGTAGTGTCCGCAGAGGCTTTTTCCTCGTCTGCCATGGTGGTGATGTAGTAGAATTCCTTGTCTTTGACCTCAAGCCACCGTGCCACGGTACGGTCGATCACTGCCTTCAACTGGGCACTGATGGAGTAGAAATATACCGGGCTTGCCAGCACAATGACATCGGCATCGATCATCTTTTGCAGGATGTCTGCCATATCATCCTTGTGGACGCAGGCTCCACCGTGTGTGCTGCAGTAGTAGCAGCCGGAACAGGGAGCCACCTTTTTCTCAGCGACCCGGATCTTTTCTGCTTTGTGCCCGGCATCCTGCGCTCCACGTAGGAATTCATCGCATAGAATATCAGAGTTACCGCCCTTCCGGGGACTTCCAGACAAAATCAATACCTTCTTGCTCATAGGAACCTCCTTGACAGCGGAGTGCATCCGCATTATGATGTTGATAAAGTTTGATTTTATCATACAACTTAAAGCGCACTTTAAGTCAAGGGCTTTTTGAAAAAACGGAGGTTTCAGATGATCTATACCGTAGGCGAAATGGCACAAAAGCTGGGCATACCTGCCTCCACCCTGCGCTACTACGACAAAGAAGGGCTGCTCCCCTTTGTGGAGCGTTCTTCCGGCGGCATTCGGATGTTCCGGGAAAACGACTTCGAGTGGCTGCAGGTCATCCGCTGTATGAAACAAGCCGGAATGTCCATCAAAGATATTCGTCAGTATATCGAGCTTGCCATGCAGGGAGACGACACCATTGACACCCGGTTGGAAATGTTCCAGCATCAGCGAGAGGTGCTCACCCAGCAGATTCAGCAACTGCAGCACACGCTGGAAACTGTGGAGTATAAGTGCTGGTTCTACGAGACAGCCAAAGCCGCCGGAACGGTGGATGCCCCCGGTGCTATGACGGATGCGGATGTCCCGGAGCGGTTCCGTGCCATCCGGCAGGAGCTGCAGGGGCAGAGCGAAGAATAAAAATAACGTTTGTGATACGGTCTTTCTTCTGATAAGGTTTTGGACACACAGCCGTCAGGGAAGATCTGGGGAACTTGTCGGAGCAAAGCCCCTCCATCTTGCTTGCGCAAGAGCGTTCGGTCGCTTAAAAGCCCCACCGGGACTTTCATTGCTCCGGAAACGCTAATTTCCCGAAGAAAACAAATAATCCGAACCCATTTCCTATCGGAAACAAGTTCGGATTATTTTTGTTTGGTCCGAGTGGCGAGAATCGAACTCACGGCCTCTTGAACCCCATTCAAGCGCGCTACCAAAACTGCGCTACACCCGGATATCTGCCAGCGTTCTGCCGCTCACAGCTCATTTAGTATACCCGACGAAGGCTGTTTTGTCAAGCACTTTTTCAATTTTCTTCCCCAGAATTTTCATGGATCTGCGCGGAGGGCTGCGGGCGGGCGTCGAACTCCACGGTGGCCAAGGCCACGGCAAAGATGCTCTGGGCACCGGCGGCCAGCAGAGCCTGTGCACACGCGGCGGCTGTTGCGCCGGTGGTGATGACATCGTCCACAAGGAGGACGCGCTTGCCCTCCACCCGCTCCGGGTCGGGCACGGCAAAGGCCCCGGCCACATTGGCCAGCCGCTCGTCGAGGGAAAGCCCCTCCTGCCGCCGGGCGGCATGGACCCGGACAAGGGCCTTGGATTCCAGCGGAACCCCCACCGCGCGGGCCATGGGGCGGGCCATCCGCTCCGGGACGTTGTAGCCGCGTGCCCGGCTGGAAGCGGGCACCGGCACGATGCAATCGTAACTCAGCGCAAGGCCCGGTACCGGCTGCACCTCCGGGCCGAAGGCACCCATCTTTGCTTCGCTGCCGAAGAGGAGCCGGGCCATCTCGGCCCCCAGCTCGTCGGCCGCCCACGGGGCCGCTTGGTACTTTGCCCGCAGTACGCCCCGCCGGACACAGCCCGCATAGCGGTAGGGAGCCGCCGCGCCCTCCAAGCGGCCCAGATAGTGCAGCCCCGCCGAGAGGCGCATGGTCGGCATGCGGCGCAGCGCATCCAGTTCCCCACAGCAATCGGGGCAGGGGCTCACCGTTCCCAGCACCCGGTCGCAAAAAGGGCAGCGGCGCGGGTAAAGCACCCAGCGCAGCTGCCGCAGTGTGCGGCAAACGCCGCTGTTCGATTTCAGGCTCAATCGTTCTTGACCGCGATGATGACGCGGACCTTCTTGCCCGCCGCACAGCCAAAATTGTCGTACCAGCCGGTGAGCTTGTATTCGTCGGTGTTGACATAACTGAGCTTGGTGGGGTAATACTGGCCCTTGTACCACAGGTAGACCTGTGCGTCGTCGGCCATTTCATAGCGAGTGCCGCCCGACAGCACCGAGGCCGCGCCCACCCGGTCGATCTTCAGGGGCATCAACTGGACCATGGTCTTGATCGAGCCGGTGGTCTCCTGCCGGGCCGCAACGCCGCCCGCGATGACCGGGTACTTGATGGCTGTGGTGAAGCTGACCTGCGAACCGTTGACGTAGCAGACGTAAGTCGCGCCGCCGCCGATGAAGTTCAGGATCTGCTTGAAGGGGGTGCCGGTGATCTCTGCCACCTGTTTGAAGCCGATGCTCAGCAGCGAACCGGTGTTGCTGGTCAGCTTCTGCCACGAGGTCGAGAGGATATCGCCGGAGACGATGCCCCACAAAATCTCGCTGGTGGTGGGCACCAGCAGGTTCGACACCTGCCCGGCTACCGTGGCAGCGGTCGTGGTGGTAGTAGTTCCGGTCGTGCTGCCGGTGGTTCCCGCAGTACCCGTGGTGCCGGAGGCCGCACCGGTAGTGGTGGTCGTCTTCGTGGTGGCAGCGGTACCGGAGGAATCGCCGCTAGGCTGGAAGCTGCCAATAAAGTTCTTGAGATCGGTGTAGTTGGCGGCGAGGTTCTTCACGTCGTCCAGCACGCCGTACCTCCACAGATCGCCGGTGACGTCGTTCAGGATCAGGCGGTCGATCTGGCCCGCCTCATTGACGGTGTAGTAGCGGACGTCGGAGCTGCTCAGTGTTACCCCCGATAGGCGGCTGGGACGAACCGTCCCAGCCACACCCTCCGAAGTCGTATCCAGAATTTCTACGTCGTCGGCAAGGGCGGCACTGCCCAGCGCCGTGGCTGCCTCATTGATGGTGCCGCTGGTGGAGAGGCTGTCGATCCGCTCCACGTTCTCGCCGTCGGGGCTGACGGTGATCCCCACCAGCCAGCCCGCCGGAAAGTTCAGGCTCTTGTCCACATTCACGGTGCGAGTGATGCCGTCGGTGCAGTAGACAGCCACCTTCTGCAGCACGTCCGCTCCGTTTTCTTCGATCAGGCTGCGGGATGAGGACTGGACGACGCCATAGAAGACGCTGTCGGCCTCTTCGCCGGTCACGATACCGGCGGCCTCATTGTTCATGCCCAGCAGCAGGGTCACGACCTGACCCACGCCGCCGCCGTTCAGGGAGGACACCTGCGACGCCACGGCCGAGGAGCCGAGGGTGTAGGTGCTGCCCGCTACGGTCACCGAGGTGGGGGCGCTGGCGCTGGGGGAAACGGCCGTGATGCGGCCCGCCGCGCGACGGGTGTAGATCCAGACGGTCTGTAAACTCTCGCTGTAGTAATACACATCGTATTGGTTTAACTCGGCAGAACCGGAGACCTTATCGTTGCGGTAGATGCTGGCCGGGGTGAAGGGAAGCTGGGTGGTGCCGTCCGCGATGAAGGGGCCCTTCAGGCTGCTCATCATGACGCTGGAGGCATCCACCTGACCGTTGGAGACGGTGAAGCCCAGCGAGGTGCCGTAGGCGCTGCCGCTGGCGGAGTTGGCCGTCAGGGCATTGTACATCAGGATGGCGCACTCTTCATAGTTCAGTGCCTCGCCCTGCTGGCGGTCCAACTGGTTGCGCAGCCCCAGCTCGCTGGCCTTGTTCAGCTGCGCTTGGGGGAAGGAGCCGCTCAGCTCGGTCATCTTATAGCCCAGCAGCTTGAGGACGGCCGTGACGGCCTCTTCCAGCGTCACAGCGTTGTCCGGGCGGAAGGTGCCGTCGGTGTAGCCGCTCAGCCAGCCCTGCTGCACCGCGATGCGGACATAGGGGGCGTAAGCGGAGGTGCCGGGCAGGTCCTTATATAGGGTGCCCACGGCCCCCTGCGAGCCGACACTCTCCCGGAAGGTGGAGTAGGACACCAGCATCCGGGCAAAGGCCCCGCGGGTGACTACAGCGTTCAGGGCGGCGGTCTGGGTGGAGTCCATGCCGTTCAGGGTAATGGACAACTGGACGGCGGTGTTGGCATTGCCCGCAGCCGAAGCCGGGAGCGCCAGCATCGACACGGCAATGCTGACCGCGAGCAGGAATGCGAGAAGACGTTTTTTCATGAGGGAAACCTCCTTAATCGTAACGAAGGGCTTCGATGGGGTTGAGCCGGGCCGCCCGCTTGGCGGGCAGGTAGCCGAACAGCACGCCGATGAAGACCGAGATGCCGAAGGCCACTGCAATGGAGTTGAAGGACGGGCTGACCGTGACATCGATGCTCGACGAGATCATGGGCAGGATGTGGTTGGCTGCCATCGAGACGATGTAGCCCAGCACGATGCCCAGCACACCGCCCAGCGCGGAGGTGGTAGCCGCCTCCACAACGAACTGGGAAAGGATGACCCGCTCTTTCGCACCCAGCGCCTTGCGGATGCCGATCTCACGGGTGCGCTCGGTGACGGAGACGAGCATGATGTTCATGATGCCGATGCCGCCCACCAGCAGCGAGATGCTGGCGATGCCGGTGAGGACGACGATGACCATGTTGATCATGTTGTTCATCTCTTCCAGCCACTCGCTCGCGCTGTAAACATAGAAGGCGCTGTCGCTCTTGAACAGGTCGGTCAGGTACGCTTCCACGGCGGCTTTGGCCTCATTGGCCTTGCTTTCATCGCTCATGATGGCGATGTAGCTGCTGGCCATGGCCGTATTGGAAAGGCGCATTGCTGTGGTGTAGGGCAGGTAGATGCAGTCATCGTCCGAGCCCTGCTGCATGGAGGTGTTGTTCACCTTGGCGTTCAGCACGCCCACGATGCGGAACTTGTAGGGCCCCAGCTTGATGGTCTGGCCCACGCCCCGCCCGCCGTAGGCCACGCGGTTGAGGTAATCGCCGATGACGCAGACCTGCTTGTTGTCCTTCATATCCATGTACTGCAAGCCGCGGCCTAGGGCGACGGTGTAGTTCTTCATGGAGGTGAAATTTTCGTCCACGCCGGCAACGGTGCTGTAGCGGTAGGTCGTGGTACCCACCTTCGGGGTGTTGTTGCTGAAATCGATCTGGGGCGAGATGGACCGGATGAGGTCCGGGTTCTTGGTGCCGATGGCGTACACATCCTCCACCGTCACGGTGCGGGAGCCGTAGCCCCAGATGTTGATGGACAGGGTGTTGGTGCCCAGGGCCGAGAAGCTGTCCCGCATACTCTGGGTCATGCCGTTGCCGAGGCCGACGATGACGATGACCGCCATGACGCCGATGATGATGCCCAGCATGGTCAAAAAGGTGCGGAGCTTGTTGCTCCAGACGTTTTGGATGGCCTGCCGGAAGGTCTCAACGATCATGCTTCCGCCTCCTTTTCTGCCGCCGGGATCTCCGGCACCAGCGTCGGCTGGACGATGGCCTCCGGCGCGTGGGAATCGCCGTCGTACACCACCCGGCCATCCTCCAAGCGGATGATGCGGTCGGCCTGTACGGCGATGGAATTATCGTGGGTGATGAGGACGACGGTGTGGCCCTCCTCGTGCATCTGCTGGAGCATCGCCAGCACTTCGCGGCCGGTGTGGGAGTCCAGCGCACCGGTGGGTTCGTCGGCCAGAATGACCGCCGGGTTGCGCACCAGCGCCCGCGCGATGGAAACGCGCTGCTGCTGGCCGCCGGAAAGCTGGTTGGGCCTGTTCTTGATCTTATCGCCAAGGCCCACCTGCTCCAACACCTCGCGGGCGCGGCGGTGGCGCACGGCGCGGGGGATGCCCGCATATACCAGCGGCACCTCCACGTTCTCCAGCAGGTTCAGCCGGGGCAGCAGGTTGTACTGCTGAAAGATGAAGCCCAGCATCTCGTTTCGGATGGCAGCCAGTTCGTTGCGGCTCATCTTGCCTACGTCCTTGCCGTTCAGCCGGTAGGTGCCGTGGGTGGGCACATCCAAGCAGCCGATGATGTTCATGCAGGTGGATTTGCCGGAGCCAGACTGGCCGACGATGGCGACGAACTCGCCTTTGTCTATTTTCATGGTGATGTGGTCGGCCGCTTTTACCGTGGTGTCGCCCATCTGGTAATATTTGCAGACCTCATCAAATTCGATCAGAGCGCTCATCGTTCCTCCTATCAGAATATCATCATGCTGCCGCTGCCGTCGTCATAGTAGTCGTCGGAACTGATGGAGTTGGGGTCGTAGCCAATGGTATCACCCTCCTGAATGCCGCTGACGATCTGAGTGTAGTCGTCATCGCTGACGCCGGTCTTAACGGCGACGTAGACGAAGCCCTCCGGGGCTTCCATCCCCTGCTCGGCGTTGGAAGCGCTGGGGGAATCCTGCGTGACGAGGACATAGCCGCCCCGCAGCACCGCTGCGTTGGGCACGCAGAGGGCGTTGGCGGCCTCGGCCACCACGATCTCGGCGTTGGCGTTCATGCCGGGGCGCAGACCGTCGGTGTCGTCGATGCGGATGGTGACGGGATAGGTGGTGGTGCCGCCGTTGGCGGAGCCCTTCATGGAGACGCGGGTCACGGTGCCGACGTAGGTCTTATCCTGCACGGCGTCGGCGGTGATCTGGACCTTCTGGCCCACCGAGATGGAGCTGATCTGCAGCTCATCCACGTTGATGCCCATTTCAAGGTAGCTCAGGTCGTAGACGATGCAAAGGGTATCGCCCGCCTTGGCCGCGTCGCCCGCCTTGGCATCCTTTTCGATGATGGTGCCGTTGATGGGGGCGGTGATGGTGTAGTTGTTCATGGCGTCCTGCAAATTCTGCATCGAGATCTCGGCGCTGCGAAGGGACTCGGATGCAGACTGGATGGACTCGGTCAGGTCATCGCCGGAAAGGCCGATGAGGATATCGTCCTTTGCGACCTCGGCACCCTCCTGCACGTTGATGGCAGTCACGGTACCGGCAGCCTGTGCGGTCAGGGTCCGCTCGGCCTGATAGCCGAAGACGGCGGAGCCGATGGAACTGACGCCGTTGATGGAGGCGGTGGCTGCCTGTGCGGTGGTCAGGCCGCCCGCGTTGCGCACAGCAATGGTCACGGTACGGGTCAGCAGGTTGCCCGCGCTCAGCGCGTCGGTGCCGGTCACGGAGGTAACGGTGCCGGTCAATTGCTCAAAGGTGCCGTCCAGCGTCACGTCGGCGCTCTGCCCCACCGAGAAATTGGCGGCATCGGCGGCGGGGAACTCCAACGTCAGCAGCATCTTGGAGCTGTCGCGGATGACAGCCACCTCCTGCCCGCTGGTCACTTCGTCTCCCTTGTTCACCTTCAGATTGCTCACAGTGCCCGCCACTTCGGCGCGGACATACTGGCGGTCCACGACCTTATCGTAGCTGCGCTGGGCTTGCTGCATGGCGATCTCAGCCTTTTCGAAGTTGGTGGAAGCGTCTGAGTTGTCGATGGTGTAGAGCACGGTGCCCTCATCCACAGTGTCGCCCTCTTCAATGGTGCTGGTCAGCACCTTGCCGTCCACCAGAGACTTCACGGTGTAGGTGTTGGCCGGGTTCAGCGTACCGGTGCCGCTCAGGGTGTTGGAAACGTTCCGGTACTCCGGGGCCGCCTCCGTATAGCTAGCGTCCACGCTGGCGGGTTTGGCCTGTTTGGGCCAAAGCAAAAAGGCACCGCCCGCCACGATGACACAGGCTGCCGGCACCAGCAATTTCCAATTCTTCTTCCAGAACGCGGCAGGGCCCTTGCCCGCTGCTGCGGCTTCGGGCGCTTGAGCTTCCGGGTTGTCCTTCTTCTTTTTCCAGTTCATGATCACTGTTCCTCCTATATTGGTCCGGGTCGGCCGTTCCGCCCGGCGGATTCCAGATATGTATAAGTGTAGTGTATCGCATTTTTTCAAGTTGCACAAGCGTCCAAATTTTATTTCACCATTTTTTTAACAAAAAAAGCAAGGTTTTGTGGAGTTTCTGCTCCTTGAAACGCAAAAGCGGCCTCCCGAAGTACTCCGGGAGGCCGCGAAAATGCTTATTTCAGGATGAACTTAGGCGTTTGCCTGAGCAGCAGCAACAGCGCAGGCGACGGTTGCACCGACCATGGGGTTGTTGCCCATGCCGATCAGACCCATCATCTCAACGTGTGCGGGCACAGAAGAAGAACCAGCAAACTGAGCATCGCCATGGACGCGGCCCAGAGAGTCGGTCAGGCCGTAGCTGGCGGGGCCGGCTGCGACGTTATCGGGGTGCAGGGTACGGCCCGTGCCGCCGCCGGAAGCGACGGAGAAGTACTTCTTGCCGTTCTCGATGGCCCACTTCTTGTAGGTGCCGGCGACCAGGTGCTGGAAGCGGACGGGGTTGGTGGAGTTGCCGGTGATGGAGCACTGAACGTCCTCCTTCTTCATGATGGCAACGCCTTCCATAACGTCGTTTGCGCCGTAGCACTTGACGGCTGCGCGCTCGCCCTCGGAGAAGGGGATCTCCTTGACGACGGTCAGGGTCTGGGTGGGGATATCGTACTCAGTCTGAACATAAGTGAAGCCGTTGATACGGGAAATGATGTAAGCTGCATCCTTGCCCAGGCCGTTCAGGATGACGCGCAGGGGGGTCTTGCGGACCTTGTTTGCGGTGCGGGCGATGCCGATAGCACCCTCAGCAGCAGCAAAGGACTCGTGGCCTGCCAGGAAAGCGAAGCAGGTGGTGTCCTCGCTCAGCAGACGAGCGCCCAGGTTGCCGTGGCCCAGACCGACCTGACGCTGCTCAGCGACAGAGCCGGGGATGGTGAAAGCTTCCAGACCTTCGCCGATGGCAGCAGCGCACTCGGCAGCATCGGTCAGGCCGCGCTTGACGGCGATGGCGGTGCCCAGGGTGTAAGCCCAGACAGCGTTATCAAAGCAGATGGGCTGCACGCCGCGCACGATCTTGTCGCAGTCGATGCCCTTAGCGAGGAGCATCTCGTTGCAAGCGTCCAGAGACTCCAGGCCGTTGGCCTTCAGGCATGCCTCGATCTTCGGCATGCGGCGATCCATAGATTCAAAAGTTGCCATGAGTTGTTCCTCCTCTCTTATTCCTCACGCGGGTCGATGTACTTGACAGCGCCCTGCTCCTTGCTGAAGCGGCCGTAAGTACCCACGTTCTTCTCGTAAGCCTCGTTGGGGGTCTTGCCGTGACGGATATCCTCCATCATCTTGCCCAGCTTGACGAACTGATAGCCGATGACCTCATCGTTGGCATCCACAGCCAGCTTGTTGATGTAGCCCTCGGTCAGCTCCAGATAACGGACGCCCTTCTCCTTGGTGGAGAAGATGGTGCCGGTCATGGAGCGCAGGCCCTTGCCCAGGTCATCCAGACCTGCGCCGATGGGCAGACCGTCCTCAGAGAAAGCGGTCTGGCTGCGGCCGTAGACGATCTGCAGGAACAGCTCGCGCATAGCCACGTTGATGGCGTCGCACACCAGGTCGGTGTTCAGAGCTTCCAGAATGGTCTTGCCGGGCAGGATCTCGCCTGCCATAGCAGCAGAGTGGGTCATGCCGGAGCAGCCGATGGTCTCCACCAGAGCCTCTTCGATGACGCCGTTCTTGATGTTCAGAGACAGCTTGCAGGTGCCCTGCTGAGGTGCGCACCAGCCCACACCATGGGTGTAGCCGCTGATGTCCTTGATCTCATAGGCCTTGACCCATGCGCCCTCTTCGGGGATGGGAGCCGGACCATGCTTAGGACCTTTGGTGATCGGGCACATATTCTGTACTTGCTGCGAATAGGTCATAATCATACTCTCCTTTTGACAAATTGATGCCATGCAGCAGGGGGGCTCCCCCGCCGTTTGCATTTGACCGGCTGCCGCTGCTCTCATCAGCGCCGCCGGTACTACCACGCATAGTTTTATTATAGAGAACCTTGGCGCAATTTGCAAGACGTTTATGACAATTTTCCCGCAAACTTTTGGCGGTTATACGTAACTAACCGCCACATTTTATGCTTTTGCTCTCTTGATTGATAATTTTTTGTCATCTTTGCTCAAAGGCTTAATTTTCCTTAGCCGGGCGGGGCGGTTGGACGGGCCGCAGCGCCCAGATGGCCGCAAAGCCCGCCGCCGCGCCGCCCATGGCCAGCCAGTGCCGCCCGGTTTCCAGCCCCCAGAGGTTCGCCGCAAAGGGGAAGGCAAGGCTGCCCACGCTCTGCCCCAGCGCCAGAAAGCCGTAGTTGACCCCCGCGTGGGGCAGACCGAACAGGTCTGTGGAAAGGGCGGGCAGCACCGCCGCCAGCGCCGAATAGCAGAACGTCAGGCTGGCATACACCGCCACCACGGCCCAGCCCTGCGCGAACACAAAGGCTGCGGACAGCCCCAGCGATGCCCCGAACAGGATCAGATCGGTGGGGCGGCGGCCGATCTTGTCGCTGAGCATCGGCATCAGCAGCCGCCCCGCCGCGCTGCCCACGCTGCCCAGCACCACGCTCCAGAGCGCTGCCGTCTCGTCCAAGCCCCGCTCCATCCCCAGTTTCAGGATGATGGGGCTGAACAGCAGCACCGCCGGGGTGGAAAAGCAGACTGCCCCGGCGCAGAGCCAGTATTGCTTGGTGCGGAGCATCTGCAAAGGGGCCAGATCCAGCGGCGGAGCCGTTTTGCCTTTGCCCTGCTGTTCCGGCTTCGGCTTTTCGGGCGGCGGGTCCACCAGCAGCATGCTGCCCCCAAAGCAGACCGGCAGCGTCAGCGCCCCCAGCGCCCAGAAAGCCCCCCGGATGCCCTGCACCGGCCCGAAGCCCTTGAGCGCCGTTCGGACAAAGACGGTCAGGAACGCACCGGAAAGTCCCACCGCCCCGCCGATGACGCCGGTGGCAAGGCCCTTCCGGCCCTTGTACCACTTCTGGGCGCAGGACTGGATGGACGGGTACAAGAACGCCGTGCCCAGCCCCGCCGGAATGCTGAACACCCCAAAGAAAAAGCCGCCCTTCTCCCCCGGCAGAAGGGCCGCCGCAAAGAACCCGCCGCAGAGCAGGGCCGTGCCCCAGAGCGCCGCGCAGCGAGGGCCTTTCCGGTCCTGCAAAAAGCCGCCGATGACGCACCCGACGCCGAAGGCCGCGATCAAAATGCCAAAGGCATACCCGGCCCCCTGTTCGCTCAGGCCGTACTCCTCCATCACCGGCTGCTGGAACACGCCCCACGCTGCGGGCAGACCCGTCAGCACCTGAATGGCCGCTCCTGCCGCCAGAATGGCCCACGGATGTTTTTGGGAAAGCTTCTGCATCTGTCTCACCTCACCTTTTAGTCTGCCCTTTTTGATTGACAAACGAACAGATTCTTTTATAATTAGAGTGATTGGGAAGAATTTGAACCGTAAAGAGAGGAATTGCAACCATGAAAACACAAGCATTGAAAGGGATGCGTGACCTGCTCCCCGCCGAGCAGACCCTGCGCGACTACATTCAGGGCAAGATTCTGGAAACTTACCGCGCTTCCGGTTTCGAGCGCATCTCCACCCCCATGCTGGAGGATATGGAGAACCTCGACAAGTCCGACGGCGGCGACAACCTGAACCTGATCTTCAAGGTGCTCAAACGCGGCGATAAGCTGACCAGCGCACTGGGATCCGGCGACCCCAAGCAGCTCTCCGATATGGGTCTGCGCTACGACCTGACCCTGCCCCTGAGCCGCTTCTATGCCGCCAACAAGGACAAGCTCCCCCACCCCTTCAAGGTCATCCAGACCGACCGCGTCTTCCGCGCCGAACGCCCCCAGAAGGGCCGTCTGCGGGAGTTCGTCCAGTGCGACATCGACATTCTGGGCGATGAGTCCCCCAACGCCGAGGTCGAGCTGATCGATGTGACCACCCGCGCCCTGCTGAACATCGGCTTCACCGGCTTCACGGTCAACGTCAATGACCGCCGCATCCTCCGCGGGATGCTGGAGAGCATGGGCTTTGCCGCCGACACGCTGGATTCCGTCTGCATCACCTTCGACAAGATGGACAAGATCGGTGCCGACGGCGTCAAGGCCGAGCTGACCGAAAAGCAGCTGCCCGAAAACGCCATCAACGCACTGGCTGATTTTATCGCCGCCGGGGAGGTCACGCTGGACGCCGTTGCTTCCCGCTGCGCCGACCCCGCCATCGCCGACGACCTGAAGTACGTCCTCGCCACGGCCAACGCCATTGCGGGCGGCCGCTTCTCGGTGGCCTACTGCCCCAGCCTCGTGCGCGGTCAGGGCTACTATACCGGCATGGTGTTTGAGATCACCTGCCCGCAGTTCAGCGGCGCAGTCGCAGGCGGCGGCCGTTACGACAACATGGTCGGCAAGTTCCTCGGCACGCAGGTGCCCGCCGTCGGTTTCTCCATCGGCTTCGAGCGCGTCTGCGGCATCCTGCTGGAGCAGGGTTACCAGATCCCCGGTGCCAAGCAGAAGATCGCGCTGCTCTACGGCAAGGAGGCCGACTTCCCCTCTGTCCTCGTCAAGGCCGCTTCCCTCCGCGACCGCTACAACGTCACCATCCTGCCGCAGGGCAAGAAGCTCGGCAAGCAGCTGGGCCAGCTGGAAGCCGCCGGTTTCGCCGGTGCTGCTTTCATGGACAAGGACGAAGTGAAGCTCTTCGCACAGGAGTGTATAGTAGGAAGTCTTTTATAAGATGCAGAAAAGGGGCTGTTGCACAACTCCTTCCGTCATCGCTGACGCGATGCCACCTCCCTCAATGAGGGAGGCTTTCACAGCTTACCGTTACGCCAAGGCTCCCTCCGAGAGGGAGCTGGCACGGCAAAGCCGTGACTGAGGGAGTTTGTTGCAACAGCCTCTTTCGTGTTATATGCAGTTGTTACATCGCAAACTGTGCGGCGCAGAAGGCGGCGCAGATGCAGAGCATCAGGACGCCCTGCCAACGGGAGAGCCTGCCCTTGAGCAGGGCGGGCACCGTCAGGATGAGCATGACCGCAAACATCACGGGCAGGTCCATGACCAGCGAGGAGTTGATGCCCGCGATGGTGGCGTTCTGCCGGACTTTCAAGCAAAAGCGCAGATTTTACTCGGCTTTCTCCACTTTTTTGGCGTTGGGATAGATGCGCTCCATCCGCGCGTTGTCAAAATGAGCGTCCAGAAAAACCGCCAGCGGGGTCGCTGCTTCCACGCCGCTGGTGCGGGCGTCGTACCGGGCCAGCGCCAGCGCCGACACCCCCATGTTCACCGCCATGAAGACGGCCAGCGTCGCCGTCATCCACGGGCGGATGTGAGTCTTCAGTTTGTTCATCCCCTTGGCCACCAGCGGGTAGCCATACCGGATCCATGCCACGGCCGCGATGCCCCAGAAAAAGCAGTACAGCAGGTTGATGCGTCCGCCAAGGTTGAACTTGAAGCCGCTGTAATCCCAGAACACGGTGCCGAACAGCAGCTCGGTGACGGCGCTGCACACATACTCATACGCGCCGCCGAGGATGACGCCAAACCAGAAGATGCGGCTCTCGCTCTTGCGCTCGCTGCCCCGCAGCAGGACGGCGGCCAGCACCAGCGCCAGCCCCCACACCACGCTGAAGGGGCCCCACACAAGGCTGGACCGGCTCATCCAGACCCCCGCCGTGACCCGGCAGAAAATGGTCTCCACCACGTCGCCGAGGAAAGCTCCCACCACGAACAGCCAGACAAGGTCGGAAAAGCTCATGGCCTTTTCGGCGGTGGTGGTCGGCTCCGGGCGGGCCGCTTCGGGGTAGGCTTTCTGGATGCGGCGCTCCACGCTGGCCGCGATCTTCTGCTGGAGGCGGCTCTTCCCCTTACCCAGCTCCTGCCCCAGCTGCTCAAGGCGCGGGTGCTTGGCCGCATACCGCTCCACGACCACCGCCGCGCTGATCTGGTCGAGGGCCGCAATGCTCATGCTGACCCAGACCGCAATATGGAAAAGCAGCGGCGGGAAAAAGGCACAGAGCCGCAGCAGCAGGTCGTTGCCCCAGCGGACGCTCACCGCGCCCAGCACACCCCACAGCACCGAATATTGGAGGCAGACGTAGCCGTCAAGGTTGAACTTTTTGCCGGAGTAGTCCCACCAGCGGCGGTGGTGCACCCGCTCCAAAAATTTCGCCGTGACCCACTCCACCACCGTCGCGATGAGGAAGCTGCCCGCGAACAGCGCCAGCCAATTGGTGCGCAGGTCGGCCAGACCCACCGCCAGCAAGACCCCTGCCGTGCCATAGACAAAGCAGAACGGGCCGGACGCCATGCCGCGGTTGGTGAACTGGCGGCCCTTGATGGTGGCCACGACCGTCTCCCCCACCCAGCCGAGGAACGAGTAGACCAAATAAATGACGCTGAGGGTATAGAAATTCAGATTCATAAGGCTCCTTTCTCAGAGAAGCAAAAAGGGGCCGGGAACTCCGGTTCCCGACCCTTTCTGCTTCTCGGTTACAGCTGGCTCTTGTACAGCTCGACGATCTCTTCCACGCTGGTATCACGGGGATTGCCGGGGCGGCAGGCGTCCGCATAAGCGGACTCGGCGAGGAACTGGATGTCCTCTTCCTTCAGGATGCCCTGCAGGTTTGCGGGGATGCCCACATCTGCGCTCAGCTGCTTGACGGCTGCGATGGTAGCATCGGCGGCCTGTGCATCGTTCATCTCGTCGATGCCCTTCACGCCCATGGCCTTGCCAACGGCGCGGTAACGCTCGCCTGCCACGGTCTTGTTATATTCCAGACCCACCGGCAGCAGGATGGCGCAAGCCACACCGTGGGGGGTATCATACAGGGCCGACAGGCCGTGTGCCATGGAGTGCACAATGCCCAGACCCACGTTGGAGAAGCCCATACCGGCGATGTACTGGCCCAGAGCCATACCCTCGCGGCCTTCCGGGGTGTTCTGGACAGCGCCGCGCAGGTTCTCGCTGATGAGCTTGATGGCTTCCAGATGGAACATATCGGAGA
>ERZ1034626.1350-NODE-1350-length-16534-cov-27.398871_pt1 | contig 16534 bp, 15 predicted proteins | sample MGYA00520652_ERZ1034626 | MGnify/ENA primary metagenome ERZ1034626 (study PRJEB33766, sample SAMN09781765) | gut metagenome | biome: gut microbiome | host: Homo sapiens | place: Madagascar | study: EMG produced TPA metagenomics assembly of the PRJNA485056 data... | reverse complement strand
GGACATAGAAAGGTTTTTGTTGCCTGAGACAATAAGCAGTGTGGAACATTATAAAGTTTAAAAGATGAATAGCAATATTTTCTTTCAGCCTTTCGTTGGCAAGGATTATGCCAACGGAGGGATATTCGGCAAGCGAATCATGATATTGGGCGAGAGTCATTATTGTGATGAGGAATGTGTGGATTGTGGAGATTGCCGTCTGCATCGGGAGTGTATGGGCTTTACGCAGCAGGTGCTTGATGATTATCTCAATGAGAATAAGGAACGGCAGAACTGGATGCGGACTTTCTTGAAGTTTGAGCGTTCGTTAGTGGGTGAGGAGACCAATCAGGCGATGAGGCTGAAGATCTGGAACTCGGTCATCTTCTTCAACTATCTGCAAGTGGCGATGGGTGGTCCTCGCGAGGCTGGCACTGCCGAACAATATCACCAGGCTGGCAAGGCTTTCTTTGAGGTCATCGAAAAGTACCAACCTGAGTACATCATCGTATGGGGCAAGAGGCTTTGGAATAATTTGCCTAATGTAGGCTGGCAGGATGGCGACGACATCGTAGTGGATGGTTATCCTGTTGCTATGGGTTCTTATCTTCTGAGTAATGGCAAGCAGGTGAAAGTGATGGCGGTGAATCATCCCTCCGTAGGCTATTCGTGGGATTATTGGTATCGTGTGGTGCAAATGTTTTGTTCAGTATAAAATATGGTTCATATGGAAAACGGAGTGATAATGATAATTTATTAAATGTAACTATCATGCCTTGAAATAATCGTATCATGGCATGATACGAATGATTACTGGGTGTAAATCACTCGCTTCGAAACTTAAATAAATGATATTATTGGCAATAGTATCATTTATTTTTCTTGTATATTTCCATTAGTGAACTATTGTGAACTTGTGCCGTTGATATAAATTGTGTACTTTTGCATCAATAATATTCGATGTTTATTGCAACTTTAAATCTATGCTTATAAAAAAGTACTTATATATAGCTGTTGTCTGTGTTTTGCTGTCTGCTTGTTCGGCAGGCAGTGAAGGTGGCGAGTCTGACGTGCCTAATCCTCCCGAACCTGCCAAGCCTACAGCGCGAATACCTATTGACATCAGTACAACGATAACGCGAGCTACTGAAACCGCATTTGAAAACGGCGACCAGATAGGACTGTTTGTGGTCAACCGCAATGCCGATGGCACACTGGCAGCGTTGCAGCCAGTGGGCAATCATGTCGACAATATGCTCTATACATATTCTGATGTATGGACTCCTGCCACGCCTGTGTACTGGAAGGACGACCGGACGTGTGCCGATTTCTATATGTATTATCCTTACCGCAATACTGTTTCGAGCGTCAGCGCAATGCCTTTCGACGTTGCAGCCGACCAAAGCACAGTGTCTGCATACAAGGCTGCCGACCTGCTTGTAGGCAGCACGCTCAATGTTGCGCCCAAGAAGCAGGCTGTCGGCATAGTGGCAAAGCACGTGATGAGCCAGGTGGAGATAGTATTGAAGGCTGGCAACGGCTTTACCGATGCCTCGTTAGCCTCGGCAAAGGTAGCGTTGAGGCTTAACGGTGTGAAGATTTCTGCAACGGTAGATCTCTCTACGGCTGCGGTTACGGCTACGGGAACCGCTTCGAGTCTCACGCCATACAAGGATGGCGGAACGTATCGTGCCATTGTAGTGCCACAGAAGGTAGAGATGGGCAACCTCATAACCGTTACTGTCGACGGAACCGACTACAATCTGAAGAAAGCCTTTACATTCACATCCGGCAAGCGCCATACTTTCACCGTAACACTTGCCAAGACCGGCAGCGGCATTGATGTGAGCATAGGTGCATGGGATGTTGACGACACCGACAATGGCGGTACGGCTACGGGTGAATAGAATTGACTGTTTAATTATGTATTATGTGTTGCAAACACTTGAATTATGCGTAGTAAACACTTAAACTACATTATATATATGGCTGTTGCGGTCGGCGTGATGTTGCTGGCGGGCTGTTCCGACGGCTTGTTCGGCGAGGACAGCGGGGCAAATGGCGGCGACCGCATTCAGCTTTCGGGCGACATCGACCAGTTGGCAGTGACTCGTGTCAATGACAACGGATTCTGCGATGGCGACTGCATGGGTGTGTACGTCGTTGACTATCGTGCCGGCACGCCCGGAACCTTGCAGCTTAGCGGCAATCGTGCAGACAATGTGCGCCATACTTATGACGCGTCGGCAGGCAAATGGAATTCAGCCTACGACATATATTGGAAGGACAAGCATACGCACATCGATGTGTATGGTTATTATCCTTTTGCCAATCCCGAGAGCATTGACGACTATCAGTTTGAGGTGCAGCGCAATCAGAGCACCGCATCGGAGGACGGAAACATGGGCGGATATGAAGCCAGCGACTTCCTTTGGGGCACGGTGGGCGACCTCGCTCCAACCTCCAACGTGATACGTCTGCTTCTGAAGCACCGCATGTCAAGTGCTTACGTCACGCTGGTGCAGGGCGAAGGCTTTGCCGAAGGCGAATGGGCGGCTACCGAGAAGACTGTGCTCACAGCCAATGTGGTGCGTAAGGCGAGCATCAATTTGGCTGACGGAACGGTCAAGCCGGCTGGTGCAGTGGAATCTACCGCCACCATTCCCTCGCAGGTGGGCGATGTATGGCGCACCATAGTAGTGCCGCAGACCGTGCAGGCAGGCACTACGCTGTTCAGCATAACAATAGGCGGAGTGCCGTATAAGTTCACCAAGAACACAGCGCTCACCTATGTTGCAGGCAAGATGATGAAGTTCAGCATACGTGTCGACAAGAAGAAGGAAGACGGCAAGTATCGTCTGACGCTCGTTAGCGAGAGCATTGCGCCATGGGAGAACGACCTCGTGAGCCATGACGCTACCGCCAAGGAGTATGTTGTGGTGAATTCTACAGCCGGACATCTTAAGGAAGCCATCGCAGCAGCCAATAAAGACCTCACCAAACTGAAGCACATGAAGGTGACGGGTACCCTCAACGCCTACGATTTCCGTATAATGCGCGACAGTATGTTTGCGCTTGCAGCTCTCAATCTGAAGGAAGCTCGCATCAAGAAAGGTGCCTGCAGCAGTGACGTAGACCGTGCTTACATTGCCGGTGACGATGATGAAATGCCTTCATGCAGTTTTGAAAACAAGCGGTTGCTTGCCAATTTTGTATTCCCCGACATCTTGAAGGCTATCAAGCAGTCGGCTTTTCATGCAAGCGGACTGACTGGTTCGCTCAACATTCCTGAAGGAGTGGTAGAGATAGAGAACGGAGCTTTTGAGAATATACGCACGCTCAACGGCACGTTGTCGCTGCCCTCGACGTTGAAGAAGATAACGGGTGTCAATACATTCCTTTACACCAACTTCGTCTGCGAACTCAAACTGCCCGACGCTCTTGAAGAGATAGGCGACCAATGCTTCCTGGATTGCAAGGGATTTTATGGCGAACTGAAGCTGCCCGGACATCTGAAGAAGCTGGGGGTAGGCGCTTTCAAGGGCTGCAGCAACCTTACAGGCAATCTCGTGATACCGCAATCGCTCACCTACATACCCACATCGGCATTCGAAGGATGCTGGTTTGGCGGCAACCTCCAGTTGCACAACGGCATCGGAGCGATAGGCGAGAGCGCCTTTGCCAACAATGGATTCAAAGGCGAGATAATCCTTCCTAAGGATTTGCACAGCATTCCCAACCGTTGTTTCTACAATAACGACTTCTCTGGACAGCTCAAGCTGCCCGAATTTCTGGGCAGTATCGGTGAACGTGCATTCGCTTACAACTGGCGTTTGATGGGAGTTCTGAAGATTCCCGAAGGCGTAGAGAACATCGCACCAGGTGCATTCGCCTAGTGCCGGAGCCTTGAGGGAGTGATAATACCTGCCAGTATGGAGAGCATCGGAGCCGAATCGGGCAATCAGACCGATGGCGGTGCATTCCAGAACTGTTCGGGCTTAGGCTCGATAGTATGCGAAGGCACCATGCCGGCATACGTTCAGAGTGGTGCCTTTGACGGAGTTTCCAAGGACAACTTCACGTTAGAGGTGCCCGAATCTGCCGTACATCAGTATCAGGCAGCAAGCGGATGGTGCGACTTCAAGTGTATTGCCGCCCATCACGAGCTGGTATGCCGTCCGTCGGTGGCTTGTGCTCTCAACAGCCAGCACAAGCAGACGCTCACCATAAATGCCGAAGGCGAATGGGAAGTGGCAAGCAAGCCCGACTGGTGTGACGTTTCGCCGTCGAGCGGAACGCATAAGACGGAGGTGACGCTGACCGTTAAGTCTATGGCAAATGGCAGCGCCGACCGTGAGGGCAAGGTGGTGTTCCGCCTCAAGAAGAAGGACTATACACACGAGTGCAGCGTCAGCCAGTACAATTACGAATACGCCGAAGACCAGTGGCTGACCCTTCAGAAGGCCACGAAGGGCAACAACGGTGGCATAAACATTGTGTTCTTAGGCGACGGATTCAACGCCAAAGACATTGCCGACGGCTCCTATCTGCGGAGTGTGAAGCAGGAGGTGGAGTGCTTCTTCGGCATTGAGCCGTACAAGACTTATCGCAATTACTTCAATGTCTATACCGCTTTCCCGCTCTCAACAGAAACGGGCATCGGCACAGTGAACACAATACGCTACAACCGCTTTAACACTACCTTTACAGGAGGAGTGGGGCTGAAGGCCGATTATGACGAAGTGTTTGACTACGCAATGGGTGCTCCCACGGTGAACAGTGCCAATCTCGATCAGACATTGATAATCGTTGTGCCCAATTCTACCGACTATGGCGGCATCTGTCAGATGTGGGAGAGTGGTGCAGCGATAGCATTCTGTCCGCTGAGCACCTACGAGTATCCGTTCGACACGCGTGGAGTGGTACAGCACGAAGCTGGCGGACACGGCTTCGGCAAGCTTGGCGACGAGTATATCTATCACAATGCGTTCATCGACGCTTGTGGTTGTTCGTGCTGTCCGCATGCCGACGAGCTGCGATCATACCTCGCTATGGGATGGTATGAGAATCTGTCGCTCACCGGCAAGATGCACAGCGTGGGCTGGAGCCACCTCATCTACGACGACCGCTACAGCGACATTGTCGACATATTCGAGGGTGGCTACATGCACAGTCGTGGCGTATTCCGCTCTGAACAGAACTCGTGCATGAACAACGACATTCCCTATTACAGCACGATAAGCCGCCAGAGCATCGTCAGACGCATAAAGCGATATGCCGGCGAGACCTTCAGTTTTGAGGATTTTGTCAAGAACGACAAGCGCGATGTAGCCACAGCCACACGCAGCACGATGCGCAATGATTCGCGCACAGCCCACACCTATCAGCATGCGCCAGTCGTACACAAGGGCAGTCCGCTCAAGAAGAGAATGGCTAAGCGAAAGAAGTGAACCGTGTAATGAGTAGAAAGTATGAAGACTTATATATATATAATAAGGTGTATGTGTATGGCTCTGTGTGCTGTAGCTGTGGCATTGTTGACGGCTTGTGCCGATGATGACGCGCCCCAATACAAGGATGCCAAGTCCACTCCGATGACATTCGTGGTGGACCATCCCTCAATGGTGCGCGCTACCGACAGCAATTTTGAGACGGGCGACCGCATCGGACTGTACGTTTCGGCAGCCGATGCACCCTTGGAGATAGGCGGCAACCTTGTCAACAACGAAGCCTTGACATTCGACGGAAGCCAGTGGACAGCCGCCCGCACGCTCTATTGGGACGAAGGCACATACAACGCCTATGCCTATTATCCCTATATCAAGGACGTAAGCAGTGTTGAGGACCAGCTCTTCAGCGTATCCGTCGACCAAAGTACGGCTCGCACATCCACCTCGTTGGGCGGATATGAGGCGAGCGACCTGCTCTTTGCCACCAGCAAGGACATTACTGCATCTACTTCGCCCATACATCTCACCTTCCGCCACATTATGAGCAAGCTGAAGATAAGGCTGATAAAGGGCGAGGACTTTGAGGGCGAAATGCCTACAACCGCCAAGGTTTATGTACACAGCACGGTGCCTACAGCCACCGTCGACTTGCAGGCTGGTGTCGTGACACGATACGTCAAGGGCTCTCGTCAGACCATCGTTGCACGTCAGGACGGCGACACGAGCTATTCAGCCATTATCGTTCCGCAGCGCTTGGACAATCGTGTGCCGCTTGTAGAGGTAGTGATGAATGGCGTGAGCTATTTCTATGAGAGCAAGTTCCAGTTCAAGCCGGGCACGGAACATCTTGTAAATCTTATAATATCCAACAATCCCGATCAGGTGAAGATAAACATCGGCGGCGAGATAAAGGACTGGAAATAACGCGTTCGGGATGAAGAAACTAACGTATATATTATCAGCCGTTGTGCTGGTCTTGACATTGTGGGCAGCTATTTTGTGGCTGTCGTCAGACCGATACGACAAGGGCGTGACGGCCGAGACGCGCTACGGCATAAACGAAGGCATGCAGCTTGTAGAGCAGACAATGCTGCATGGCGAGAGGCAATATGTCGTTGAGGACGGCCGTGGCAATGTGCTGTTTCGCATTCCGTTGCGCGGATGTCTGCTCGACACGCATTTCCGCCAAGGCAGATTGCGCTTCCGCGAGATGTCGACAGGACGTGAGGGCTATGTCGACATGCAAGGCATAGTGGTGTTTACGGATGTGTCGGCTGCTACAGGACAGTCGTCTGTGAATGTGCCCGAAGACAAGTCTGCCGACATAGACAATCCTTCTGTCGAGCCACATGGGCAGCAGTCCGAAGCAAAAGCATCGCCCAAGGAGGTGCGACTGCCTGCCACCGACATACGGAAGATAGCCCATAGCAGTCCGTTCTATGCTGAGGCTGCCCGCATAATAAGCGGAAAGCTTGCCGAGACCGATGCTGTGCGCCGCCGCCAGATACTCAACTATTGCGAGCATCTGCGCACGGCTTACACCTCAAAGGACATTGACTTCCTTCGTCAGGTGTTCAGCGATGAGGCTCTTATTATCGTTGGCAATGTCGTCAAAGCCTCGAAAGAGTCGGGAAAGTTGTCGGCTGACAGCCGTGTGAGCTATGCTTTGCACACCAAGCGCGACTATCTGTCGCGACTGTCGAAAGTGTTTGCCGTTAATAAGCAGGTCGATGTCAAGTTCTCCGACTTCCGTATCATGCGCCACCCGACCAAGGACGGCATCTACGGAGTGTCGCTCAGGCAGCGCTATTATAGCGACCGCTACGCCGACGACGGCTATCTGTTTCTGCTATGGGACTTCACCAATGCCTCAATGCCGCTTATACATGTGCGCACATGGCAACCTTCTGCCACCGTGTCGGGCAGCGATGGGGTGGTGGACATCTCTGATTTTAATTTAGAATAGAATTGTATGGACAATATAACGAAGGCATTTCTTGAACTGAATGTAGCGCTGCGCAGGGCCGGACTCGGCATGGTGTGCATGCTGATGTTGTGGCGTGTGTCGGCGCTTGAGGCAAAGGCAGCCGCGCCTATAGCCCCGTTGGCATCGGCAGACAGCACCTTCACGGTGGCAAGTTTCCGACAGTTGCCCACCGATGTGAGTGCTTTTATCGATGCCGTGCGCGACCTTAACGGCGAGGCATGTGCCCTATTGAAGGTGGTGGCACCCTCCGACTTTGCCTTTTCTTCGCCGTTAGGCATAGTGAAGCGTCGCGACGAAGTGGGCGAGATATGGCTTTATCTGCCCAAAGGCACCAAGTCGATAACGCTGAAGCATCCGCAATGGGGAGTGCTGCGCAACTATTCGTTGGGCACAAAGCTCGAGAGTCGCATGACGTACGAGATGCGTCTGCATCTGCCGCAGACCGCTGTAGTGGAGAAGCACGACACGATTGTGTACACGCAGACTGTTGTCGACACCGTCACCGTAGCCCCTCTGCGACGCATAGCGCAGCTTCATGCCTACACATTGCTTACCGCATCGATGCACACCGACGGTCCGTCGTGGGGCATAATGGCAGCCATCATGCGCCGACATGGCGTTTATCTGCACGCAAGCAGCAACATGCATTCTGCAAAACCTGCTCTTGGCACATGCAACAGCGACGGTTATCGTGACGGAACGGACAGCAAACCCTACTACACGGGGCGCACCGAAACCTCAGAATATGCCTTTACGCTTGGCGCCATACATCGTCTGAACCATTGGCTGAACATATTCGAAGGTGTAGGCTACGCCAGTCAGACCACGTCATGTCAACTTGCCGACAGCGAATGAGGCGGATGGCTGCGCAACGACGACCTGAGCCATAAGGGCGTTGCAGCCGAAATAGGTGTCGTGGTGAATGTAGGAAGGTTGAGCTTCAGCGCTTCGGCACTTACCATTGCAGGCAAGCTGTGGCAGGGAGGCATAGGCGTAGGAATATGTCTGGGCAAGAATGGAGTGATAACAAAACGCAAGCAATCGCATTAGCCATGAAGAATTATCTGATATACATATTGCTGGCAGTAGTGGCAACGCTATGTTCGTGCAGCAGCGACAGTCCCGACAATGTCGAGCCACGGCTGCTTACGCTGTCCGCCACCGACATCACCCGTACCGAGGCAACGCTCTCGGGCAAGTGCAGTGTGGCTGACGGAGTGGCTATGCCACGCCTTTGGTTCAGCTACGGAAGCGACGAAAATATGACTGCTAAGGCAGATGCGGCAGACCCAACCGACGGAAATGTGAGCCTGCACCTATCGGGACTCACTGCCGGCACCACCTATTATTATATACTACGTGGTACCAACGGCACAGCCCAGTTGTCGGGCGAGATGCTCAGCTTCACCACTCAGCCCAACGACCGTCCAACGTTAGGCAATGCAGAAGTGCTGAGCAGCGGTCCGATGAGCGTGATTGTAGGCTACAGCATAGCTGACGACGGCGGCGACAGGATTACCAGGAGCGGTTGCCGCATAGTGCGTAGCGACCAGAGCGGCAGCGACGAGCAGACATACGTGCAAAGTGATGAGGCTGACGAGAACGGAATGTTCCGTCTGTGCATTGACGGATTGCAGCCAAACGTAACATATACCATAAAACCCTTTGCTGCAAACCGCAATGGCGAGACCGTAGGCGAGGCGTTGCAGCATACCACTTCGTCGGCAATAGTGCTGGGCGAGGCAGGCATTCTGGCAAAACTCATAGGCAACGATGCCGATAAATACACAAGCATATCGCTTGCCGGACCGCTCAACGGCGACGATCTGCGCATGCTGCGCAGCATGTCAGGACGCGATTCGGAGGGCAATCCCACCGACGGACAGCTTGCTGACATCGACATTTCGGGCGCAAGCATAGTGGCAGGAGGCGGTGAGTATGGCGAGTCGCGATTCAGCGAGGACGGCGTAGTGGGCACAGGACTCTTCCGTTCGTGCACCGCCTTGAAGAGCATAAAGCTACCTATAGGCGCAGTAAGGATAGACAAGGAAGCCTTCAACGGCTGTACGGCTCTGCACAGCATCACCATTCCGGCATCGGTGAGCCAGATTCTGCCCTCGGCAGGATGCACATCGCTTGAGCGTATAGACGTGTCGGCAGCCAACGAGCACTACACGAGCATCGACGGAGTGCTCATGAGCGGCGACGGCAGCAGCATAGTATGGTTTCCAATGGGCAAGAAGGGCGAATACAAATTGCCCCAGACCGTAAAGCAGGTGAGCGACTATGCCTTCCGCGACTGCAACATCGAGAAATTCGTATTTGCCGACGGGCTCACCGCGATAGGCCAGTGTGCATTCTATAACAGTAAGGTGAAGGAAGTGGTGCTGCCCTCAACGCTCAAGCAACTGCCCTCCGGACTGTTCCAGAAGTGCTCAAGTCTGACCACGGTGCGGCTGGGCAATGCCATCGAACTGCTGCCCGAATACGTGTTCGACGGCTGTCCTCTCAGCGATATATACATCAGTGCGCCCGTGCCGCCGGTATGTTACAGTAATACATTTGCCACCACCATATCCAACTTCACCAGCACCTGCTGTGTGCATGTGCCCCGAGGCCGCAAGGCATATTATCGTGCCAACAAGCAATGGGCAGTGTTTGAGACTATAGTGGATGACATTTAAAAAGAAGATACAATGAATACACCAGAGATAGAAGAACTGAAACACCTTGTAGAAGAGCGTTATGGCAAGAAGTTGTCAACAACAACCGATTTTGAGGAATTCTCGTTGATGTTGCAGCGCAAGCACGAAATAGGCGTGTCGTCGTCGACATTGAAGCGTCTGTACGGCTACGTGGGCGACAGCCATAAGCCTCGCGTACAGACACTCGATGCCCTCGCCACCTACCTTGAATTCAAGGACTATGCAGGATTTGTAGATTGGCTGAAGACGAGCACACGCTACAATTCGTCGTTCTTTGATGCCGGCCAGCTTGTGAGCAGCGACCTTGAGCCGGGCGAATGCGTAGAGATAGGGTGGTCGCCCAATCGTGTGCTGCGTCTGGAATATCTCGGCGACAGCACCTACCGTGTACTTGAGTCACGCAACAGCAAGATACTGGCAGACGACATATTCGTGACGGGCTGCTTCATCAAGAAGAGTCCGCTCTTCCTGCCGTACATAGAGCGCAACGGCGAACGTACGGCATCGTTCGTGGCAGGGCGCAACGGCGGACTCTCAATTGTAAAGAAGATAAACGCATAACATACGATGATTGACAGCGAAAAGCAATCCACCTCAGGGTATGTGGTTGACATAAACAGCGAATCGGATTTTACGGCTGTGCGAACTGACAACGGATTCTCCAACATCAGCGCATGCTATGTGTCAAAGTCGGGCCATGCACGTCTGTTCACAGCCGTGAGATACGGCAAGCGCTACGTTCTGAAATGCCTTAAGACCGACTTCAGATACACGCCCGTGTATCGTCAGACGCTGATGAAGGAGTTTGAGATAGGCTTGCAACTCGACCATCCCAACATCTGCCGCACCATAAGCATGGAGCAGGTGGGCGACCTTGGCGAGTGCATAGTCATGGAATATGTCGACGGCGAGACGCTTGAGTCGGCTGTAACAAGTGGCAAACTCACCGAAGACATGGTTGTAAAGATAGCCTGTCAGCTGCTCGATGCTATGGAGTATATGCACGCCAAGCGTATTGTACACCGCGACATCAAGCCGTCGAACATTGTGCTCACCCACCGCGGAGGCGACGTTAAGCTGATAGACTTCGGACTTTCGGACAGCGAGACATTCTGTGTGCTCAAGATTCCGGCAGGCACACGGGGCTACATGGCGCCCGAACAGTTGCAGCCTGATGCCAAGAGCGACCCTTGTGCCGACATCTTTTCGTTTGGAAAGGTGCTGGAGTACATGGCTGGGGCAGTACATAGCAAGCGCCTTGCAAGAATAGGGCAGAAGTGTTCGGATGCCGACTGCACGCGCCGTCCGTCGGATACGGATGCCGTAAGGAGCATGCTCCACAGCACGGGCAGCAGGCGTGTTGCGCTCAACGTTGTCCTTATGGCAGTTGCCATAGCGCTCATGGTGGTTATAGCAATGATGATGTACGGCAGGAATGACGCACATGAAGAGGCGGTTACGCAGGATTCTACTATGGAAGGTGGCGTAAACAAAGTCGTGGACAGCAATTATTGGTAGGCTGAGGAAACGCCTGATGTTCAACGCTTTGACCTCTAACATTCAACACTTGATTCCTTTTGCTTTCCAAAAGGACTCGTTTTGCTCTTCAAAAGGATTCGTTTTGCTCTCCAAAAGGACTCGTTTTGCACCTCAAAAGGACTCGTTTTGCACCTCAAAAGGACTCGTTTTGCACCTCAAAAGGATTCCTTTTCATTTTTAGTGGTTTTGGTTATGAAAATAAGGCCCTTGATATTGAAAAATGTATAGGATGTAATATAAGTCAAAAACAAAACGCCCTGCAAGGGAAAAAGCATTGATTGTTAATGCTTTTCCCCTTGCAGGGCGTATTGCTATTATCTACTTGTACAACTTGCATGAATATCTGCAAGCTAACAACAGGATGTTATCTTAGTACTCATCAACCTTCTGCGCCTTGCGATAGGCGTCGAGTTCCTTCTGCAGCTGCTTGGTTATCTTCTCATAACCGGGCTTACCGTAGAGGTTGTTCAGCTCGTTGGGGTCGTTCTGAAGGTCGTACAGCTCGTTGTAGTTGACAGCGTTGTCCTTCGGTTCGAAGTAGCCGATGCCGATGAGCGACTTGAGTGTATTGTTCTCATTAGTTCCCTCAATGCCCTGGTACTTGTTTTCGGGGACAGCGTCAAGTCCGCCCTTGCCATAGAAGTGGATGAGCTTGTAGCGGTCGGTACGTACTCCGTCGTGCTTGCGCACCATGTGGTAGGTAGGATAGTCGTAGTAGTGGTAGTAGATACTGGTTCGCCATTGCTTCTGAGCGTCGCCGTTGTCGAAGACGGGAAGTAGCGAACGGCCCACCATATCCTGCGGCTTCTTCACGCCAGCCAGTTCGAGGAACGTCGGAGCATAGTCGATGTTCTGCACCAGTTTGTGGCAAACGCTGCCCGGCTTGGTGTGTCCCGGATAGCTGATGATGAGCGGAGTGCGCAGCGACTCCTCATACATGAACCGCTTGTCAAACCATCCGTGCTCGCCCATGTAGAAACCCTGGTCGGAGGTGTATACGATGATGGTGTTGTCGGTGAGTCCGTTCTGGTCGAGATAGTCGAGCACACGGCCCACGCTTTCGTCCACACTAGCTATTACCGACATGTAGTCGCGGATGTAAGCCTGATACTTCCAGTTGTCAAGTTCCTTGCCCTTGAGGTTGGCTTCGAGCAGTTTGCGGTTGCGTGGGAAGTAGTAGCGTCCCCAAGCCGAGCGCTGAGCCGGAGTCATGCGGTTGATTTCGCCCATGAGAGCGTTGTATGAATCCTTGCTGTCCTCGTTGTTGAGGTCGAGCATCTCGGGCACCTTGAAGTCCTGCTCCCAGCGCATGTGCTTCGTAACGCTCATCTTCTGGGTGCGCACGGCTTCGCCGCGTGTGGCGTAGTCGTCGTAGAATGTCTCGGGCATAGGGAACTCCACATTGTCGTATTTGCCCAGATACTTCAGATTGGCTTGCCAGTTGCGGTGCGGAGCCTTATGATGCAGCATCAGGCAGAAGGGCTTCGACTTGTCGCGATGGTCCATGAAGTCGATGGCGTGGTCGGTTGAGAGGTCGGTGCTGTAGCCCTCTTCGACGATGTATTTGCCTTCGGGCGTGTCTGTTCCGCGATACTGTGGGTTCCAGTACTGTCCCTGGTCGTTGTAGATGTGGTAATAGTCGAATCCCTTGGGGTCGCATCCCATGTGCCACTTGCCAATGATGGCTGTCTGATAGCCCGCATCCTGCAGCAGTTCGGTGAAGAAAGTGCGCGACGTGTCGATACCCTCGCCCAACTGGCGCTGTCCGTTCTGATGACTGTAAAGTCCGGTCATCAGACATGCACGCGACGGAGTGGAGAGCGAATTCTCGACAAACGCCTTGTCAAAACGCATACCGCGCTCGGCTATACGGTCGATGTTGGGCGTGGGTGCGAGCTTGCCAATGGCGTGTCCATATGCCGAAATGCACTGGAAGGCATGGTCGTCGCACATGATGTACACTATGTTGGGGCGTTGTGCTGCAGCCTTCTTCTGTGCCTGCATTGTGGCTGCAAGGCACGAAAGGGCTGCTACTGAAATGATGGTTTTGTTCATCAGAATGAATTAAATATTACTTGTTATAAATTAGTTGCTGAGTTTTCCCTTGCTGCGCATGTACGTGCGCTGTCCGTATACGGCTATAACTACGAAGCAGATGAACGGAAGGATGAACGAAACGTTGACGGCTGGCATGCCGAAGAGTTCGCCCTTGTCGATAATCGAGGCCTGGAGCGGCGGCAGAACGCTACCTCCGAGGATTGCCATAATGAGTCCGGCTGCACCAAACTTGGCATCGTCGCCCAGTCCTCTGAGCGCTATACCATAGATGGTGGGGAACATGAGCGACATGCAGGCGCTCACGCCAACCAGGCAGTAGAGTCCGTATATGTTCTGCAGGGTGATGACTCCCGCTACAAGTACGCCGCCGGCTACGGCCAGAAGCATAAGCAGCTGTCCGGTGTTGACGTAGCGCAGCAGGAAGGTGCAGATGAAACGCGAGCAGCAGAATATCACCATTGCGATGATGTTGTACTGCTGCGACATCACCTCGGCAGCCTGCTCGCCCATTCCCTCAGCCATGAGTACGCGCGTGCCGTACTGTATGATGAAGGTCCAGCACATTATCTGAACGCCTACATAGAAGAACTGTGCTATGACGCCCTCGCGATAATGGGGCATGGTGAAGATGCGTCGCAGGGTGGGAAGGAAGTTTATCTCGTGGTTCTTGTCGCCGTTCTTGGGCATAGGCCAGAACAGAATGACGAGGAACATGGCGAGGATGACGAGTCCGATGGTGAGGTATGGAGCGATAAGCACCGAAAGGTCGTACTCCTTGACGGCTTCGAATTCGTCGGCAGAGAGTGTGGCTCGTGAGGCGGTGTCGAGCGGATTGAGCTTTGCCTGGATGAAGTTCATAGCCACGTACATGCCCAGAAGCGAACCCATCGGATTGAACGACTGCGCCAAATTGAGTCGGCGTGTGGCGGTCTCTTCGGTTCCCATCGACAGAATGTAGGGGTTGCTCGATGTCTCAAGAAACGAGAGTCCGCATGTCAGGATGAAGTAGGCGGCGAGGAACGGATAGTACTCGCCCGTCATCTTGGCGGGATAGAACAGGAAAGCACCCAAAGCGTAGAGCCCCAGACCTACGAGCACGCCTGCCTTGTAGCTGAACCGGCGTATGAACATGGCTGCCGGGAACGCCATAGCGAAGTATCCGCCATAGAAAGCTACCTGCACCATGGCGCCGTCTGTAGCCGACATGCGGAATATCTTGGAGAAGGCCTTTACCATGGGATTGGTTATATCGTTGGCAAAGCCCCAAAGTGCGAAGCACGATGTGATGAGTATGAAGGGCACGACGTAGCTCACGCCGTCCTTTGATAGGATAGATTGTTTCATTAGATGTTGGTTGTTTTAGTTTATCGTGATGCTTCTCATCTCGTTGATGTCGCTCACTTCGCCCTTGGCGAGTGCCTGAGTGAGAATGTTGCCGATGGCTGTTGCCTCGACGGGTCCAGCCTCGACGGGTATGCCGAGAGCCTCTTGGGTCAGCAGGTTGAGAAGTTTGTTTTGCGATCCGCCTCCTATTATGTGCAGAGTCTTTATCGGTGAGGGCAGCATAGCGTTGAGTGCGCGTGTGGCTTCGGCGTATTTGGCTGCAAGCGATTGCAGAACTACGCGTGTGGTGTCGCCCTTCGACTGCGGAACTTCCATTCCGTGGCTCTTGCAATAGTCGCAAATGGCATGCTGCATGGATTTGGGGTTCTGGAATTCGGGTGCGTCAACGGGGATGATAGACTTGATTGGCGAGCGGTCGGCGGCTGCGAGCAGCGGGTCGTATTGCTGTTCGTCGCCCTCGTCGCGCCATTCTGCCATCAGACGCTGCAAGAACCACAGACCGGTAATGTTTTGTAGGAATGTAATCTTGCCTCCTATGCCTCCCTCGTTGGTGAATTGTGCGCTGCGGGCTTCCTCGGTCAGTATGGGCGCATCAATCTCTACGCCGAGCAACGACCATGTTCCCGAACTGATGAAAGCCACGGGATGCTCGTCGGCTTTGGCTGGTACGGCTGCCACAGCGCTGGCTGTGTCGTGCGAACCGACAGCTATCACGTCCACTTCGCCCAATCCCGTCTCCTCGGCAATGTCGCGACGCAGACGTCCGCGTACTGTGCCGGGCATCACAATAGGGCAGAAGAGGTGGCGTGGCAGACCCATACGGTCTATCAAAGGCCAATCCCATGAGCGTGTCTGGGCGTTGAGCATCTCGGAAGTTGAGGCTATGGTGTATTCGGTATTCGCCTCGCCCGTAAGGAAGAACGAGAAGAGGTCGGGTGTGAAGAGCATGCGGTCGGCTATCTGCAATTGCGGAGAGTCGGCTTTCTTCATGCTGAGCAATTGGAACAGAGTGTTGATCTCCATTACCTGAGTGCCGTTGACGGCATAGTGTTCGGTAGGGTCGGTAGTGCTGAAGAACTCTTCAGCCATGCCCTGGGTGCGTGCGTCGCGATAGCACACGGGGTTGCCTATAAGGTTGCCTTGGCGGTCGATGAGTCCGAAGTCGACACCCCATGTGTCCACAGCGATGCCAGCCACGTCCAGCCCCAGCTGTGCGGCTTTGCGCAATCCGGTCTTCATATCCTCAAACAGAGCCGGAAAGTCCCAGTAGACATGTTCGCCCAAGCGCACCTGGCGGTTCTGAAAGCGATGTACAAGTTGCATGGTTAGCTGTTTGCGTCCGCCCTCATTGGTTATAGTTCCGGCAATGACACGGCCAGAGCCGCCGCCGAAGTCGATAGCTAAATAGGTCATTGTTGTTAGGGTAAAGGTGAAAAGCCCCAACCACTCCCAGCCTTAGCCCCAGCCAGCCC
>ERZ1034626.1346-NODE-1346-length-16547-cov-148.479626_pt1 | contig 16547 bp, 11 predicted proteins | sample MGYA00520652_ERZ1034626 | MGnify/ENA primary metagenome ERZ1034626 (study PRJEB33766, sample SAMN09781765) | gut metagenome | biome: gut microbiome | host: Homo sapiens | place: Madagascar | study: EMG produced TPA metagenomics assembly of the PRJNA485056 data... | reverse complement strand
TTAAGTGGTTATAGATGTTAAAAAATCTATTAACCACTTATGATTTGCAATCCCCGGCAAGCAAGCTCTTAGCAGCCTGCTCCGCCAAAGCATTCACCCGAATCACATCCCTCGAAAACGGCTTGGAGCTGTCCCCATATTTCGCATAGAAATCATGGATTAGTTGATGGCAGTCATTCTCCTGATAATAGCTCGGCATTCTCTTCGCCACCACCTTCATCAGCTCCTCCTCGCTCATCACACGAGAAGCGCCAGCGCTCATAATGGCGAGCAGGGAGGAATGTCTTGATCCCACGGTATCAATATTCATCCCCTTCAGTCCTGCGGATTCCTGGAAGAGGTCGAAGGCTATCAGATTCTTGGCATCAACTTGCCCTGCTTCTTGGGCTGCCAGTCCGCCAGCTTTCTGAGCATCTCCAGTATGGCTGATATAATCATCATCAGCACGATGGCTATTACCAGGTTGGGCAGGCTGAATAGCAGCGCCAGAAGGAACAGCAGAATGGCTGTCAGTGCCCTGAAATCGATTGTCTTGAACATCGTCATTACTTTGAACTTTGAGATTTGAACTTTGAACTTTATGATTACTATCGCTAGGTATTTGCCCCTGAAAGTCCCCCGCCAGGCGTTCCGGGGATTTGCAATCCCCGGCAAGCAAGCTATAGCGAGCCGTCCCCTTTCCATCAATCGTAAGCCCACGCTTCAGGAAAGCCTCTCTGCGAGCCTTAATCTCCTCATCCGGCAGCACCCCATACCACTCCTTCGAACGGTAAATCTCGGAGTCCTTATCCGTGATAAAGATGATTCGCTCCGGCGTGATGCAGCTCTTGTCGTAGGGAATCCCAGCCGCCTCGCAATACGCCTTCTGCGTCTCTTCAATCGTCATACCCATCGGCATACGGATATCGATATGCAGCTTTTTTCTAGCCGAATATTCCAGATGCAGCAGTTTCCCCTTCCAAATCGTGTTGCTGCAGTTCAGCTCACGAGCCTTCTCCAATGCAGCATCCACACACTCCTCATCATCCACATCGATGGTCGTCTGAAAGAGGAAACTTTCAGGCACCGCATCCTCACTGGAGCGGTGATTATTCCTGAACTTGGAATAATGAATGGCACGAATAGGCAGCTGTCTTTTCAGCCCCTCCTTCGCCTTCTTCACCGCCTTTTCATCACCAGCATCTACGCCGGGAATCGCCTTCTCCCCACGTATCTGCGCAATCACACCCTTCAGCCACGGCTGTGCTATCAGGGTGTCATAGACATACAGGGGCTGGGAAGAATTCAATCTTCCCATATTGCCCTTGCGTGCCGGATTCAGAGCCATTACTTGTACTGTTCCCATGCTATATTCTCCTTGAAATGTTTAGCTTTGCCCTTCATCTCCATCATCTCTTTGTAGAGATATTTCAGAATATCCGACTTGTGCATTTCCTTCGGGAAAGAGAAGGAGACGAACACACGCTGCGACGAAGTACGGAGGGCGCCATGCGAGGTATGGATAATCTCGGTATAAAGCTTCCCGCCCGACTGAGCGTAAGGCTTGAAGTCGAGCTGGTCGCCATGCTCGCCACCGCTGCAGATCATTCTGCCCGGAATCACCTTAGGCAACTCGCAGATGGTCTCCGCATCGTTCCAGGGAGCCTTGCGGATAGCTACGTTACCACACTCGTCAGTAATGATACTGGCATCTACCTTCTGGGCGTTCAAAAGCGCCTGTACAGCAGCCTCTGCGGCTGCAGAAAAACTTTTCTTGCTCATATATATTGAAGTTTTAGAAAGATATGTTGTTAATTAGAAATACTCTCCATTCATACTCCGGATGCTTGAAAACATACGGCTTCATATTGTTCTTATCCATATTCATATATGTATTATCACGTTGGAGCTGCGACTATCCGCTAAATTCCGTACCAGGAAATGGTACCGGTTTTCCATATACAGAAAAGCCCCGCAACCAGACTTTATCATCTGATTGCGAGGCAAAGGTACGGCGAAATCCGATACTGACCAAGAAAATAACCCTGCGGTTATTTCGAGGGTTATAAAGTTATAACGAGGGTTATTTCTGAGCCGTTTTCAAGCAATTTTTTCGTCGATTCCCAACAGATTTCTGAAGCAAACCACCACATGGGTCATCGCGATATAAGGTTCTTTCTTCACGTTTCCCATCGGAGCATATCCCCATTTATCGAATGGTTTCATATAACAATCCGAGTTACTGATCTGTTTCAGATCACCCTGCGTCAGCTTCACTCTGAAAGCTCCCGGGTGAATCGTATCTATCCAGTTACAGAAACCCTTGTAGTCATTCTCTCCTATTAAATGCAAATCTACGGCTACTCTGAACACGGCAATCCAGTGGCGCTGAATCTTGAATATGTACTTGCCTGATTCATCTACAGACTCCATCAGCTGGTCGATGGCATAAGCAAACTCCTGCTCAGATATATGCTTGGGGTTCAATTCACCTTTCTTGGCTTTCATATACTTACCAAACTCATCTATGTCCTGAGCATGTGCCACCACACGTTCTATCTGCTCTTCTAAATCAAGATGATGCTTGCGACTGCATTCCATCAGTAAATGTTTGCAGAACATCGCCTCTTTGTATTCATGGGTATCATTCATTACATCAACGATCAGGTTAACCATACCCATGGCTTCTTTTTGATAGCCTGGCTGGTTTGCAAAGTTCTTGGCTCCCTCATCATCAGGAGTCCACTGGTTGCTTTTTGGTTTTTGTTTTTCTTCTTTCATATTATTATGGTTTTTAAGTATATGCAAAAGCCCCGCCTAGCGAGAGCGTTTTACTCTGCTAGGCGGGGCTTGCGTTCCTTATTGTTATGTTGTTACTCTTTCGGGAAAGACTATTATAAAAGCCCTGCCGGCTTTCACAAGCTGGCAGGGATAATTATAAGTAAAGATGTAATATGAAGGAGGCATATTCACATATACCTGCTATCAATAGGCTCTAATCCATCAAATATCTTTTGTGCAGCTATTCGCTATTCTGATTTCACTTAGAAAATCATCTTATAGTCCTTACAGCTACCATCTGTCAATTCTATGTGTATGATTTGAATGCCTGTGGCTATGCTCGCCTTTAAACACCTTGAACCATTTCCCTGTACCCTGCTGATGATTCTGCCATTCAGGTCTATGACCTTGACACTCTTGAGCAGGCCGCAGGCAGATTGCACGAGGACAGAAGAACCTTCCTGAACAATACTGATGCGCTGATCAGTATCGACAGATGTCACATCTGTACTTCCATAACGACTTCTGATAACAAATCTGCCTAACGAGGTCTCGGCATCCGCAATAATGAGAGGAGAATCGAGTGAATAATCGGCACCCGAAAGCATATCATGGAGAACATATCCGCTCATATCAACACCCTGAATAGGTTTTACCTCGATACGGATGCTATCCTTTTGCGAAAGATAGATTCCTAAAGATGTAGCGCCAGTCATCGGAAGGATATCGTAAGCCTGACTCTGCTGAATACCAAATACCTTCAAAGGTGACTTCACTTCACTATCCAGAAGAGTTGGAACCAATACAGAGTTCTTGGAAGAAGAACCGGCAGAAACATCATAAGCAGTTTCTGAATTCTCCATCACCAGCATAGCTGCTGATTTGCTTCGCGTCTTCAGGCTTTCCACACACACTTTCAATCCCTTGGCTTCAGCAGGTTTACTTTCCTCAGTAGCCTTCTTGCTTCCACCTATCATTTCTGGGGTGAGCAGCAGGGTGATTTGCGTACTCGGCTTATCATTTGTGGTAACATAGAATGCCTGCATTGGGGCGATGGTGGTGGCGTTGCCCGTAGAAGCGACCTTGCTTACAGTTTGCTCTTCCATGCCTCCCGATTCATTCTCTACTTCCACCTTCACACTGCTCACGTTCCCATTCGCCTCCAGGAACTTCTGGATATTCAGTCGGCTCATGAATGGGTTGCCCAGCAAGAAGGTCTGCGTAGGAATATCCGATTTCAGCGTAATCTGATACTCGCTCTGCCCCACGAACACCGTGCGGTTCTCCGTCACTTCCTTGCCTTCCGACAGATACTTATATTCCATCGTCAAGTCGCCCTCCTGCGGAGAATCCGGTTCGTAGATGAAGCGGTTTATCTTATTTGCATCTTTCGTCACTGTTTCACTAGCCACTTTCTCCTGATCGTAATCCACGAAGTAACTATATTCTTTATGCGCCTTAGGCAGGCGGATACTGAACTTATTGGTAGCCGGCAGATTGCCGTTGTCTATCCACATAGAGAAGCCTTCACCCATGCCGTACTCCTTCGCCACGGCATTGAAGTTGTGCGACCAGGTGGCCTCTTTCACGGCAAGCGTTTTATCCTCCAAAACCGGATTTCCCTTGCTGTTTAGCGAATAAATCTTACCCGGATGCGCAGCCGCCCAGAGGCGCTGGTAGATGCTCGGGTTGAAGCGCTGTTCCTTCCAGTTTTCTTCGTTCAGCTCCTCGAAGTATTTCGCCTTCGTGGTGTCGGCAGGCATGAACATATCGCCCGTGTACATCTGCTTGAGCGGTGCACTCAGCAGATAGTAATGGTTCGGCTTCTGCTCCAGTTCTACCCATGCCTTGCGATAGTTGAGCGATGGCACGTTATCCACCGCCGAACGGGGTTCGAAGAAGATGTCCTTGCAGCAGTAGTCGGCTGGCTTCTCTGGCGTGCCCAGCACTGGGAAGTTATCGGCATCCGACGAGATGATGGCGTTGGTGCAGCAGTAAGGCGAACCGTCGCTCCAGTTGTCCCACTTGTTCCATTCATTGGTAGATGCACTCGGAAGCCATCGGGTCTGTAATGGATGAACCTGATATACTACAGAAGAGAGTGGCGTCCAACTGCCGTCGAAGAAGGTGAGCTGATATTCGCCCGGCTCCTTGGTGGTGTAGGTATATTGGATATTGTTCTTGGTGTCTGGTGTAGAATGCAGAGACACGATGCCATTTTCTCCCGCATTCTTATCACCGAAGTAAAGATGATAATCTACTCCGGTCAATCCGGTAGCAGTTACGACAATCTTATCTCCTACGCATACATTGTTGACAACGATATCTTTTACACCATCTACGCACGAGTTGTTGTCCTTACAGTCAGGAATACCATCATTATCAATATCACCACGTGTCACGAGTCCGTAGAATTTCAGCACATCCAATGCGCCTACAATTTTGCCTAAAGTAAATCGCACCTCGTCATACGCTTTCTTTGGCTGAAGGAAGAGGATATTCTTATCGCCATAACCCGCTACTTTAGCGGAAATCACATTCCAGTCGGTAAATTTATCTCCCGTAGAATTACCGTCTTTGAAGGTTTCTACCGTTAGCCAGTCTCCTACATCTACGGCTGCCAGGAAAGTCTTGTTGTCAATGACAATTCCCAACTGATGATGATAGTCGAGTGTTCTACCCATCTTTACGGCGAATGTTTGACCAACTCCCAGACTTACCGTATTGGCAACCGCCATATAGGTATTCAAGTCATCATCCACCAGATAACCTAAGTTATCATCTACAGTAGCCACACTCACCGCTCCGCCAAATTTGGTTTCATTAGCATTGATGGTAGTATGTGAATGATTATGCGACATCACCATACTGCTACATGCAAGTGGCGAAGAACAGTCGTCGGAAGCCTCCTCGATAAAGGCATAGTAGATACGGAGTTTAGAAACGCCTAGATTGACTGCACCCGAATACCAGAGTTGGAACTCGTCCATCTGGGTTGGCTTTCCATTCTTGTCGATGGAAGGCACCTCGATGGAATATCTCACTTTCTGCACTTTCTCAGAACCTATCAGGTCGGCACTGATGGCATTGTTCTCGTCTATCAGATGGCGATATATTTCCTCGCCGTCATGATAGCATCTTATCTGCAAGAACTCCAGTGCATGCAGGTTCAGCACCGTTCCCGTGGCTTCTACCACGAATCCGATGCGCTTGGGCTTCGCTCTCTTCTCGGCATCTTCCTGTTTCTCGTTCGGATATCTGCCGGCAGCATCATATATCAGACTATTCTCCTCTATTCTTTTGATACCGATGATACCCAGGTTGTTGCCCAGGTTGAGACCGCTGATGTATTCTGCATACGAAGTATCATCCTTGTTGAGAATATTCTGAGGATTTTGGAGGTCGGAAATGGAAATCAGCGAACCTGAGGTAGCGTGCTTGTCGGTGGAGAGAGCATAGACGGCTTTTTCAGTATCGTTGATAAGCGGTTTGCCGCACAGCGTTTCACCCTTTCCGAATTCACCTACGGTAATGGTGGTTTCATCATAACATCCGTCCTGAGCCGTGGCCCTGAAGGTATATTTGCCCGGCAGCATGCCGGTTACATGGCCATCGGCAGTAACCTTTACAGGTGTGGTGGCAAGAATATCGTTATTTTTCAAATCCCATGCATTCACCAGCTTCCATGTTACGCTCACCTTGGGGTTGGAGCGAAGGTTAAAGGAAGTCTGCGATTGGCAGACATTGCTGCTGATGGTAGGATTGATAGGGCACCGGTGGGATACATCTGGAGCCATTCTTACGAATCCATAGTGGATGCCGATGGCGCCTGCATCTACTCCGACAACCGTAAGGAATCTGATTTCGCATCCTGAAAACGGCACCTTTGCCTTGATGCTCACCGTTCCGTCGCCAATCTGCACCAGCGAGAGGTGGAGCACCTGGGCAGAAATCGTTTCTTCCTGCACCTTGTTTCCCTTGTGGTCGAAGAGCAGCACGTTGACCCATGTTCCTGCATTGAGGCTCAGCAGGGCATCCATCTTGTATTTGAAGCCAGCCTCCATGCCAGCCTCGAATGCTTCGCCTTGCGGGTTCTTGTTGTTCTGCATCATAAACTTGGCTCCGCCCTGGTAACCTATGTCAAGAAGAGGGACGATGGTGGCGAAATTGTCCAGATCATCATCTGTCATCTTCTTTATATCTTTGTCCAGGAAAGGCAGGGGGATGCCGAGGATAATAGGGCGCCAGCCTTTCATCTCTTTGAGCGCTACCTGCTTGTCGTCTTTGAAATATTCGTTGTATTTTTTGATGCCTCCATCGGTGACGGTAAACTCCGTAGATTCGCCCACGAAGGCATATTTAATTTTCAGAATATTCGCCACTTCTGCCTGAATGCCGCCCGAGCAGTCGAGAGTGATTTCATCGAAGAGCCAGTCGCTTTCTGCCGTCAGCATGGCGCAGATATTGTCGGAACCCGGTATCTGGAGCAGCTTCAGCGTTACTCCCGAACCATTCTGTCCTTCCCTTACCGCCTTCACACCCTTCAGTTTGCCGTCGCGATAGAATCCGATGGAGAATGCCTTGATTACATCGAGGCTCAGCACGCTGCTACCCGAACCAGCCACGATGGTAAAGCCTGCCACCGTTCCCTTGGAATAGTAATTATCCATATCTTTTACACTTACTATCGGATCTACGGTTACCCCTGCTCGTACCACGGAGTTCACCTGTGCATAGTTGTCGAGTGAATCGTCGGTAAGAGCGCCCATATCCTTTGCCCAGCTGCCTACGCCTACCACACCAATCAATTTGTTAATGGTGCACGATTCGCCCGTAAGGGCACGGCGGTTGCGCAGCTCACGGAATGTCATGTTGTAATATTTGGGGTGATTGTTGAACTCCACAAAATGGTCTTGGTGCTTGTCGGCAGGCAGATCTTCCCAATTGTTGGTCCAAATGGGTTTCTTGCAGTTCTTGAACGAGTCTCTAACGGCAGCACTCTCGAAATAGGGACTGGTGTTGTCATCCTTGGGTTGTGCCGCCTGGATAGAGGCGGGCACAACCATCAGGAATGTTAACACAAATAATATGAATGATTTGAATATAAAATGCTGTTTCATTGTCTGTTTGATTTTAAAACATAGCATAACGTCTTGATAATTCTCTTGATCTTATTCTAGCAAATGTCTGGAGTCTGTAAGTGTCTTTTGCTCATCGTATGTGAAGACATATTTATGGTTTCGTCTCAGATAGAAGAGGTTGCTTACTCCATCTACCACGATAACGCCCGTGGCTGCTTCAGAAGACATCATATCCTTTGACTTTATCTGATAGTTGTGGGCGTGAGGATAGGCTTTGAGGCCTATTCTCACGGCAAGATGGGTCTTGCCTGGCAGCACAAATGCCTTGAGAACCAATTCGTTGCCTTCACCTGGGAAGGGGGCATAGGCAATGGCGGTATAGGAGCCTCCCTTTTCTGAATACTTTTTGATAGGTACACTGCCCTGCTTAAAACCGTCGTAGCTGGTAAGAGGCATCTGGGTAAGCACGGTGTCGGCAAGTAGGCAATACCATTGCGTCTGCGCTGTAATGCTGTAATGGGCGGCATGAGTGATATGAACCTCCACTTCTGCCATGCCTCTATAGAGTGTTCCTACAAGCGGCGTAGGGGTGTTGTTTCCCAGATTTTCCTTCTGGTAATCAGCAGAAGAGATGATTGGATTTTGGGTGTCATCCCCCTGCTGGTAGAGGGTGCCATAGAAGAGCTGCGGCACCGTGATGAGCTGGCGGCTCAAGCTATCTACATGATGCAGTAAGAAATCTTTTTTTTCAGATAGTCAAGCCAGTTGTTGGGGGTGTCGGTTTTGCCAGCATCATTGACCAGGTAACTCGCAAACGTGGCCTTGAACTCCTGAAATGTAGTACCTTTTTTTAAATTGAGCATTTCCGTGGTAACCACATTGTTTTCCTCATACTGCGGATAGGGCGATTTCTCCTGGCTATTGTAAGCGAGGGCAATGATGCGATATTCGTAGCCCCTGCTGATGCCGAAGTTGCCCTTTACCACATAGTGCATGTGGGGCTTTCCCGAAAGATAATCGTCTTCCTTGCCGTCTTCTAACGTGGGTTTCCCGTTAATCACCCTGTCGTTGGTAGGGTCGTACTCGAAGCCCTGGATATCGTTGACTGCGGCATCATAGGTTGCAGTATTTTCTCCATTGTTCTGAACTCTTCGTCGAAAAGCTATCAGCCTTACGGCATCGACGTTGTCGGTCTCGGCATATCCGTCGTCCTCGCCTATTGTGCCCGACGAGGAAGAGGATCCTGCACCAGGAGGAGCTACACGGGTGTTTCTGCCATCTTGCTTGGCATTGCCATCGCTGCCGCTTAATCCGCCCAGAGTGATGGTGATGGGAACAGTCGTAATTTCATCTTCGTTTTCCGAAGGCTGATTCATGCCTGCATCTCCATTGCTGCCATCTGGATAAGGTGGCAGATCGGCATCGCTGCTGCATCCCGCGGCTAGTGCGAGGAGGAAGCAAACCCCTACCGCCATGCCTATCCTGATGGCGTTCATCCTGATGGTGTTCATCTTGATGGAGCTTATCTTATAGATGCTAAATCTTGATTTCTGCATATTCTATTTCCGTTTTTATGCTGTTTTGTAACGTTTATTCTGTTTCAAATTCATGTCTTTTTTCGAAGGCTGGTTCTATCTCAACCTTCACTTCGGTCATCACCGGCTCGTAATACTCCTTCAGGTCGTATGGCTGGTTCACGGTCTTGCTCTTGGCTCCCAGGCAATACAGGTGGTTTGCCTCGATAGGGAACTTGAACTTGTCGCCAGTGGTTGTAGATTTCCTGATGTTGTCGTACCGGTGGTGCGTGCCATCCGTGTAATGCAGATAGAAGGTGGTCTCGTTCTCGGCCGAGTTCTTGCTTTTCTGCATTTTTCCCTCTGGTGTAGGCATCATGAAGTTGCTTATCATGTAGCTGTTTTCCTTCCATCCTTTCTGGGAGTCTTCAGCTCGCTTGAATATGTTCTCTGTAGCATCTACGGTCCATCCGTTTGAGGGGGTGAGGTCGATGGTGCCCAACGTCTGATAAGTCAACGATTCAGCATCTGCTGGTGCCTGCTTCTGCCATATCAGCGTTTCGGTGCTGATGCCGGTGGCTACGATGGATAGAGAGGTGGGCGTGAAGGTAACAGTGCTCACGTCGCCTGCTGCATTCGACTCCACCTGTGCCGGGATGTTTTCTACGTAAATCATCAGACCAGCCACGTTACGGCTGGCGGTCAGCGTGCGATGGAAGTATTTCGTCTCTTCCGTTACGAGCACGGGGGTATTCTCGTCTTGCAGGATGCCACTAAACAGCTCTGTGGTATTGAGGATACCGAGTTTGGCACTGTTGTTTTTTGCCTCCTCGGTGAGGGCGATTCTTGCGTCCTTCAGTTTCGTTACGTTTTCAGTGAATTTGGGTTCTGTAAGTACTTTGTTCGTTGCGTATTTGTCATCTCTGCCTATGGCTAGAAACTGGTAGTAGTAGCCGTTCTGCAGATAGGGTTCGATGGTGTATAGATGCTGCTCGGGCATGTTCTGGTGCTCGGCAGAATAGTAGGGTTCTCTATTGTTGAATGCGTCAACGGAATAGTAACCTTTCTTGGCTGCTTCCGTTTCAATAGGGATGCAATAGGTATATGCTTCTTCTGAGGTGCCCTTCTTTTCTACGGGGCATCTGAAGACGTAGATTCTCATATCATTCACCTGCTGTGCTCCATCCCATGTATCAAGTTCTCGTGAGCCGGTAACGACACCTGCGCTTACACCCACTCTCATGCTCAACTTCACGGCATGCGAGCCGTCGGCGAGGGTATCAGGCGCATCATTGCTTGCGCTGCAGCTGACCAGGAGACTGGCTGCGAGGATTATATTTAAACTGTTTTTTATAGATTTTCTCATCATATTCGTCTATTCGATTTCAATGTTCGCCTATTCGATTTGAATGGGAATTACGTATAAAATGAATGATAAATTAAATATTGTGATGTTGGGATAGTAAGGGATGCGAGTACCCATAGCGGGCACTGTGCATCCCTTGGATATATTTTTCTTAATACTGCCTATATTATGAGCACGTAGTAAGATTAATCACCCAGCTCCATCTTGTGGATAGCCTCCCAGTTGTCGTTCACCTTCAAGATGAGGTTCTGAGATTTGCTCAAGTCTTCTGGCTCGTCAGTACCTGGCTTTGGTTTATCTGGATCTGGATCAGTTGGCTTTGGATCAGGATTACTTGGATCTGGTGTTGTGCCATTTGAAGTCTTCACACCCAAGTTGTACATGTGGTTACGAACCACGTTGAAGATAGAAGGACTTGCGTCTGTAGCTCCATTTGCTGCAACATTATTTAAATCTGATGCTGGGATAGAAACGGTCCAAGTCTTGATGATATTGTTATCAGCATCCAAGAGCTGAAGCTCCATGGTGCTCTTACCCTCTGCGTAATTAAATGGAATGACGAAGTTGCTTCCGAATACAGAACCCTTCACAACCTGAGTATTTACACCATCAGGGTGTTTCCAGTTGGTATCTTCAGCATTCAGCACACAGTCACTGTTCTGATCACCACCAGGGAACCATGTATTCAAATTGATAGAGTAGAGCACATAACCATCCTCTTTGTTATTGAACTTTGCATCTGCAGTAGCAGCACTTGCAGATTTAGAACCATTAACATTATACTTGATAGTGCTGGTTGCTGCATCTGTGAATGAGCTGTTGAAGTTGTTGAAAGTCAACATATCATTCTTATCTCTTACTACGAGACGAAGGGTTGCGGCTGCTTTGCCATTCACACTTGCTGGGATGTTCTGGAAATAACCGAAGCTACCAGCTACCTGACGATGCAAGGTTACTGCTACGCCATCATCTTCACCCTTAGTAAGGTTGGTGATTTTCTTGTCAGCGTTGATATTCAGTTCTGCATCACCTGCGAATACCTCCTCTGCTACTTTGCCTGCCTTCAAGGTTGCAGTAATATCCTTGTAAGTACCAGTAAGGGCTTCTGTACTTGTTACATCCAAAGCATAGGTGTAGTCACTGTTATCGCTGTAACCTACAGCCATAACCTTGTAGTTACCTTCACCCAGTCTCTGATCACCCTTGTAAGTAAGAGTAAGCTCGCGACCATGATTGTCATACGTAGCACTCTTTTTCCAATCCATCTTTGCGTCTTTGACAATTTCATTTGTTTTGGAGTTGTAAATCAACACACGAACATTCTGGATAGTCTGCAAAGCCTGTGAAGAATACAATGGGCGGCCTGCACGTGTTGTCAAGCCATCACCACTACTTGCTACATGCAATACAATCTGCTGTACTGCCTCGTTCTGACCCTCTGTGCTAACCACAGCGTCGTCACTGCTACATGCGCTGAACAGCAAGCTGCTTGCTGCAAGCGCAAAAAACATACCTTTTTTCATAAATTATAAATTTAAAAATTGAGTATAAATTAATTATCAATCCAATATCATACCGTGAATTTCCTCCCAGTTGTCGTTCACCTTCATATAGATGGTGAAGCGATTGCGGTCGGAATCGTACACATATTTCAGCACCATAATCTTATTGCGCTCCATGCTTACCTTCACGTCATCAGGCGTCAACACAGAAGAACTGCTGCCTGCGCCTTCGCCACTATTCTTATAGAAATTGACATCCACCACTGACTCATCCTTCTGGAAAGAAGGAGCCAGGAAAATAGAGGTCTTGGTCTTGGCGCCAGCTTCAATTTCCGATTCATGAAAGACGCTGGTCTCTTCAGAATATAGGAAACTTGGATTTACTATTCCATAGAGCTGGCTTACTTCAGTATTCATCAGGTGATACCCGGCAGGAAGATTCTCTGTCCATATAACCAGTTTACCCTTGGTGCGCTCCATCTCGCTGGTATAGCAATAATGTTTTTCATCATAGACGAGGGTATCGCAAACCTGATAAACATCATCGCCCTGACTGTGCTCCGGATGTAGCAACAGTTCGTTTTTATCCAGATTGAGTTCGCCTCGCGTCTTCATACCTCCCCATACCGTAAAGACGTATTTTCCGAAAGGCATATCGGGGTCGAAGCTTACAGGATAAGTTAATCCATCACCCTCTACTCCGAAACCTTTTTCTTCTACGATAACCTGCTGAGTGCCGTCGTCGTTGAGTCGGCTCAGACGATAGGAAAGAGTCGGGATGAATGATCTAAATGGCTGTTTTTCATCTCGTTTCTCTTCGGGTGCAGTCTGATCAACATTGAAATAATTCTTGTCTTTCACCTCGATGTTGATACGCAGAGGAGGACATTGGTCCAGATCTTCACGAACGCACGAGGTGAATGACATAGCCAGTGCCATACCATATATGATAACTTTTAATCTTGTCATACGCTGTAATTTATTCTGTGAGTGCCTTCTGGCTGATCAGAGTCTCTTCTACCTTCTGGCGGTTCAATATCTCTTCAGCCACATCAACCTTGCCTTCTTTCTCGAGTAGGATGGCAAGATTGTTGGCAGCAATCTTCGACATAGGGTAATATTTCAAAGTCGTCTCATATACCTGCTTCTGCTTTTCTGCGCTCTCTGCAATCTGTGCCACATGCAGGAACTCATCTTCGCTGAAGGCATCTGGGCGGAGCTCGTACATCTGCAGCATTTCTTCATCGGTGGTGAAGTTCTTGATGATGTATGTGTAGGTGTATTCCACGCTACGGCTCTTCTGCAGATACTTCTTCTTGATGCTGTTCCAGATAGGCAGGCGGCGGATATAGCGCTCCTGCACATCATCGTTGAAGTTGGCATATCGGGTCAGGATGTTCTTCACCATCGTGCTGTCGGCATCGCCGGCGGCCACCATCGCATCCAATACTGGCTGCCATCCTTCAGGGCGTGAACCGATACGGGCTATCTTCTTCACCTTGTCGCCATTCTCTATGTGCGCAAGCAGCCACTTCAGGGCTGAGTTGGCACGGTTGCGGGAAAGTGGGGTGTTAAACTTCAGCGGGCCGTCGGCTGACGCCAGACCATAGATACCCAAAGAAGTGAGGGTAGCGAGGCTGTCGCTGAGCACTGGAGCTATATCGCTCAACATGTGGTCGAGCTCAGCCTGGTTGTTGCTCATCTTGAGATTGATATCATATTTATTGATAGCAAACTCAAGTCGTGCCACGCCCTTTCCTTTTCTTATCTTCGGCTTGATCTCGAAAGTATGCTTCATCCAGTTGAGATGCAGTTGCTTCTTGATTTCCGGACGGAACACATCGGCTATCTTGGTATGGCTGATAGCACGGCATTCGCCGCATCCGTCGGCAGAAGCCACTGCCACGAGGCTTCCCTTATGGAAGTTGGCAGGCAGGGTGATGGTGTCGTTATATAACACGGATAAATCTACTTTTGTGTTGGTAACTCTCTGTGCAATAGAATCGTATGGATCAGCAATGCTATCGAGCACCCATTTACGTTCCATCTTCCTGCTGTAGATTGGCGCATCCAGCACTATAGGCTTGTATTTAGCCACGATGCTGTCGCTGTCTGTCAATACGGGTATTACGAAGAGACGGCTTCTCTTCGAGAAATAATGCTTCGGGATATGAACCTGAAGGTTGAGTGCAGCCTGATTACTGCTATCTGGTAGAAGCATAAAGGAATCGGGAGTACATGTAATCTTTTTATCACTTACTATATTCTGTTTGCTGCATGAAGACATAGTCGTCAGAAGAGCCAAGCCTACACCTGCAATAGCCAGATATACTATTTTGAGTTTCATTCTATCATCCATAATGTTCTTTGTGATTAAATGATGCACTTTTTTTTAAAAGATATAGACTAATGATAGCGCAGCCTTGGTAGGACCGATATAGTTATCGTTCTTCTTTTCCTGGCACTTGATGCAGGGCAAGTTAGGGCTTTGCTTGTACCAGAGGTGGGCGTATCCCACACCGATGGCTGCCTCCAGATTCCAGTGAGGGGATAGAATCCAGTCGTAACCGTATGTTACGCCTCCGCCAGCCAAGTAGCCATCGTAGAGCTTGCTGCCAAAACCTCCGTAGAATTGAGCACCATGCAGGTGGATACCTACGAAATGTCCTTCGTACTTTTCGCACAGCCAGTATTTCATTTCTGGCTGTACCAAGAGAAGGTGCATCTTCTTGTCTTCCCTGAATGTCCAGGGGTTGTATGCTACATCTGCTTCCAGGGTTACCTGGTTGCTGATTGCCTTCTCCACGCCCATATTGAGTGTGGTTGTCGCCCAGTAGAGTCCGTTCGTCTTCAGGGCGAAATCTTGTGTGTAACCTACTGTTTTATTTCCCAAAATAACAAACAGCAAAACTGCTATCTTTTTCATTTGTCACTTACTATATTAACTATTTATCCGGTTACCCGGAATCTTACTGTTGTATTGTTGTTTAGCAATATAAAACATTGTTATTAAGCAATATAAAACATTGTTATTAAGCAATATAAACATTGTTGTAAACCAATATAAACCTATTATGACTTATCAAATGGTCCTCAACATATTTCAACCAATCCCCTTGTATATTACTTGGAGACTGATTTCTGATTGCAAAGGTATATAACTTTGTAGATACTACAAAATCCCCCCCCCGTTTTAGAATGCTTTAACAATAATAAATGTATTTTTAGTTAAATACCTATTAAATTGAGGTAACGAGTGGATATGTGCCGGATGTTATCACAGAAGCAGTAGGTAGTGAACCTACTTATCAGATGGCGGTAGATCAGATGGCGGTAGAGGAATATGCAAATCTTTGAGCGTATTTTGAGAGTCATATTTAGAGTTTTATTTACATCAGAAGAAGCCACACGGAGATTATCTGTTGATACAGACACGAAGCTGGAATTTGGCTCGATTTGACTCAATTACTCAGTTACTCAATTACTCAGTTTCTTTTCAGACCCCTACACCTACAACTTGGTTACAAATTGAAAGTATATTTATTATATAAATATATAATATACTATCTATACAAGAAGAAACATACGGGCAGAATAAAACTGAGTAATTGAGTAACTGAGTAATTGAGTACGATTTTAGAGGGGTACGGATAGAAGATTCATAATGGTTTAAAGGTTTATTTAATAGTAGTTTAGGATGGATTTCTATGTTTTTCAAACAACAACTCGATATTTCTCTCTTCTTAATCTTACGAGTTAGGATTATTAACGTAGTTTCAAATTGAAAGCTGCTGAAAATCGGCCCTTATCACACCTTGAAATTTGGAGGTTCCAGAAAAAAGCCGTATCTTTGCACCGTCATTCAGAGATAAGGCGCCAATCGAATGAGTGACAAAAAACTGAATTAGTAACCATTAAAAATTAATTATTAACCCTTTAAAAACTGATTGATTATGGGACAAGGAACTAGTAAGTATCGTAAGATTACACGTACCCCTCAGACGGGTGAGAACGCAGGTAAGAAGCTCTGGTATGCTACTGCCGTGAGCGACCGTGAGATGAGTTTCGAGGACTTCGTGACTCATATCTCTGAGCACAACTCTCCATACAGCCGAGGCACCATCCACGGTGTGCTGATGGATACCCTCGACTGCCTGAAGCATCTGATTCTGGACGGCAAGAGCGTTCGTTTCTCCGACCTCGGATTGTTCTCCATCGGTATGACTTCGCGTGGCGAGGTGAGCAAGGAGAAGGTGACGGCGGCTAGCGTGCAGGGCGTGCACCTGATTGTAAGAAACACGAAATCATGGAGCAATGCCGAGCT
>ERZ1034626.1344-NODE-1344-length-16554-cov-18.278077_pt1 | contig 16554 bp, 20 predicted proteins | sample MGYA00520652_ERZ1034626 | MGnify/ENA primary metagenome ERZ1034626 (study PRJEB33766, sample SAMN09781765) | gut metagenome | biome: gut microbiome | host: Homo sapiens | place: Madagascar | study: EMG produced TPA metagenomics assembly of the PRJNA485056 data... | reverse complement strand
ATAAAATACTTAACTTTATAAGAAAAATTAACATAAAACAAGGGTATGGATGGACTTAAATTAAAGAAAATCTTAATCGGTAAGGGTTATATGTTGAAAGACATTGCTTCCAAATTAGGAATGACACAACCTAATTTCAGCCAAATAATAAAGGCACAGGATATAAAAACTGGCACATTGGAGAATATCTGTGATGTACTTGGCGTAAAGATGGATTTCTTCTATGGCGAAACAAAGTATGCTCCTGTTACCAAACAGGAGTCAACCGAAGATGATCCAATGGCAAGCGAAGACCTTAATCAAAAGGTTCAGTATTTGCAAGGTCAGTTGACAGCAATGAAGGAAGCCTACCGTTTCCTTCTCGACAGCCTTTCAACAAACGGCTCGTCTAATACTTTGCGTCAAGCAGCGAACGAGTAAAACATGAGTGTAAAATCATCTATCATGATTTCACTAAAGGTAATAAGAAAAAGTAATATACTATAAATATATATGGAAATGTTTTACATATGTTTCCGATAACTTCACGCATCTCCCATTTACAAAGGATTTTTTGCTGCCGCCCAAGGTGCGATTGAAGGATAAGCAGCAAACACCTGAATATCAATAAATTAAGTGGAAAGTTCCTGCAACGGGGGGCTTTCCACTTAATTCGTTTATAAACGACCCTCAACCCTCAACATTCAACATTCAACACTCAACATTCAACACTATCCTCGCTCCTCGTTCCACAGCCGTTTTCAGTCGGGCGAAGAGTCGGTTGAAGGTGGTGACGGGCTGCTTCAATACGCCGGGCACGAGGCGTTCGCCAACGATGATGCTGCCGTCGGAGCGCAGGTGTACGCCGTTGCCTGGCTTGATCATGGGGCACACGCAGGGCATGCGGCTGTTGACAGACGGCTCGCCCACCCTCTTGCAGCTTGCGCAGCAGGGCTTGCGGTCCTCGTCGGCAAGCACGAGCAGCATCTTGCGGCCGTACTGCTTGCAGCGGTCAACGACTACGTGATAGGAGCCTACGGGCAGCGCCGTGGCAACATTTTCCGAGCAATCGCACACGAAGCGTCCCGAGATGTACATCTTGCTGTCTGCTGATTCATTTGCCGACTGTACGCGGCGGATTGTTATGTTTATTGTCTTCATAATATTTGGTGGATTTTTTGAAAATGACCTTAATGACTAATGACCTTAATGACTAAATGATTTTTGAGTTTTGAATTTTGAGTTGGTGCGCTTCGCGCATTTTGAATTTTTGAGTTTTGAATTTCAATTTGACAAGATGACAAGATGAATTAGGAGTTTTGATTTTTCAATTCACAACTGAAAAATTCTCAATCGCAGGCGTCAGCCGAGAATAACTCAAAACTCAAAATTCTTGCTCTGGCAAGCGGCAAAGCCGATTACAAAATTCAATAAGTCTTCCGGAAACTGTTGTTTGGCTCAAAGCTGACAAGTCCTTGCTTGCGCCAGTTCTTCAGCATCTGCCGCACAGTATTGCGCGACGTGCCTGCGCCCTTCACGGCTATGCTGTGCTGTAAGGCTTGCTCAAAGCTGAAGGTGGTGTCCAGACGCTCGAAGATTGAGTCGTTCCTGCCTCGTCGTGTTCGCTCCGTTGTGGATTGTCCGCTGTAGTCTCTCGACGAGAATGCCGCCTCTATGCGGTCGCGGAAGAAGTGCAGGGCGTTGTCTATCTGATAGTCGGCAAGCACGTCGAAGGCTGCGAGAAACGAGGGTTGCTGCTGCTTCACGATCAGTTCCTTCCACAGCCCAGGCTGCTGTTTCAGACGTGTCTCGGCTCCTGCCAGTCCGTGTCGGTCAATCAGCTGTGCAGCCACTCGGCAGAGCATCAGACAGGTCATCATGCGCATCGTTGTGGGGCAGATACGGAAGCGTTGGCGTGCCTTCACCTTGTCGTCGTTCTTCATCGTCTCCAGTCGCACCTGCTCCAGCCATTGCCTACCCTTTGCCTCCAACTTTGGCAGCACCACCTCGCCCTGCATCAATGGCAGCAGGTGGGCTATCTGACGGATGCGCTCACGCTGCTTCTCGGTTAGCACATAGAGGTTCTCTGTAAGAGGAGTAAAGGTGTTGTCGGGCGTGCGTGCTATGGCTATTCGGCTTTGGAATCCGTCCGTGTAGTTGGTCACAACTCTATATAGCGCGTCGGGCGTTCCGCACATCACCACGTTCCACAGCAGGCGGTCGATATGCACGTTCACGGCCTCGGCACTTCTTGCCTCACGCTCATAGCTTGTACCGTCGTAGGCCTGTCGCAGCATCACGGAGAAGTCGCTCATGGCCGACCGCCATTTCTGAGCTACTGTATCAGCCTCGGGCGTGAATGAGAAGGCGTGCTGTCCGTTTGTGTTGGCAAGTCGCTCGGCAAGGTTGGCAACGGTATTGTTGAGCGTCAGACAGCGCACTGGCAGCTTAGGTTCCTCGGGCTGCTCCTTCTTGTTCTTGGCAGCTCGCTTCCTGGCTCGCCACTCCTCTTCCTGCTGTTGGTACATCTTGTCCATTGCCTTCACTTCCTGCGTCCACTCCTCGACAACGGGGTCGATGCTGCCCTTGCCTGAGGCGAAGTCGCCAGCTATGTACGAGATGAGGTTCAGGGAGTTCATCTTGCCGTGCACGTCCACCTTCACGCCCGTTGCCAGCATACCTATAGCGGGACAGATGGCTGTCAGTACGGGCAGCGCCAAGGCTGGGCCTACTGCGTCGATGGAGTCCTTCACGCCCTGCGGCATTCGTGGCAAGGAGTTGTAGTAGAACAGCTCGTCCTGCGCCAGCGCCTCGTCTATTCCGTCGGTTTCCGCCTGCTCTCCGTCTGCGCCTGTTATGCGTTCCTGTCGCAAGGCAAGCAGCACGTCCTTGAGTCGCTTGGGCATCTGCGTGCGCTTCTCGCTCAGAGCCGAGTCGATACAGGCAAGCTTCTCCGCCTCGGGAAATCCGTCGTAACACGGAATGATGCTGTCCAGCAGCTGGCGGTCGAAACCGCAAATGTGGCGAAGGTTGACGGCAAGCTCAAAGGTGAGGGTGTTGCGGTTGCTGCGCACAGGCTCCTGCGAGTCGTTGTACATTGCCCACCACTTGCGGATGATGTCGGCGTAGGGGATTCCGAGGTAGGAAAGTGAAGAGTGAAGAGTGAAAAGTGAAGAATCCGATTGTTCTGTATTCTTTTCCTTTTCAGGCGAAGCATTCATTTCCTTTTCGGTCTCCATATTCTTTGCCTCCGTATTCGTTGCTTCCGTATTAACCATTTCGCTATTATCGAATAATTTTGCATCCACGAATAGCAACTTTTCGCATGGAGGCGTAAAGAAGACGCGTGTGATGTCTTTCGCTCCCTTGTCGTACTGCACTCCGAGCAGCCCAGAAGCCCATCTGAGGTTCTCTTCCTGCGAGAGTTCCGGCTTGCGTCGGAAAGCGATGTGATAGCCCTTGTTTGCCGAGCGTTCGAGCATCAGCAGTCCCAGTTCGTCCTTCTTGCCCATCACGAGATCGGGCACGCTCGCCATCTTCTGCTCATAGTCGGGAGCCTTAGGGTCGAAGTCGATGTCCATGCCAACGGAACGGCTCATTCGGGTAGCGCCCTTGAGCGGTCCCTCGCCGTTGTCAAGTCCAGTTTGTGTGGTTGAGGGCAGACACGAGTAGTTCATCTGCACCATGTGGTGCTTGTCGGCTGTGCGGTTGTGCTGAGAGTCGCGCAGCAGCCTGTATTCCGTTTCGTCCTTGACGGGGCGCATGTATTTCGCCCCGTCCTTGTAATAAATAATGTGTACGCTCATTTTCGAGTTTTGAGTTTTGAATTTTGAGTTTTGAATTATCGGCAAAGCCGATTTTGAATTTTTGAATTTTGAGTTATTGCACGTTGCGCAATTTTGGGTTTTTAATTAGGAAATCTCAATTCAAAAATGAATAATTCCTAATGCGCGTAGCGCACAATTCAAAACTCAAAATTCAAAATTCAAAACTAATAAACGCTCTTGCAGCCTCCTCACTCTCCTTCATTATCGCCTCTGCAACGTTTATCTGTTCATCGGCGAATATCTTCAGCGTCAACTGAATTGCCCCGTCCTTGGTCTTGCTCACCCTTCCGTGCGCCAGCTTTCTGATAAGCTTCGACTGCGACTTTTGTCTTGGTTGTGCCACGAAGTCGAACGTGCCGTCGGTCATTTGCTGTGCCACGCCGTGCATCCTCCGCATGCGCTGCACCACATCGGGCACAGGCTCGTCGGGTGAAAAAAGGGAATACTTGCTCTCGTCGTAGAAAGCGATGCCGCCCAGCTGCACATGCTGGCAAGAGTTTAACTGATTGTTGGTCATAACGTTATTGTATTTAAGCCCTACCCCCGACCCCTCCCCAGTAGGGAGGGGAGTGATGTGATTTTGTGGGTGTGAGGGATTGTTGGGCTGTTTGGTTATTGTTTATTATGGTTATTGTTTAAAAAATGTAAGTAGTCGGTTCATACCGCTCCCCTCCCTACGGGGGAGGGGCAAGGGGGTGGGGCTTCCTACTTAACCTTTACAATGTCCGTCACCAGTATATCCTGATAATGTGCCCCGTTATACTCCCTCGTCGAGAATCTCATCGTCACAGCCACAAGGTCGCCCGGACTGAACAGGCATTGAGCCGTATTGCCGAGCATAGCTGCCACATACTGGTTCTCGTACTTTCCGCCAAGCTCCTGAAGGATGATGTTGCACTTCATAGTCTGGCCACTCTCCGTCTTCTGACTCTGTACAGCGAAAGCCTCGCCCTGCTGTACTACTCGCATAATTTTTGCGTTCATAATAATTTTAATATTAAGCCTCTCCCCCGACCCCTCCCCAGCAGGGAGGGGTCGGGGGTAGGGCTTTTAAAAAAAAATCTCAATACCATGAAAAACTCAAACAAAGAAACTCTCAAGACCGTGCTCCAGTTTATCGTGAGCGTAATCACCGCACTCCTCGCCACCCTCGGCGTACAGAGCTGCGTCTGCAATTAGAATGTGGAGTGTTGAGTGTTGAGTGTTGAATGTTGAGTTGGTGCGCTACGCGCATTAGGAATTGTTCAATGTTGAATTGACAGCACCCCGACAATTTAACATTTAACATTCAACACTTAACACTCAACGAAACCAACAACCCCTCATCCCCCACAAATCACATTACTCCCCTCCCTACGGGGGAGGGGTCGGGGGTAGGGCTTTTACGTGATAAAAAAAAGGAGACCAAGCCAATTTGAATGACTTAGTCTCCTTTGCCCTATATAGATGGTTATAGGATTCCCGTTATTGCGAGGCGATTTACTTCACCTTCTCAACGATGGCCTTGAAAGCCTCAGGGTTGTTGACAGCGAGGTCAGCGAGCACCTTGCGGTTAATCTCGATGCCTGCCTTGTGCAGAGCGCCCATGAGAGTTGAGTAGCTCATGTTCTCAAGACGAGCTGCAGCGTTGATACGCTGGATCCACAGAGCGCGGAAGTTGCGCTTCTTGTTGCGGCGGTCACGATATGCGTATGTGAGACCCTTCTCCCAAGTATTCTTGGCTACTGTCCAAACATTCTTGCGTGCACCATAGTAACCCTTGGTGAGTTTCAGGATTCTTGTTCTCTTTGCTTTAGAAGCAACATGATTGACTGATCTTGGCATAGTTTCTTTTTTCCTTTAAATGTTTGACTAATTAAATTAACGGAGGCAGAGCAAGTCGCGAACCTGCTTCAGGTTTGAACGGTCTACGATAGTCTCACCAAGGAGGTTTCTCTTCTGCTTCTTTGTCTTCTTAGTCAGAATGTGACTGTGAAAAGCGTGATGACGCTTGATCTTTCCAGTTCCGGTAAAGCGGAATCTCTTCTTTGCACCGGAGTTAGTCTTAACTTTTGGCATTTTTTTGTTTGTTTAAATTGTTATTTATTATGTGTGGCAACGCATATACCAGGGCGTTACGCACAACTTATCATGTTGTCTTTCTGCTGACAGGGCTTGCATTTCTCGCCCTCTTTGCTGCTTTGACTGGGCTTATTCCTCTCCCTGAAGAGCCTTGAGTGCCTCGGCGCTCACCTTGGCGTTGGCAAGGAGTCCGCCGTTAGCGGGCATTGCATTCTCCTCGGTGTCCTTGGTGGTCTTGGCTTCTGCCTCACGCTTCTCGCGGTCGAGCTTCTGCTGGCTCTTCTTAACTACGCCTGCCTTCTTGGGGGCGAGATAGAGGAACATCTTCTTGCCATCAAGCTTGGGCAGCTGCTCTACCTTGGCATACTCCTCGAGGTCGTTGGCGAAACGCAGCAACAGCACCTCGCCCTGCTCCTTGAAGAGGATTGAGCGGCCACGGAAGAACACGTAGGCACGTACCTTGTTGCCCTCGCTGAGGAACTCCTGGGCGTGTTTGAGCTTGAAGTTGTAGTCGTGCTCGTCGGTCTGAGGTCCGAATCGGATTTCCTTCACCTCAACCTTCACCTGCTTGGCCTTCATCTCCTTGGCGTGCTTCTTCTGCTGATAGAGGAATTTGCTGTAGTCAATGAGACGACAAACCGGGGGCTGGGCATTGGGTGAAATCTCGACAAGGTCAACACCTTGCTCTCTCGCCATGTCCAAAGCATGACGTGTAGGCATAACAGTAGAGTTACCGTCACTTACTATACGTACTTCCCGAACGCGAATCTGCTCGTTCACGCGGTACTGGTTTTTCATTTTGTCATTCTTCATTAAACTATTTTTGATAAAGCTGTATTTAAAAGCGGGTGCAAAGTTACCTTTTTTCGGCCAATCGGCAAAATATTTATTGTGTTTTTTTGCCTTTCAGCCACAAAGTTCGGAGTTTTTAATTAATTTTGCATCATCTTCAAGCAATATTTCATACATTATTATTAAAAAAGATGATGCAATCTATATTTATGGACATTATGCCGTCGCTGCATTTCACAGGACTTGTACTGGCTGTCGGCACGTTTCTCATCATTGGGCTGTTCCACCCTATCGTCATCAAGGTGGAGTACTATTTCGGCACTCGCCTGTGGTGGGTGTTTCTGGTTGCGGGCATTGGCTTCATAGCCGCTGCCATGCTTGTGGCTAATGTCATGGTGTCGGCCCTGCTGGGCGTGGTGGGTGCCTCGTGCCTGTGGAGCATCGGCGAGATTCTGGAGCAGCGCCAGCGTGTCAAGAAGGGATGGTTTCCGATGAACCCCAAACGAAAGGAGGAGTATGAAGACTGAACTCATCATGGTGGGCAAGACGGTGGACAAGCTCTACACCAAGGGCATCGGCGACTATCAGGAGCGCATCGGCCACTACATACCGTTCAACATAACCGTGATTCCTGCGCTCAAGAACACCAAGAGTCTGTCGGAAGACCAGCAGAAGCAGGCTGAGGGCGAACTGATTCTGCGCCTCATTCAGCCGTCGGACACGGTGGTTCTGCTCGACGAGCATGGTGCCGAGCGCACGAGTATGGAAATGGCCACGTGGCTCACACGCAAGCAGCAGACGGCACGCCGACTGGTGTTCATCATAGGCGGACCGTACGGATTCTCTGCCGACGTGTATGGCCGTGCCGACGAGAAGATCTCGCTCTCGCGCATGACGTTCTCTCACCAGATGGTACGGCTAATATTTGTTGAGCAGCTCTACCGCGCCTGCACTATCATACGTGGCGAGAGCTACCACCATGAGTAATGTTGAATGTTGAATTAGGAGTGTTGAATTAGGAGTTGGTCGCCTACGGCGATGTTGAATTGTTCAATGTTGAATTGTAGGGAACAAAGCTACAATTCAAAATTCAAAAATTCTTCATCGCAGGCGTCAGCCGAGAATAATTCAACATTCCGCACTCCACATTCAACATTCAAAACTCATCAAACACCTAAGAGCGGCAATATCGACGGGGTGAGGAGCGACGTGAATATGCCGTTGAGCGTGAGTCCGAGGCTGGCGTAGGCACCGTGCACCTGACTGCGGTCCATCGACGTGGCTGTGCCAAGGGCGTGAGCCGCCGTGCCCATAGACAGGCCCTGTGCCACGGGATTCTTGACGCGTGCGAAACCCATTGTGCGATAGCCACATACGGCACACAGCAGCCCGACAGCCACCACTACAGCAGCCGTGAGCGACGGAATGCCACCCACAGCCTTGGTCACCTCCATGGCAATGGGCGTTGTGACTGACTTGGACGCAAGCGACCGGATCACCTCGCGCGAGGCACCCATCTCCTTGGCAATCCACACCACCGACACTACGCCTACAACGCAGCCTGCCAGTTCGGAGAGAAGTATAGGTGTGAGCTGCTTCTTGATGGCGGACAGCTGCATGTAAAGGGGCACGCCCAATGCCACAACAGCCGGACGCAGCCAAAACTCAATCATGTGGCCGCCCTTGTTGTAGGTCTCGTAACTCACGCCCGTAATCTTCAGAAAGGCTATGATGCACACTATCGACACCAGTATGGGGTTCATTATCACCCAACCTGTCAGTCGGCGCAGCAGCTTGCCTACGAAGTAAGAACCGAACGTGAGGGCTATCAGAAAAAATTCGTTTGAAAAGTATTCCATTGTTTTTGTTATCCTTTTTTATATTTATCCCATGAGACTTTCATCTCTCATTATCTTCCATGGCGACTTCTGTTTCCTTGTCATCGACCATGGCCAATTCTACATCTTATCATTATCTCGCCTGGGGACTTTTATCTTAGTTTATTCCTTTGTCTCGCCCTTTATCTTGTCCTTTGCCTTGCCATAGCATTGGTGAACCCATCCTGTCACGGCGAGCACAAGCACGGTAGAGATGACCGAAGCTGCAACGATGGGCACAAACTCGGCCTTGATTACGTCGAAGTAGAGCATTACAGCCACTCCAGGCGGCACAAAGAAGAATCCGATGTTGCTGACAAGGAATTCGCTGATGCTGCGCACCCACTCAAGGCGTATTATCTTGAGCTTGAGCAAGAGCGTGAGCAGTAGCATGCCGATTATGCTCGACGGCAGAGGGATGTGGGTGAGATAGATGAGGAGTTCACCCACGGCAAGGCAACCGAAAAGGATTGCCAACTGACGAATCATCATAGTGTTCTAGGATTACAAGTGTTGATTATTCACGTTAAAACTTATGTTTTGAGACGGCAAAGGTAAGGATTTACTGCCAATGAAACCAAAGGATTGCAAATATAATACAACAGAGCACAAATATAGTGACATAAATCAAATTTACAGCCCATATCGGCTGACGAATAAAGGCATACCAAAAAACCCGTTGCGTAGTCGGAATGAACTATACAACGGGTTCTCTATATATTGGATTGAGAGCTTGATTCTACCCCATCCTATTTCTACATAACGTCTTAGTTGTTGACGCTACCGCCAACAATATCGAGCAGTTCGTTGGTAATAGCCTGCTGACGGCTCTTGTTGTACTGAAGGTTGAGCTCGCGCAGAATCTCGTCGGCATTGTCGGTAGCAGTCTGCATTGCCACCATACGGGCGGCATGCTCGCTTGCTATACTGTCGAGTAAGGCTGTGTAGAGCATCAGGTGAAGATACTTGGGGATGAGCTGCGAGAGCACGGTGTTCATGTCGGGCTCTACGATGAAGTTGTCGTTGAGCGGACGAACGGTCTCCTCTGCCTTGCGCTCCTCTGTCGAGGCGTTCTTCTTGAGATACTCCTGCGCCTCCTTCGAGGTCACGGTAGAGTTGAGGTCGCGAGTGCGGTCGCGCTTCAGCTCCTCGGTGATGTCGATAGGCAGGAAGGTCTTGCGGGTCAGGATCTGTGAACCGGCGCTCTTGAAGTGGTGGTAGACCATCTCCACGCGGTCGATCTCGCCGCTGACGAACTTCTGTCCTATCTCGCGGGCTATTTCAATACATTGCTTCACGTTGGGCTTTTCGGCAAGACCTGTGAAGTCGCCAGCCACATGAAGCCCCATTTTAACCGTCTTCTCTGCAACCTTGCGTCCTATCGGATAGACAACGATGTTGTCCTTACCGCCCAGACTCTCCGAATACTCGTCAACGATGTGCTGAAGCAGACGGATGACATTGGCATTGAATCCACCACACAGACTGCTGTTGGAGGCGTAGACCACCAAGGCAACGCGCTTCACGGGGCGCTCCACGTTGAACACGGTAGAAGCGTCGGCCTCTGAGGCGAGGAATGTCTTGAGGATGTGCTCGAGCATCGTCTCGTAGGGAAGCATGTTCTCAATCATCTGCTGGGCATGGTGGAGCTTTGACGAAGCCACCATCTTCATAGCACTCGTAATCTTACGGGTGCTGTTGACGGATGTGAGTCGGTTCTTGATTTCTTTGAGTGACGGCATAAGCTATTACTTTTTATACTGACCTGCTACGTCGGCCATTGTTTGTTCGATAACGGCTGTGAGCGAGTCGTCAATCTTACCACTTGCCAGAGCGTCGATGACGTCGGCGTGCTGTGAGCGAATCTTGTCGAGGAATGTCTCCTGACACTCGCGCACCTTCTCTACGGGCACGTCGTGCATCAGGCCATGAGTTCCACAATAGATTATGGCTACCTGCTCGCCTACGGGCATCGGGCTGTACTGCGGCTGGATGAGCAGCTGGTTGTTCTTGCGTCCGCGGTCGATGGTCATGGCTGTCACGGCATCCATGTCGCTTGAGAACTTGGAGAAAGCCTCGAGCTCACGATACTGAGCCATGTCAATCTTCAGCGTACCAGCCACCTTCTTCATACTCTTGATCTGTGCCGAACCACCTACACGCGATACGGAAATACCTACGTTGACGGCAGGTCGGAAGCCCTGGTTGAAGAGGTCGCTCTCAAGATAAATCTGTCCGTCGGTGATTGAAATCACGTTGGTAGGAATGTAGGCAGAAACGTCGCCAGCCTGTGTCTCGATGATAGGCAGGGCTGTGAGCGAACCGCCTCCCTTGACGTGACCCTTCATGCACTCGGGCAGGTCGTTCATCTGCTCGGCTACCTCCTGCTGGTCGTTGATACGTGCTGCACGTTCCAACAGACGTGAGTGGAGATAGAACACGTCGCCAGGATAAGCCTCACGTCCTGAAGGACGACGCAGAATCAACGACACCTCACGGTAGGCAACAGCCTGCTTTGAGAGGTCGTCGTAGACAACGAGTGCCGAGTAGCCACGGTCGCGGAAGTACTCGCCGATAGCGGCTCCTGCGAACGGAGCGTAATACTGCATGGCTGCAGGGTCGGCAGCTGTAGCCGCTACAATGATTGTGTAGGGCATTGCGCCGTGCTGCTTGAGGTTCTCCACAAGGGCGGCAACGGTAGAAGCCTTCTGGCCGATGGCTACATAGATACAGTAAACGGGCTTGCCAGCCTCGTAGAAACTCTTCTGATTGATGATTGTGTCGACGGCGATGGCAGTCTTGCCAGTCTGACGGTCGCCGATGATAAGCTCACGCTGTCCGCGGCCGATAGGAATCATCGAGTCGACCGACTTAAGTCCGGTCTGCAACGGTTCCTTAACGGGCTGGCGATAGATAACGCCCGGAGCCTTGCGGTCGAGCGGCATCTCGAAAGCACCTGTCATGTCAATCTCGCCCTTGCCGTCGATGGCCTGTCCGAGCGGATTGATGACACGTCCGAGCATATTGTCGTTGACACGGATAGAAGCGATGCGCTTGGTACGCTTTACGACCATGCCCTCCTTGATGCCCTCGGTAGAACCCAGAAGCACACAACCCACGTTGTCCTCCTCAAGGTTCATCACGATAGCCATAGTGCCGTTCTCGAACTCGAGAAGCTCGTTGGCCTCGGCGTTGCGGAGTCCGTAGATACGGGCCACACCGTCGCTCACCTCAAGCACAGTACCCACCTCGTCAAACTGCTGGCTGTTGTTGATGCCCTGCAGCTGTTCGAGAAGCACCTGTGACACTTCGCTTGGTTTTATTTTATCTGACATATACTTCTAAAAAAAGTTAGTTAATTAAGCTGCGACAGAATGGTGTTGAGCTGCTTCTTCACGCTGGCATCCATACGATAGGTGTCGTACTCGAGCACGAATCCACCTATAATATTCGGATTTACCTCGGTCTGGAACTCAACCGTACCATTTGTCCTTCCCTCAACCAACTGTCGCATCTTCTTCTCCGTAGCGGAGTCGATGGTGCAGGCAGTCGTTAGTTTAGCACTGATTAGATTGTTATGCTTTCTGTACAGAGTAACAAACGAGTTGGCGATGAATTGCATGATACTCTCACGGTCTTCTTTGAGCACAAGGGCGACGAAACGCTTTGTCAAGTCGCACGATCCTCCGGCTGCTGCCGTGAGGAGCAGACTCTCCTTCTGCTTCTTCGAGAGCATGGGATTATCTATCGTAACCCTCAGCGCAGGCGTCGTGGAGTAGCAATGGGCAAGGCTCTGCATGTCGGCATACACCTTGTCGGCCTCCTTAGCCTCAATGCCCGCCTTGAGCAAGGCGCGTGCATATCTGACCGATATTAATCCTAAATCCATAGCTTATACTTATTTATTATTGGCTGTAACTTCATCAAGCATCTGGTTAATGTAATCCATCTGTGCCTTATCAGTGCCGAGCTTCTGGCGCAAGACCTTCTCCGAAATCTCAACACTCAACGCAGCTACCTGCTGGCGAATCTCGCTGATTGCAGCCTGTTTTTGGCTTTCAATCTCGGCCTTGGCATCGTTGATGATGCGGGCGCTCTCCTCGCGAGCCTTCTCCTGTGCCTGTGCCACGATAGCCTCTCGGGTTGTGGCGGCCTCCTTGAGTATTACGGCCTGCTTCTCCCGTGCTTCCTGAAGCATCGCGTCGCTCTCCTGCTTGATGTTCTCAAGATGGGCAGCGGCCTTCTGCGCCTTGGACAGGCTCTCGTCGATGTACTTCTTGCGCTTGTCTACCATGATTATGATAGACGGAAAGCCGAACTTGGCGAGCACAAAGAACACCACAAGGAATGCCAAAAGCATCCAGAAGAGGAGTCCAAGGTCAGGAGTCAATATTGATGGCAATGTACTAAAATCCATTTGCAATATTTTACGAACTCTTTGTTGCTATTTACGTAAGAGCGCAACACCTTACTTGATAAGGAAGGCACAGGCTACGATAGCGAACAATGCACAACCCTCAACGAATGCTGAGGTAAGAATCATGTTGGTCTGAATCTTGCCAGAAGCCTCAGGCTGACGTGCAATAGCGTCCATGGCGCTGCCGCCAATCTTGCCAATACCCAAACCTGCGCCAATTACTGCAATACCTGCTCCGAGACCGCAGCCCAGCTGTGCCAGACCTTCAGCAGCCAAAAGTGATGAAATAATCATAGTTGTTTAAAATTTTTAAGTTGTTAATTTTTATTGTTAATTCTGTTGTTAAGCCTCTGCCTCCTCGTCCTTCTGAGCCAGACCGATGAACACGGCGCTCAACAAGGTGAAGACATAAGCCTGAATGAATGCCACAAGCACTTCAAGACAGTTCATGAAGAGCATCATTATGGCACTTACGAGGTTCAAACCTATACCGTAGCCCACGCCCATCGACCATCCAAGGAAGATGACGCATGTGAAGCTCAGGATGATTGCGTGACCTGCCATCATGTTGGCAAAGAGACGAACCATAAGAGCGAACGGCTTGGTGAAAACGCCAAAGAACTCTATGACTGGCATCAAAGGCACCGGATAAGCCTTGAGGAATACCGGCACATGAGGCCAGAAGATATCTTTCCAATACTCCTTGTTACCGAAGAGGTTGATGGCAATCATGGTGCAGATGGCAAAGAAGAACGTAACGTTGATGTTGCCCGTAACGTTGGCGCCACCCGGGAATATCGGAAGCAAACCGAGAATGTTTGTCGTGAAGATGAAGAAGAACACCGTGAGCAGGTATGGTGCGAACGGCTTGAAGTGCTTCTCGCCTATCGACGCCTTGATCACGTCGTCATAGATGGTCATGACGAACATCTCCATCATTCCGACAAATCCGCCAGGAGCCTCACTTCTCTCGTCCTTGCCCTTGTACCAGCGAGCACATGAAAGGAACACGGCTATCAGAATGAACACTACTATCCATATCTGAGCCACGGTCTTGGTGATGCTGAGGTCAAGCGGGCGCACCTTCGAACCATCAGGCATTTTCTCGTAGATCTTGCCGTGATGTTCTGCATCGAAGTAATAGTTCTGCGGCAGACTGCTCTCTGTACAGAACGTCCACTCACCGGTATTGGAGCTTCTGACGATTATCGGCAACGGAATGCTCAGACTCTTGCCTTCGTAAGAAGCTATGTGCCACTCGTAAGAGTCGGACAAGTGCTCAAGTACCGTTGTAGGAATGTCAAGCGACTTGCCGTCGTGGCCTGCTTCTCCCGCCGAGGCGAAGGCTGGCATGAGTGCCAATACCAAGAGAAGTAATAATGACTTTATCTGTTTCATTATCGTTTATTTATTTTCTTTGTCACACTCAGTATGCGAATTGGTGACGCGCGAGAAGAATACAGAATGGTGGGCAATCATCCATAAATAGAATGCCATGAACACCAGACAGTATTCGAGCATCGCATCGCGACCTACGGCAATGTAGCACCCTACGAGAGTGAAGAGGGCCAGCAACATACGGAAGCCTGACACGGCTGAGAAGAACGTCGGGAGCATCGCTTGGTTTGCCTCGGCTATTCTTTTCCATAGAAATATGTCGGCCATCTCCACCATAAGGGCGAACACTGCACTCACTACAAGAGGCGGGACAAGTCCGTCAACATGAGCGAACGTCTGCAGGGAAAGAACCGCCAACGACAATACCGCTACGGCTGCAACGGTCTGCACGGCATAGCGTCGGCTTAAATTAGCTATCTCTGTATTTTTCAGCATGTTAACCGGGTCTCATTAAAGTTCAACACAAACGTTGACATTGTTCTTCTGCACTTCAACGAAACCGCCCGTTGTCTTCACCTCATGCTCGCCTTCAGAGTCAAAAAAAGCAATGCGTCCGCTGTTGAGCGTAGAGATGATAGGAGCATGGCCGGTGAGTATTTCAAACTCGCCGCTTGTGCCCGGCACGACCACACGGTCGACCGTTCCTACGAACTCCACTTTCTCAGGAGAGACGATTCTTAAATTCAAACTCATAGTCTACAAGTATTTAGTGTGTAAGCGGATTATCCCTTAGCTGCCTCAAGAAGTTTCTTACCCTTGGCAATGGCGTCCTCAATGGTACCTACGTTGAGGAATGCCTGCTCTGGCAGGTCGTCTACCTCGCCGTCGAGAATCATGTTGAAGCCCTTGATGGTGTCCTCGATAGAAACCATCACGCCCTTTACACCAGTGAACTGCTCGGCAACGGCGAACGGCTGAGAGAGGAAGCGCTGCACACGACGTGCACGGTTCACAGTCAGCTTGTCATCATCAGAGAGCTCGTCCATACCAAGGATAGCAATAATATCCTGAAGCTCCTTGTAGCGCTGGAGAATCTGCTTAACGCGCTGTGCACACTCATAGTGCTCCTTACCCACAATCAGCGGGTCGAGAATACGCGAGGTAGAACCCAGCGGGTCAACAGCAGGATAAATACCAAGCTCGGTAATCTTACGCGAAAGCTCGGTAGTAGCGTCGAGGTGTGTAAAGGTTGTTGCTGGAGCAGGGTCGGTCAAGTCGTCGGCAGGCACGTAAACGGCCTGTACCGATGTGATAGAACCCTTCTTGGTAGATGTAATACGCTCCTGCATCTGTCCCATCTCACTTGCAAGTGTAGGCTGATAACCTACGGCTGAAGGCATACGGCCAAGAAGAGCCGATACCTCAGAACCTGCCTGGGTGAAACGGAAAATATTGTCAATGAAGAACATGATGTCGGCAGCCTCACCGTCCTTGCCTCCGTGGTCGCGGAACTCCTCGGCCACAGTCAGACCTGACAATGCTACTGAAGCACGTGCTCCAGGCGGCTCGTTCATCTGGCCATACACAAGTGTTGCCTGACTCTTCTTGAGTTCCTCAGGGTCAACAAGCGAGAGGTCCCACTTGCCTTCCTCCATTGCCTTCTTGAACTTCTCGCCGTAGCGGATAACGCCCGACTCAAGCATGTCACGGATAAGGTCGTTGCCCTCACGGGTACGCTCGCCTACTCCGGCAAATACCGAGTAGCCGTTGTGTCCCTTGGCAATGTTGTTGATAAGCTCCATGATAAGCACGGTCTTGCCTACACCGGCACCACCGAACAAACCGATCTTACCACCCTTCATGTAAGGCTCCAAAAGGTCAATAACCTTGATACCTGTTGCGAGCATTTCCTTATGAGTGGAAAGGTCCTCAAACTTAGGAGCCTCGCGATGGATAGGATAAGCGCCCTCCATATTGAGCGTGCTCATACCATCGATAGGCTGACCGATGACGTTCATCATACGGCCCTTGATTTGTTCACCTGCTGGCATCATGATAGCGTTGCCGGTAGGAACAACCTCCAGGCCACGTTGCAATCCGTCAGTATTGTCCATTGCGACGCAGCGAACGGTGTCTTCACCAATATGCTGCTGCACCTCAATGATAAGCTCCTGTCCGTTAGGACGCTTCAGCTTCAGAGCTTCGTGGATTTTAGGCAACACCTCTTCAGGGTTCTTTCCGGCTGTATCGAAGTAAACGTCGA
>ERZ1034626.1343-NODE-1343-length-16558-cov-66.042720_pt1 | contig 16558 bp, 14 predicted proteins | sample MGYA00520652_ERZ1034626 | MGnify/ENA primary metagenome ERZ1034626 (study PRJEB33766, sample SAMN09781765) | gut metagenome | biome: gut microbiome | host: Homo sapiens | place: Madagascar | study: EMG produced TPA metagenomics assembly of the PRJNA485056 data... | reverse complement strand
CAAAAAATGTTAGAAAAAAAATATAATTTTATCTATATTAGATATCCGCTTATGGATAAATTTCAAGTAGATTTTTTTAAGTCTGTAAAGGAAACATATCCTTCTCTTAAGCTGTTTTTTGAGATTCCCACATATCCTTATGATAGCGAAATTAGATTATCGCAAAGATTAGTGTCTTTAAATGATAAAAAATTTAGAAAACAATTGAAAGACTTTGCGGATCGTATTATAACGTACTCAAAAGATAAGGAAATTTTTGGTGTGAAAACGATTAATATTTCTAATGGTATTGATTATACTAGATTTAAATTGAGAACCCCGATTCAACATTCTGGTATAAATGTGGTTGCTGTGGCTTTGTTTGAGAAATGGCATGGATATGATCGCTTTTTAAATGGTATGTTTCAGCAGCCGGAAATTGTTAGAGCTAATAATATTCATTTATATTTGGCAGGTAAGGGCCGTGTTCTTTCAAAGTATAAATCAGAAGCGATGAAGCATAAATTATCTAAATATGTTCATTTCATGGGTGAAATTCACGGGGAGGAACTGAATCTGTTATATAATCAATCTGATATTGCTCTTGACAGTATGGGGCGTCATAGAGTTGGTGTTTATTTTAATAGTTCATTGAAGGGTAAAGAATATTGTGCATATGGCGTTCCAATTATTTCAGGTGTGACAACCGAATTAGATAGCTTGAAGGATTTTAAGTATTATTTACGTGTTCCTGCAGATGAATCTGTTATCAATATGAATGATGTCGTGTCTTTTTTCTATAAATGTTATAATGAAAAAACTTCTATAGAAGTAGCGGAGGAAATACGTAATTTTACGATTCCTTTCTTTGAATTGGGAAAAGCGTTTAAACCTGTTGTTGATTATATTAAAGACTAATTATTATGTTATTGTTTCATACGAAAAAAGATGGATTCAATCTACAGGCTTTAGATGTTTTATGTGTTGCTGTATTTTTTGCCACAGCAACCTATGGAATCAAAGCTATGGTTGCTTACGTTGGATTGGGTGCTTATGAAGACCAAGCTTCATTATTTTGGTATTTATTATGGGCATTTGTTTATGGTAAGTTTTTATGGTATAATAAATTTATGTTTAAAAATTTGCTGGTTGCAGAAGTTGTATATATAGGCCTAATGTATGTGAATTATAGATTATTTCCACTAACACATGACTCATATGACGAGTATTTTATGTTTATTCGTCAAATAGTATTTGTATATATACCATCTTTAACAGTAGCTTTAAAAATTAATAATTTTTCTGGCTATATAGTGAATTTTCGAAAATTAGGAATTTTTGGTATAGGATTTATGATAATCGCATACTTTATGAATTATACTCAACGTTGGGATTATCAGTTATTTGGAGTTCAATTGTGTCCTTTTGTTATTATGCTATATCCAAGTTACCTTTTATATCATAATAAAAGTGATTTGATATGGATCATTGTTGGATTTCTTTTCTTGATGGCTGGTGGTCGGCAATCTTTTGTCGGTTTTTTTGTTGGAATGATGGTTGTCTATTATAGTATTCGGCTTAATCATTTAACGATAAAACAGTTGATCGTTAGATTAATGCTGGTCCTTTTTTTACTTTTGTTTATAGTCCTTTTGTTGCCTTATCTTATTGCTTTGTTAGGTGATGTTGTAAATGTTATGGGTATGGATTCGCGTACGATGGATATGCTAACAGGTAATGAGCTGTTTAGTACCTCTACTCGTGACAGTATATATGAGTTAAGTATGTTCTATATTCGTAGTAATTTATATGATATTAAAGGACTTTTTGCTGATAGATATATGTTAAGAATTACAGATAGTTGGATAGCTTATCCACATAATTTGATACTAGAGTTAATGATGGATTTTGGTGTAATTCTAGGAGGTTTATTTTCTTTGATTATTTTATTTAAGTTTGTTCTTCGTTTAGTGAGGGGGAATATTGAAAAAAGCACAATTATTGGAATTATCGCAACTTCTATACTTGTGCGTCTTATGGTGTCTTCAAGTTTTATGATTGAAGGTTGTTTTTATACAGTTTTAGGATTGTTGTTTAATTCTAATGGTGATAAGCAAATAAAGATTTAGTGCAGAATTTGAAAATGTCTAACAGTCAAACAAATAATAAACGCATAGCAAAGAATACAATAGTTCTTTATGTCCGTATGTTTTTTTCTATGCTAGTTGGGTTATATACTTCGCGAGTAATCATAGATGCATTAGGGGTAGAAGATTATGGTTTATACAATCTTGTAGGTGGTTTTGTCATAATGTTTAGTGCAGTTCAGTCAGGCCTTGTTTCTGCAAGCCAGAGATTTATTAATATTTCATTGGGCTATAAAGATAGAGATAGATTGAGACATATTTTCTCCACTATTATGATTATATACATCTTTTTAACTATCTTAGCTTTTATTTTAGTAGAAAGTTTAGGTGTCTATTTTTTTGATAGTCATTTAAATATTCCAATAGAAAGAATAAGTGCCGCAAAATGGACATTCCATTTTTCTGTAATAACGCTCATTGCTACTCTTTTAGGAGCTCCTTTTAATGCTTTAATTATTGCTCATGAGAGGATGCAAGCTTTTGCCTATATTTCAATTATAGATGTCATTGCAAAATTTCTTATTGCAGAATCTGTTTATTTTGTTGGTTTTGATAAGCTTGTTGTCTATTCAATCCTTCTTGGTATTGAGTCACTAGTTATTCAGTTTATTTATTCATTTTATTGTCTCAAGCATTTTGATGAAACAAAAATTGATTGGACAATAGATTGGAAGTTGATAAAAGAAATATATTCCTTTGCAGTATGGTCTATGATGGGGGGATTTGCTTTTATGGGATTTACTCAAGGTATTAATGTTGTCTTGGGAATGTTTTTTGCTCCAAGTGTTGTTGCAGCCAGAGGAATAGCGAACCAAGTACAAAGTGTAGTGAAAAATTTTGCAAATAATTTTCAAACTGCCGTTTATCCTCAAATTTTTAAATCTTATTCGAGTGGAGATTTTGATTATTTTGAGAAGCTTCTTATTGTTAGTTCTAAATATTCCTATATCTTATTGTTTGTTATGTCATTGCCATTTATTTTCGAGGGTGAAGAAATTTTAGGACTTTGGCTGGTTCATGTTCCTAAGGATTCTGCTTTATTTTTGCGTTTGATTTTATTTACGATATTATTTGATTCTATGACGACTCCTTATGAAAGGGCTATTCATGCTTCAGGGAGAGTTAAATATTATAGCATTACAACTAGCTTGACATTTCTTTCTATTGCGCCGATGTCATATTTTATTCTTAAATTAGGAGCTGAATCATATTCTGTTTTCGTTGTTCAATTGGTTATTACAATTTTAGCGGTTTTTATAAGAATGTATATGGCAAAGAAGATTGTAAATGTAAATTTGAAAAGCTTTTCCTGTAAATGCTTATTTCCCATCTTGAAAGTAAGTGTTTTGTCTGTTGTTCCATCACTAATTGTTTATTATGCATTAGAAGATGGTATTATTCGTTTGATATTGGTTTCTGTGTTATCATTAATTAGTGTGTTATTTTTTACATACTATTTTGGAATGTCGAATCACGAAAAAAATATTTGTTTGCGTACCATAAAAAGTAAACTATCTTTTTTTTAATAATAGTTCTAAAAATATGAAAAAAGTTGCATTTTATGTAAATAATTCAAGATTTCGTAATATTGATTGTCGAAATCTAGTTCTGGGTAATCCTGGTATGGGGGGCACTCCATATTTGATTATTTTAGTTGCTACGGAATTGGCTAAACGAAATAATGGTATTGATATCACTTTATTTGTTGATGCTAATGGATCCTTTGAAGAAGAATTGTATGTTGTTAAGGTTGACAACTGTTTGTCTGCGATCAAAAAAGCTGATGATGATGCATATGATTATATTGTTGTTAATTCTATGTATATAAACTGGGATAATTTTGATTTTAAACAAATAACTAGTAATTTGAAAATTATTCCGTGGGCTCATAATTTTAATAAATATAGTTGGAATAAAATTTTTTTTAAAGAAAATAAGATAGCCAAATTTATAGCAGTAAGTAGGGAGCAACTTGATTTGTTGCGTGATCATTCTGTATTCTCTAAAGGTGATTATATATTTAACGCAGTTCCGTATGATAAAGATGCTCTTCATCTTAGTGAAATAAAACCCATAAAGGAAAGAAAGCATATTGTAGTTTATATTGGTAGTCTTCTTTGGGGAAAAAATTTTCATGTTTTGGCTTCTATATGGCCTGACATAATTTCATGTGTACCTGATGCGCAATTATTTGTAATAGGTACAGGTAATTTGTATAATGAAAAGGTTGTTTTGGGGAAATATGGGTTAGCACCAGAACCTTATGAAAGTGAATTTATGAAGTATTTGGTAAATTCTACAGGTGAGATTCTGCCGAGCGTCAATTTCTTAGGGAAAATGGGACTGGAAAAATTTGATGTATTGCGCGAAGCTAAGGTTGCTGTACCTAATCCTAGAGGAACGGGGGAAACTTTTTGTATTTCTGCAGTAGAGATGCAACTTATGGGATGTAATGTGACTAGTATGAAAGCTCCAGGTTATTTTGATACTGTATATAGCGGAGTTCTTACTAATAACAAAAAGGAACTGAAAGACTCGATTATAAATTTGCTTTCTGCAGATTCTATGATTCGTAGTTATGATGAAACCTTGCGTTACATTTCAGATAACTTCTCAATTAAATCTGTTATTGATGATTGGGAAAAATTGTTGTTAGGTGATATCACTAATCATATTCATCCGATAGAGCCTGTTAAAAATAAAAATTATAGGTTGAAAATAATAAAGGAGAAAATTAGAACAAATCACTTTTTGTTTAAACTCTTTCATTTTATGCCATCTATTGAATACTATATTAGTTTTATGTATTATTTGCTTGATTTATTTAGTAAGGCTAGTAAATATAAGATTTTCTTATATATGATAAAAAATAAGTTATCAGGTAAGTCGATACAAATATAATTATATACTACTATATGAAAAAAATATTATTTAAAATTAGAAGAAAGTTAGGATTGGTTAAACCTGATGAATATCTTGATTATTTGAGAAAATTAGGCATAGCAATTGGTAAAGGAACACATGCGTTTACGAATAATTTTATTATTGATACACAGCGTCCTTGGATGATTAAAATTGGAGAGTATTGTAAGATTACCGATGGTGTGATAATACTCCAACATGATTACAGTCGCTCTGTTCTGAGAAGAGTATATGGAGATGTTGTTGGTGAAAGTAAGGAAACAATTATCGGAAATAATGTTTTTTGGGGAATTAATAGTATTATTTTGATGGGAACACATATCGGCGATAATGTAATTGTTGGAGCTGGTTCTGTTGTTTCTGGTAACATTCCTTCGAATGTGGTTGTTGCAGGAAACCCTGCAAAAATAATACGTACTTTGGATGACCATTACGAACTTAGAAAAAGCAAATATCAGAGAGAAGCGATGGAGCAAGCTAAGTTGTTCTATAAATGTAATGGAAGGTTTCCGACAGTAGCTGAAATGGGAGCTTTCTTCCCTCTATATTTACAGCGTTCAATACAAGCTTTGCATAATAATAATGTTCGTACAAATTTAAGTGGTGATAATGAAGAAGAAATAGTAGAGGCTTTTTTAAAATCTACTCCTTCATATCATAGTTATGAATCATTTATAGAAGATATAAAAAAGGAAATGTAGATTTACATGTTTTAAGATTTTGTAAGTTTTTTACAGGAAATGACATTGGCGCCCATTTTTTATTGGGCACTAGTGGCTCCAAATTGTAAAAAGTAGTTTAAAGAGCTAATTGCCCCATTTTGAGGCATTTTCAAGGCTGTAGTTGCGTGCTAAAGTTGTTTGACCAACTAATGAACTCTAACTATTCGCCAGAGTTAGTTAACGCCAAGGGCTGAATATAACTGCCCAAAGCTATTGTTTAATTTAAATAGAAGCCATTTTTTCAAGTGGATGCATGTAAAATGAAAATTAATTTTGAATCTATAGCTGTATTTTTTAGTAATTTCAGTAGAATAAGGCCCAGATATATCTTATCTCTTATTCCCCCCTTATCTTGGTATTTGGCAGTTCGAAAGTATTTTAGAAATCAAAAGTTGCTAAAATCGAGGCAACCTTATTTGCCACAATTAAGAAAAATGATAGCTGATGATACTTCTGTTATTAGTAGTAACTGTTTTGCAGGGCGGATTATGCAAGATTTAGGTATGAAATATAATTCACCAACTTTAGGTCTGTACTTTTTTTCAGAAGACTATATTGAGTTTCTTTCTAATTTAAAATACTATTTAACTGATGCAAAACTAGAATTTCTAGACTCTTCAAAATATCCTTTAGCCAATGAGCGCAGGGCAAAGTGGACACATTGGTACCCAATCGGACTATTAGGAGGCAAGGTAGAGATACAATTCTTGCATTATCATACTGAGAAGGAAGCTGCTGAGAAATGGTATCGCAGGGCACAGCGTGTGAACTTTGACAAATTATTAATAATAGGAATGGAACAAAATCAATGCTCTATAAATCATATAAAGAAGTTTGATACACTTGCTTTTGGCAAAAAAGTATTTTTCTCTTCGAAGAAACTCCCAAATCTTGAGAGTAATTGTTTCATCTCCGAATTCGAGGATAAAGGAGAAGTAGGTGATCCATACAAGTTAGGGGACGTCTTTTATCGAGAATTGATAAAACTATATTTGTAAATATGAAGTTAAAAAAAATATACTCTATCGATACGCAATTATATAAGATTACGGGTGTAGAAAAGGTAATGTTAGATATACATCGTGCTTTGAAGGATGTTTATCAAGCAAAAATTGTTGGTACTATATCTTTTGATAAAGTAAGAAAAGAACATGGTATTTCAAAAGAAGAATATATTAAATTTAGTAATCCATTTATATTCTATAATAGCATAGTTATTGTTCATGAAAGAAAATTACTAATATTATTTTGGATTTTGAATAACTTGCTTTTTCAAAAGATTAAGATAATTTATGTGCATCATAGTCTTTTTTATAATCATAAGTTTATCACAAAGCTTCCAAAAACAATTGTTGCTATTGCTGATAAAGGAATAGAAAATCTAGTAGAATATTTCAAAGCACCCAAAGAGAATATTCATAAGATTTATAATTGCGTTGTTGATTCATACAAAAAGAAACATCCTGATAAACATTTAGGAAAGGTTACATTATTACTTCCAGGGCGAATTAATAATTTTAAGCAACAATTTGAAATTGTTCGGCAATTAAAAGGTAAGTTAGATAAAAGGATTTTGATTCGATTTGCTGGTGACGGAGAAAGATTGGATGAGTTGAAAAATATATGTTCAGATGATTCTAATTTTGAAGTTCTTGGTTACAGAAACGACATTATAAGTTTGTTAGAAGAAACTGATTACATTTTTCTGTTTTCTACACAGGAAGGTCTGTCTATTACGTTAATTGAAGGAACCATGGTTGGTATGCCAATAGTTTGCAACTCTGTCGGTGGCAACCCTGAGATTTGTCATGACGGAAAGAATGGATGGGTTTTAAACGATTGGGATGCATTGATTAAAACTTTAAATAATCTCCCGAATGTTTCTCTGGAAGATTATAGACGTATGTGCAATGAGAGTAGAAGTATATACGAAGAGAACTTTACTTTTGATATATTTAAGGAAAAATATTTGAAACTTTTGAAAACTTTATAATTATGCCAAGACTTGCAAAAACAGAATGCTGTACAGGCTGTATGGCCTGTATGAATGCATGTGCCAAGGGGGCTATCAAGTTTCTTGCGGATGAAGAGGGATTTCTTCAGCCTGTAGTTGATGATGACAAGTGTATCGAATGTCATCTTTGCGAGCGTTCTTGCCCTGAGATTCAAAATCAATATCATTATAATCAAGGTGATGTTGATGTTTATGCAGGATGGAATGTTTCTGATAGACAAGTAAGTTCTAGCGGTGGAGCATTCTCCTCAATAGCAAAGTTTGTCCTCGGTAAAGGGGGAGTTGTCTATGGTGCTTATCTCGATGAACATTTGGAGTGCAAACATATAGAGGTTGATAATATTGAGGGACTTAATAAATTGAGAGGTAGTAAGTATATGCAAAGTGCTATCGGATTGACTTTTAAGTCTGTCAAGAAGAATCTTTTAGCAGGAAAGTATGTTTTGTTTTCTGGTACCCCATGCCAGATTGCGGGCTTATTGACTTACTTAGCTAAGAATTACGATAATCTTGTAACTATGGATTTGGTCTGTCATGGCGTACCTTCCAATGCTTTGTTCAAAAAATACATTGAAAAGTTAGAAAATCGACTCGGCTTCGCCGAGAACGAAAAAGTGGCGAATTACGAGTTCCGTCGTAGAGATGGATGGGGTGAATCCCCATCCATCTCTACGACTATGAGTAATTTTCGAAAAATAAAAGGTATAGATGGACTTTACATGAGTGCCTTTGACAAAGCAGCAATATTCAGACAATCATGTTATCAATGCCATTATACAAGAGTTACCCGTGTTGGTGATTTTACTGTTGGTGATTTTTGGGGACTAGGTCATCAGGGAGTACCTTTCAAGTATGATATGACAAAAGGTGTTTCCTTGTTATTGGTAAATACTGATAAAGGTAGAGAAATCATGAAATCACTTGATAATGATAATTTCTATGTGAAAAGATCATTGCAAGAGGCTGCTGCAAGAAATCATAATTTGACTAAGGTATCAAATAGACCAATCAATAGAGAACAAGTTATTAAGGCTTTTATGGATGATTTGATGAGCCTTTCGGATATTGAGTGTTCACAGCATCTTCTTGATAGAAGTGTTAAAGCAAGATTGAGTTCTTTAAGTGAAACACTTGGAATCTATGATATGTTGAAGAAAATTCATAACTTAATTGGATAAACTAATGAATGTAGGTATTATCAGTATGCAAAGAGTATGCAATAAGGGGTCGTTCCTTCAGGCATACGGTTTGAAAAAAATGATAGAGTCTCTTGGTCATCATGTGGAATTTGTTGATTATGAGGTCGGTAAGCCTCTGTTTGGAAATTCTGCAGATAAGAGACAGTATCACATTTTAAAAGTTCGTAATTCGTTTATCAATTTATTTATTCGGTGTAAGTGCTTGCGAATGTTTTTGCCATATAGCTATAGACAGATAGTAATAGAGCGTGATGAATACAAGAAGTTTATTGCAAAACATCTTGGGGTTACTGATAAGATGAAGTATAGAACATCTGTCGATGCATTAATTATTGGTAGTGACGAGGTGTTTAATTGTACACAAATTAATCCAGAGGTAGGATATAGTCCTGAGATTTTTGGTGTTAATAATAAAGCCAGGAAATTATTGTCTTATGCTGCATCCTTTGGTAATACTACTTATCAAAAGTTGGTTGATTTTGGGAAGGTAGATGTATTGAAGGGTTTTCTGACTGCCTTTGATTCAATATCTGTGCGTGACAGAAATTCCTCTGCTGTTGTTGAGAAACTTCTTGGCAGTAAACCTGATGTAAATCTTGATCCTGTTCTGATGTATGACTATATGCCTACTATAAAGGATGAACAAATCAGAAAGGATTATATAATAGTATATGCCTATAGGTCTCGAATTACTCCAGAAGAGGCACGAGAAATTAAAGCTTTTGCTAAACGTGTTGGCAAGAAGTTGATTTCTGTGTCTGGTCAAATGGACTTTTGTGATGAACATCTTTCACTCAATCCTTTTGAATGTCTGAACTTATATCGGCATGCAGATTATGTTATTACAGATACTTTCCATGGAACAATTTTCTCAATTATAAACAGAAAGAAATTTGTTACCTTGATTAGAGAGAGTAAAGGAAGTTCTTACGGTAACCAGGAGAAGCTGCAAGACTTGTTGGATCGCTTAGGGCTCCAGGCTCGAAGTTTTTCGAATGGTAAGGATAATCTTTATGAACGTTTATCTGCTGATATAGATTATGAAAAGGTTTTCGATGTAATAGATACAGAAAGAAAACATACAATGAAATATTTAAGTACTAATCTTGGATTATAAAAAACAAGAATTATGCAAGATGTAACTATACTCATTCTTACGAAGAATGAAGAGATAAATCTCCCTGATTGTTTGCAATCTGTAAAGGGGTTTGCTAAGCGTTGTGTTGTAGTAGATAGTTTCAGTAATGACCGTACGAAGGAGATAGCTCTTGAGTATGGTGCTGATTTCTATGAACATAAGTTCGAGAATTATGCTCGACAGTTTAACTGGGGACTGGATAATACTGAAATTCAGACCAAGTGGACGTTCCGACTGGATGCTGATGAGCGTCTGACTCCTGCTTTGTGTAAGGAACTTGATGCTTTGATGACTGCTCATGAAAATGATGATGTTAATGGATTTACCATGGAAGCTTCACTCTTTTTTATGGGCAGGGAGATGAAACATGGTGGTCCACAAAAACGTAAGCTGATGCTCTTTAAAACGGGTATGGCTCGTGTTGAAGATAGAAAGATGGATGAGCATACGATTTTGTCATCTGGTCGTGCAGTAGATTGCAAGGAGAAGTTCCTTCATTATGATTTTAAGGATATGACATTCTGGATTAATAAACTTAACTGGTATGCTACTCGTGAAATGCAGGATTACTTTGATTATATCAATGGTAAAAATGCAACGATTAATGCCAATGATAAGGAGATTGCGTCTATCCGCAACAAGAAGTTTGGTGTCTATTATAAATTCCCGAAGTTTATCCGTTGTTGGTTGATGTTCTTCTATACGTATATCTTCCAGCTTGGCTTCTTGGATGGTAAGGAGGGCTTTATCTATCATTGGATGTATCATCGTTTCTATAGAACTCTGGTTGATTGTAAAATCCTGGAGCAGGAATTGAATCCAAAGCCTTTTGAGCAAACTGGAGATTTGAAATAAATCTAGTCTTTTATTATATGTGTGTACTTTGCAGGTTTGTCATATAATAAAGGGCTTTGAGCTTTACGTTATTTATAATTTAATCCCATCCGAGTGACGGCTTAGTGCAGAGCGATACAGCAATGGGATAGTCTAAGGTTCTTGTATGTCTCGATGTATAAGATTAAAAATGTAATTTTAAAAAGAGTAATTTTTTATGGGGAAATTAAAAATATCAAGGATTGAGGTTAGAAAACTGTTTGGTGTATATAACTATGATTTACAATATGCATCAAATGAGGTTTCATTTGACAATTTAATGATTCTTTATGGTGATAATGGTACGGGAAAATCGACCATATTACGTATGATTAATTATCTGTTGTCTAATAAAGAAAGAAATGGTCATAAGTCTGGACTTGCAAATATTGCTTTTGAATCTTTTTTAATAAGTTTTACGGATGGTAATTTTATTAAAGCTTATAGAGATAATAATCATTATAATTGGTTGGGCAAATATGCTATTACTTATAGCATAAAAGGTCAAACTGATACATTTACTTTACTTGCAAATAGGGATGATGAAAAGTGGTCAATTAGGATGAGAAATTCTCAAGCAGAAAAAAAATATTATCAGTTGTTGGAATTGCTTAAAGATGAAGATATCCTATTCATTTCAGACCGTAGAAAAGAAATAAATGGGGTGGATCATACTTCCATAGAAGAAATTGAGACCTTTAATAGCAGAATGAGAATAAGACGAATTGAAAAGCGTGAAGAAGAAGTTGAACATGAAATTCGTTTATTGCAAGAGTGGCTGTTAAATAGAGCTTTATCAGCTTCAAAAAAAGGAGAAGAAGGAACTTCGAATATATATGCTAAGCTTATAGAGCAATTGTCTGTAAACAATTCTGTTGAAGAAAATGAAAAATCATTAGAAGATATTAAGAAGGAACTCGAGATTATTGCGGAAAAAGCCAAGCCTTATGTTGATATGGGATTTCTTAATGAAACCGATTATAAATATTTGCTTCAGAATATTGATAAAACGCAAAAATCTAAAATAGGTGTTGTACAGGCAATACTTACTCCATATATAGAGACACTTAATAACAAAATGATGGCTTTGAATGATTTGATGGAAATTCTTTCATATTTGTTAGAAAGTTTGTCTAGTTATTTGCATGAAAAGACGATTTCTTTTTCTGTAAGTGATGGTTTCTCAATACGACATGTAAAAAATGGAGAACAGGTATCTTTCGAGTGCTTGTCATCTGGTGAAAAACAGTTGCTTATATTGTTTAGTAAAGTCATACGCAACAGTTCAAAATGCTCCTTCATTATTATTGATGAGCCAGAAATCTCACTTAACATTAAGTGGCAGCGTATGCTTATGAATACATTGAATTTTTTTGTTAGTGATAATCATGCACAGTTTATTATTGCAACGCATTCTTTTGAAATATTATCAAAACATATGGGCAATGTGGTACAATTACGAGATATAGAATAATAATATGTGCTTATTCGAAAAGAGAACTGTAGATGAAGTTATTTCTATCTGTAAATTAGAACCATCTACCAAAAATATTTATGTTGAAGGCATTTCTGATAAATTAGTGATAGATAATTTTCTAAAAAAGCAAAAGAAAAGTGATATTAGTGTCTATAATATTGACTGTATTGATTATAGTGAGGTCTTTGCTGGAATGCCGCCAGAAGATATTAAGGTTTTGAAGGAGAGTAATAAAGAGAAAGTTGCATATTTGGCATTAAAAGTGGAAAATGAAGTCGAAAATTGCCATCTCCTTGGAATTATAGATAGGGATCTGGATTTTGTGAATAATCACGTTAAGTCTGGGAAATATCTCTCCTATACTGATTATAATTCAATGGAAATGTATCTATTCTCTTATGATAATATAGATGCTCTTCTTAAAAATTCCTTTAGAATTACATCTGATGTAAACGTAGATAATTTTATGCAATCGATAGGTGATGTATGTAGAATATTATTTTATATTAGAGCTTTTTTAGAAAGTTCAAATGGTTCTATGGTTGACTTTAAAAAGAATTTATCATACGATAGAAAAGATAATACGTGTTTATTGGACATTGAAAAATATATCAGCAAAATAGCCCAAGCAAATAAAATGGTTTGTAGCTTTGAAGGTCTGTGCAAAGAGATTAAGGAAAAGTTGACAAAATCGGCAGATGATATACGATTAGAGATAAAAGGGCACGATTTTATAAAAGTTTTATATTTCTCCATTTGTAAGCATAAAAAAGTGAAAATGGATGAGAGTGAATTGGCAAATACTTTTTGGGTATATTTGGATGATAGGGTATTGGTAAATGAGCCTCTATTTCAAAGAATATGTAATTTATAGAAAAATATTTTATGTATAGACATTTTTTTAAAAGATTGATAGATTCTATCCTTGCCATTTGTGGCTTGATAGTATTCTGTATTCCTATGGTGATAATCGCCATTTGTATTAAGTTGGATTCTAAAGGTCCTGTCTTGTTTAAGCAGGTGCGATTAGGTAAGGGAATGAAGCCAATAACCGTATTTAAGTTCCGTACCATGTGTAATCATGCTTATGAGATGGGTGGTATCGCTACGAGTGCTTCTGATTCTCGTATTACCAAGGTGGGTGCATTCCTACGTCGTACTAGTCTTGATGAGTTGCCTCAGATGTTTAACATCTTGAATGGTACCATGGCGATAATCGGTCCACGTCCTATCTTGGACTGGGAGTTTGAGGAGTATAAGGATAAAAATCCTCGTTATGTCAAGCGCTATGAGGTGAGACAAGGTATGTTCTGCACTGTGGATGTTGTGGATCGTGCAGCTGAGCGTGATATGCAGTTTGAAATGGATGCTGATTATGCAGAGAATTTGTCTTTTGCGTTGGATTTGAAGACTTTCTTTGGTATTTTTGCTCCTGTACTTACGGGTAGAGGAGTATATAAGGACGAGAATACTTCTGCTAAGAAATAGCACCGGGTTGATGTGCTGAATTTGAATCAAGAATAAATATTAAATCAAATAAATATGGAATCATTGAAAAATCATTTGGTGATTGTAATCGCTTTGGAGCATTACAATCCATTGAGTCAGTTGCGTGCGTTGGGTGAAAATGGGATTCGTCCTGTATTTATCGCCATCAATCATAAGGTGAGAGTAGCTAGTGCCAGCAAATGGCCAAGCAAGGTGCACCTTGTTGAAAACGAGGAAGAGGCATTCGACGTGTTGATGAAGGAATATGGTGATGTGGCAGAGAAGACTGGAGTGAAGCCAATCTTGTCTTTTTCAGATGATAAGACCGTTACTTTCTACGATGAGAAATATGATGATTTGAAGGACAAGTTCATCATGTTTAATGCAGGTAAAACTGGACGCATTACCCAATTTATGCGCAAGAAGGAAATCGTGGATTGTGCCCGTCGACATGGAGTGCCTGTTGCTCCTGATTGGTTGGTAGAGAATGGTGAGATTCCTGCTGATATTGAATATCCTGTTATCACCAAGGCTTTTTCTCCAGTTGAAGGATGCTATAAAGGCGATTTCCATATTTGCCGGAACGAAGAGGAGCTGAAGGCTGCTTTTGCTGCAATTGAAAGTGAGCAGGTCTTTGTTCAGAAGTACATCGATAAAAAGACTGAGATGACTTATGAAGGATTCAGTTACAATCATGGCAAGGGTATGTATGTTGGTGTGCAGACTCATTATCAGTATGCCGTGAAAGGCTACTATAGTCCTTTGCAGTATTGCCAGCCTAGAGTGGATGCTGATTTGCAGCAGAAGTTGAACTCTATGCTGGAGGAAATCGGTTTTGAAGGTATCTGGGAAATTGAATTCCTGGTGGATAAGGATGATAAGATCTATTTTCTTGAAATCAACTTCCGTCATGCTACCTGGGGATATGCTTCTAATGTGGCTGGCAGCCCGCTTCCATATCTTTGGGCTAATGCGATGCTGACTGGTCAGGCTCCTGAGCAGAAAACCTTTGAGCCTTTCATTGCTATGGTTGAGCCTATTGATTATGGACTTCGAGTAGATAAGGGCTTGTGCTCTATGCCGGAGTGGTTGACTGATTTCAAGCGTGCTAAGTGTACCTATTATTATAATGAGAAGGATATGGAACCTTGGTATGTCATGATTAAGAATTGGGACAAACTGAAGTAAGGTATTGTAGATGAAGAGATTTTTATTCGTAGCGCTGATGCTTGTATTGAGCATCAGTGCCTTTTCGCAGATTCCAAATTTTGGTACTACCGTTGGTGACCAGAAGCTATATGGTTATTCTTCCATAAAATATAGAGCCAAGGCTGATACTTGGGAAACGTATTCTACCTTGCAATATGGTATTGGTAACCATTTTCAAACTGGTGTTGACTTATATACCAATGGTGCTGCTAATTATATTGGTTATATTGTAAGAGGTGGAACAAAGATAAATGATTATTTGAAGATTGGTGCACAACTGACTCCATCTTTTGATCTGAATGATCATCACAAGTTCAGTTATTTAACGTCGGCTCTTTATATCAATGGTAATATTACGAAGGATGGCAAATGGTTTTATGTAACCGATACCTGGTTGGAGAACAATGAGGATGAACTAACTTCCGCTAAGCAATGGAGCTATATCGGTCATACATTTGATCTTCCTGGCAAGGGAAACTGCATTACTCCTATGGTTGGTGCCATTCATTCCTGGAAGTTTGATCAGGATGTGGATTTGTCTATGGGATGTTATTATTCTCATAAGAATATCAACCTTTATGCTTGGGCAAATGATATTCTTACCAAACAACCACGATTTGTATTAGCCGTTGAATTTGCTTTCTGTAACAAATAAGTATAATGGATAAATTTAAGAGAATCTTACAGTTTTGTGGTGCTTGTATAGCATTCTATATTGGTGCCGGTTTTGCGACAATGCAAGAGGTGATGCAATATGAGGCATCTTATGGTAGTGAGTTCTGGGTTGTAATAGCAGTATGTGCTGTTATATATGTATATACCAATCTTTCGTTCATATCAAATGGTCATCGTTTGCATGTAAAACATAATGGTGATATTTACAAGGCATATTGCGGAAAATATATCGGCAAATTCTTCGATTATTTCTCAGCTTTGTTCTGCTATATGAGCTTTGTGGTAATGTGCGGAGGTGCCAATTCTACTGCTATGGAGCAGTGGGGATTGCCTAATGGTGTTGGTGCTGCTATACTTGCAGCATTGGTCATCGTAACTGCTGTATTTGGCTTGAATCGTATTGTCAAGACATTGGGCATCTTTGGTCCTATTATTGTTGTACTCATTATCTTTGTTGCTATCTGGACTGCTATTAGCGGTTTTCCACATTTTGCGGAAGGATTGCAAGCCGTAGATAGTGGCAAGTATGAGATTACTCAGGTAGGAGATGGTAATCCATTTGCTTCTGGTGCTTCGTATGGCGGATTTGTCATATTGTGGTTTGCTGCCTTCTTGAGTAAGATTGGTGCTAACCATGACAAGAAGGAAGTTAATATGGGTATGTTGCTTTCTACTCTCGCCATCTTTGCTGCTGCAGCTGTTTGCTGTGTTGCTT
>ERZ1034626.1315-NODE-1315-length-16749-cov-8.238709_pt1 | contig 16749 bp, 16 predicted proteins | sample MGYA00520652_ERZ1034626 | MGnify/ENA primary metagenome ERZ1034626 (study PRJEB33766, sample SAMN09781765) | gut metagenome | biome: gut microbiome | host: Homo sapiens | place: Madagascar | study: EMG produced TPA metagenomics assembly of the PRJNA485056 data... | reverse complement strand
ATCAATTCTTTGATGCAATCTGTAAAGAACATCAAATGCAGTGTGATACTGCAAACGGAAAGTCCAATGTGTTTTCCTATTTGAAGGCGCATAAGGATGAAAAAATTATGGTGATTGCAGATGGTGCAGCATTTGGTCCTGAAATGGACAGGGTGTTGCAGTTGGTGCAGACAAGAGAAAATCTGACACTCTATTTGCCAGAATCTTTTGAGTGGCTGATATTATCTTCTGGGATTCTGAAAGATGCGGAGGTCGTACAGATTTTGCAGACACCGTCTGACTACATCGACAGCAAGGAATATTTTAGCTGGGAGCGTTACTTTACGGCGCTTCTGACGGAGAAAACGGCGGGAACATATCTGAATTATACCAAGAAAACGCTGAATGAGGCCTATCTGAGGGACGGTGTGAAAAACGCGATTTTGGGACAGATGCAGAAAGTGGAATTGTAATGAGGATACAGTATACATTAAAGGTTTATCCGGCAGGGCTTGGGCGCAGCGTATACAGAACGATAACCATCTGTGGTACGGATACACTGGATCAGCTCTGCATGGCGATTTTGAATGCATTTGATTTTACGGCAGAGCATCTGTATGAATTTTGCATGGACAACAAGATGTACAGCGAAGACTGCTATCGATTCAATCCGATGGAAGATGACCTGTTTGACGAAGATGATGCAGAAGGAACTGATATTGCATTGGATGAACTGGGGCTGATCGAAGGACAAAAATTCTCGCTCCATTATGACTTTGGCGATGATTGGATGTTTGCCATCCGTGTGATGAAAATAGAAGAAGTAAAAAGACATCGCAAGCCGATGCTGCTCAGTTCAAAAGGAAGCGTTGAGCAGTACCCGGAGGGAGAAAAATGATGCCCAACGCTCTGTAATTTTGGCACCCGCTCAGGCTGCGATCAAGAACCCCCGCAAGGTTTTGCGTGAGAGCTTGAGAAAGCACCAATAAAGTATATGACCGCCCCGGCTTCCGAAAGAGGAAGCCGGGGCGGTTTTTTGTGCACAAAAAGTGAGTAGAAACTTTGTGCTTCCCTACAAAACGATGAAAAATAATTGACAAGAGTGGGGAATCGGTGCTAGCTTTGAAAAAATAAAGCAAAAAATACTTTAAAATTGCAAAAGTCCATTTTATAGTACAAGCACAATGCTATATCTATCTCGGAAAGTAACACACACCGGACGAACAGGAGGTGCGGCATGAAACTGACCTACGCAAGGCTTCTGGCGGGCAAAACCGATCCGAATAATACGAGCCTCTGGCTGCCGCTCTGGATGCATCTGCGGGATACGGCAGAGATCATGGAATTGCTGGTGCGGAAGTGGCTGCCGGAAAGCGTGAAGAAAGCAACCGACCTGGACGAAGAAGCCCTGATCGCGCTGGCACGCTTTTTGGGCTGGACACATGATCTTGGTAAGAGCGTTGTTGCCTTTCAGAGTGTCCTGATGCCGCTGCTGCCAGAGGCAAAGCAGCGAATTGAGCGCTTTACCACATTGACCTGCCCGGAGCAGGATCGGAAGAAAACACCTCACGCCCGGGCGAGCGAAGCGATTCTGATAGAGCGGAAGTGTCCGCCAGGAATCGCCTCCATTGCGGGGGCCCACCATGGCAAGCCGCAGGAGCAGGAAGAAGTGGAAGCTCAGCTGGTGAGCTGGACATGCAACTACTACCCCAAGGGAGAAAAGGCATTTTGGGAAAGCTGCTGGGATGAGTTGTTTGAGACAGCGCTGAAAGATTGCGGCTACGACGACCCGGCAGAGCTGCCGGACTTGACTCCGCCTACAGAAATTCTGCTGACAGGACTGCTTATCATGGCGGACTGGATCGCCAGCAATACCGAGTATTTTCCGTTGATCCCGGTAGAAGAACTGGGAAACGAAGTGGCTTATCCGGAGCGTGCGGAACGGGCCTGGAATAAATGGGATGAGAAAGACCTGACGGCACCCTGGGAGGCGCAGACTTCTATTGTGGACGAGGAGGAGTTCAAAGCGCGTTTTGGATTCCCACCCAACGCGGTACAGGCTGCTGCCGTGGAAGCAGCCAACAGTGTGAGCGCCCCGGGAATTCTGATTTTAGAGGCCCAGATGGGTGTAGGCAAGACGGAGGCTGCGCTGGCAGCCGCGGAAATTCTGGCGGCGCGGTTTGGCGCGGGTGGAATCTTCTTTGGCTTGCCTACGCAGGCAACGGCAAACGGGATTTTGGGGCGGCTGGTGCAGTGGGCGGACAACCAGCCGGACAGGCTGCTAAAGTGCATCCGGCTGGCCCACGGCATGGCAGAGCTGAACGAAGAGTATATCCGCTTACAGGAACAGACCGTTCAGGTAGAAGACGACTGGGACGATTCCGAGACAAACGAGCACCGGGTGCAGGTGCACCAGTGGTTCCGGGGCAGCAAGCAGGCGCTGCTGGCCTGCTTTGTCATTGGCACGGTGGACCAGCTGCTCATGGCGGCGCTCAAACAAAAGCATGTGATGCTGCGCCACCTCGGCCTTGCGGGCAAGGTGGTGATCATCGACGAGTGCCATGCCTATGATGCCTACATGAACCGCTACCTTGACCGGGCGCTGGAATGGCTGGGCTGGTATCGGGTGCCGGTGATCTTACTTTCAGCCACGCTGCCGGCCCGGCGGCGGGCAGAGCTGGTGGAAGCCTACCAGCAGAAGCGAACCCCCGCACCAGACGCACCGTGGAAGACCAGCTGCGGCTATCCGCTCCTGACCTGGACGGATGGGGAGGAAGTTCGCCAGACGACCATTCCGCTGGATACGCCCAGCCGGACGGTACAGACGGTTCCGCTGACGGAAGATGGCCTGCCCGGTTTCCTGCGCGAAAAGATGCAGGCGGGCGGCTGCGCGGGGGTCATTGTCAACACCGTTAAAAAGGCACAGGCCGTGGCCCGGATGCTGCGGGAAGCTCTGCCGGAAAAAGAAGTGCAGGTGTTCCACGCACAATTCCTGATGCCGGACCGCGCCGCGCGGGAGCAGGAGCTCATGGAGCGGATCGGCAAGCACTCGACTCCGGCCCAGCGGGATGGACTCATTGTGGTGGGCACGCAGGTGCTCGAACAGTCGTTGGACATTGATTTTGACGTTATGGTGACAGAACTTTGCCCGATGGACCTGTTGCTACAGCGCATTGGCCGTCTGCACCGCCACACCTGGCGCTCTCGCCCACAGCCCATGCAGGCAGCAGTCTGCGCGGTGCTGGATACCGGAGAGGATGCCTTTGATGAGGGCAGCGCGGCAGTCTACGGCAAGTGGCTGCTCTGGCGGACACGGAAGCTGCTGCCTCAGACCATCCGCCTGCCGGAAGAGATCTCCCCGCTGGTACAGCAGGTGTATGGCTGGGCGGCGGAGGACAAACTGCCCGAAGATGCCGCCAGTGAGAAGCTGTGCCATAACTATGAACTGGAACAGGGAAAGCGAAAGGACCGGGCAGAGGCTTATCTGGTGCATCACCCGAAGGTGTATAAAAAATACCCCCGGCTCAACACGCTGGACGGCTGGATGGCAGACGAGGGTGCCTGTTCTGACCCGGCGGCCCGGGCGGCTGTCCGTGACGGCGACCCGTCTGTTGAGGTGCTGGTCATGGTGCAGGGGCGGGATGGCAGCATCCATTTCCTGCCGTGGCAGGAGGGAGGCCGGACGGTAGCGTCCGACTGCCCGCCGCAGCCGGAGGAGGCGCTGAAGATCGCGCGGCAGAAACTGCGGCTCCCGGCAGTGTTTGGCAAGGAATGGAACGTGAAACGCGTCATTGACGAGCTGGAAGCAGACAACCGCCGTCTGCTGGCCCAATGGCAGCTCTCCCCGATGCTGCGCGGGGAGCTGGTGCTACTGCTGGATGAAACGCTGACGGCCCATCTGGCGGGGATGACGCTCCATTATGACCGTGAGAATGGTCTGATTTATGAAAAGGAGGAAGCTGATGCAGGAAATTGAGTTTAACCTGTTGACGGAACCCTGGGTCCGTGTCCGTCTGCCGGACAATACCGTGCAGGAAGTTTCTCTGACGGATGCACTGGTCCATGCGCAAGAGTACATGGACCTGGCAGGGGAGATGCCCACCCAGGACGCGGCCATGCTGCGGCTGCTGCTGGCGGTGCTGTTTACGGTCTTTTCCCGCGTGAACGAAGTGGGGGAGCCGGAGCCGCTGGAAGACGAAGAAACCGCTCTGGAGCGCTGGGGAGCGCTGTGGGAACTGAAACGTTTCCCGGAGCAGCCCATCCGGGACTATCTGGAGCAGTGGAAAGACCGCTTCTGGCTCTTCCACCCGGAGCGGCCATTCTGGCAGGTGCCGGAGGCAAAAATTGGAAGCCCATTTAAAGGCGGAAAATTAAACGGAGAAGTGTTTGAAAGCGAAAACAAAAACAATATGTTTGCATCTTATGCTGGTGTGGAAAAGAATGCACTGACATATGCACAAGCAGCAAGGTGGCTGGTATTTCTCAATAACTATGACGATGCAGCCGCAAAGAAAAAAGCAAAGGATAGACCCAGCATGAGCCCGGGATGGCTGGGGCAACTGGGTCTTGTATATGTGAAAGGTGTAAATCTGTTTGAAACACTGATGCGAAATCTGATGTTTTTAAACGACAGGGCAGAGCTTTGGAAAAAAGGAAGACCCAATTGGGAACTGGAAGAACCAAGAAGCGAAGAGCGGACGGAAATCGTCTGCCCGGGTAATTATGCAGAACTTCTAACAATGCAGTGCCGACGGATATGGTTGGAACGAGAAAATGAAAAAGTGGTCCGGTATACATTGTTGGGTGGAGATTTCTTTGATAAGAAAAACGCATTTGCAGAACCCATGACACTATGGGGACTCCGGAAGCAAACGAAAGAGAGCCCAGAATGCTATCTCCCGCAAAAACACGATATGGAGAAAATGCTCTGGCGGGAATTTTCCTCGATTATAGGTGACGGAAAGCATATTCCGGGCGTGGTGCAGTGGAATGGTTATTTACAAAGATGTGGTTTTTTAAAGAAAAAAGAAATCCTGCAAATATGTGCTGTTGGTGTTGAATATGGAGCGCAAAGTGCATCCATGAAAGGGGTCTATGCAGACCAGATTGCAATGAGCCTTTCTCTGTTAAATGAGCTGGGCTATGGCTGGCAGAACCGCATCACTGATGAAATTAGCCGGTGCGAGCAGACAGCCTTTCTGGTGGGGCACTTGGCGCAGGATATTGCCACTGCCGCGGGCGATAAAAACGGAAATGCCAGCGCCCCAGCCCGTTCCCAGTTCTATTTTGCAGTAGACCAGCCGTTCCGACAGTGGCTGCGGAGCATCGACCCGGAAGAAGACGACATGACCGAAACCACAGCCCGCTGGCAGGGGATCGCCCGCGGCATTGCAGAGCAGCTGGGCCAGCAGATGGTGCTGGAGGCTGGCAGCGCCGCACTGGTAGGGCACCGGGTCAAGCTGGATGCCGGGAAAAAGACCGAACGGATGGAGCTGTACACGGCTCCCAAAGCTTATAACCGCTTCCGGGCGGGGCTGTACAAACTTTACCTGAAAACAAACGATGAGGGAGGAACGGCATGAGTGAGAAAAACGAGAGCCGCACACAGGCCATCAGGGGCTATGTGGACGGCAAGATTCAATGGCTCTGGGGTCTGCCGGAGAACCAGCGGCGTGCAGAGCTGGCAAAGCTACGACGGGGCATCGGACATGCACCCGGGGAGCTGCCGGAGCTGTGGGGCGGCCTTTTGCAGGGGATGCCTGCGAGCTTTTACGGTACAAATGGCCCCTCCCATGAAGAGTGGGCGGTCTATCTGGCACTGACCCTGTATGCCCTGCACCAGCAGAGCAACGATACTGTGTGCGTGAGCCAGCTCGGCTGCACGCTGGGCCGGGCCGTGCGCAGACTGGCGGAGCAGACCGTGGCCAGTGGGCAGGACTGGACCGAGAGCAGCATTCTGCGGCGGTTCAACGCGCTGGCTACCGCCGAAGAAATTACCGAGATCAGCCATCATCTGCGGGGCATGATTCAGCTGCTGCGGGCCGCAAAGCCGGACAGCATCCCGCTGGATTACCCGCAGTTGGCTGTTGACCTGTACGGGCTGCAGTGCGATGCCCCGCAGCTGGCACAGCTGCCCGCCAACATCCGTCTGCGGTGGGGACAGGACCTCTACCGCTACGAGAAGAACGAATCGTCCGAGACGCAGGAAAAGGAGAACTGACTTATGAAAAAGCGTTTGTATGTTGACTTCCATGTGCTGCAGACTGTGCCGCCCAGCTGCATCAACCGGGACGATACGGGCAGCCCCAAAACGGCCATTTACGGCGGCGTGACCCGCGCCCGGGTCTCCTCTCAGGCGTGGAAGCACGCCATGCGGCAGGCCTTTGTAGAGGAAAGCCTGCTGGACGAAGAGGATGTGGGCAAGCGCACCAAAAAGGTGACGGAGCTGGTGGAAAAGGAGATCGCCGCCCTTGCCCCGGAAAAAGATGCTGCCAAGCTGGCCAAGAAGACGCTGGACAATGCAGGCATCAAGAACGATGAGAAAGGCACCAAGGCTCTGTTCTTCATCAGCCAGGCACAGATCAAGGCGCTGGCAACATTGGCGGTGGCCGATGATATTGAAGACAAGAAAGCATACAAAGAAGCTCTGCAAAAGGCGCTGAGAAAGAATCCGTCGGTAGATATTGCCTTGTTTGGCCGGATGGTGGCGGATGACCCCTCTCTGAACTTTGATGCCGCTGCACAGGTGGCCCACAGCATTTCTACCCATGCAGTGCAAAACGAATACGACTACTTTACCGCCGTGGATGACTGTCAGGTAGAGGACAACGCGGGCGCAGGCCATCTGGGCACCGTGGAGTACAACTCTGCAACCCTGTACCGCTATGCAACCGTCAATGTGATGGAGCTTGGACGCCATCTGGGCACGAAAAAAGCAGCCGAAGTGGTGAGGAGTTTTGGTGAGGCGTTCATCCGCTCCATGCCCACGGGCAAGCAGAACACCTTTGCCAACCGCACTCTGCCGGATGCCGTCTATGTGACCATCCGGGAGGACCAGCCCGTGAACCTCTGTGGTGCCTTTGAGCGGGCGGTGCGGAAGAGCGCGGAGGGCTACGCGGAGCCCTCCCAGAACGCGTTGCAGGCCTATGCACAGCAGCTGTATCAGAGCTTTGCGGAGGCCCCTGCAAAGAGCTTTACCGTGGGCACCGGGCTGGAAGCACTGGCCCCGGCCCAGCCGCTGAGCACCATGCTGGATGCACTGGAAGAAGCTATTAAGGAGAACCTGACCGGAAACGAGGTGGAATGATGGCAACACTGTTGCTTCGGCTGGCAGCGCCTTTGCAGGCGTGGGGCGCGGATTCCAAATTCGAGACCCGGAAAACGGCTCGGGAGCCTACCAAGAGCGGCGTCATCGGCCTGCTGGCCGCGGCGCTGGGCCTGCGGCGGGATGAGACCGAGCCATTGACCCGGCTGGCGCAGCTGCGCTTTGGCGTCCGGGTGGAGCGGGAGGGCCAGCTGTTGGTGGATTTCCACATGGCCCGCAACGAGGAGAAAGACCGCTCCTATGTCACCTACCGCCATTACCTCGAAGATGCTGTTTTTCTGGTGGGCCTGGAAAGTGAAGACACCGCTTTGCTGCGGGAACTGGCAGAGGCGCTGACCCACCCGGTGTTCCCGCTGTACCTGGGTCGCCGTGCCTGCCCGCCCACCCTGCCGCTCTGCCTGGGCCTGCGGGAGCAGGGCCTTGTGGAGGCCTTGCAGGTAGAGCCCGCGCTCTGCCCCGGCGGGCCCAAGCCGACCCGCATCGTGGCGGATGCCGCACCGCTGGAGCCGGGGGCTGTCCCGCAGCGGGATGTGCCTCTCTCCTACGACCCGCGGCACCGGCAGTACGGTTACCGCTCGGCCCGGGAGATCTCCCTCCGGCAGCCCGCAGGGGCCCCGGAGCCGACCGCCCATGACCCATTCTGTGAATTGTGAGGTGAAGTGCAGATGTATTTATCCCGTGTAGAGCTTGACCCCACCCGCCGCAGCACCATGACGGCGCTGGCGGCACCACAGAAATTCCATGGCGCGGTGGAAAGTGCCTTTTCCGGGGAGCGCCGCCGTCGGTTGTGGCGGCTGGACCGGCTGGGCGAAAAGCTGTATCTGCTCCTCCTCAGCGAGGAGATGCCGGACCTCTCCGGCGTTGTGGAGCAGTTTGGCACCGGAGCGGCACCAGAGTCCCGGAATTATGACCCGCTGCTGGCGCGGATCACACCGGGCAGCCGCTGGCAGTTTCGGTTGGCGGCCAACCCCACCAAAAGCTGCAAAGACGCCCAAAAACCCGCAGCGCGGGGAACCGTGGCCGCACACTGCACGACACAGTACCAGAAGCAGTGGCTGTTGGATCGCGCCGCAAAGCACGGCTTTGCTCTGACGGAGGATTCCTTTACCGTGACCCGGGTGCAGTGGCACCACTTTGCCAAGCACGGCACCCGCCCGGTGTCGCTGCTGGCGGTGACGTATGAGGGCGTTTTGCAGGTGACGGACCCCGAGGCGTTCCGGAACCTGCTGTGTCAGGGCATGGGCCGGGGCAAAGCCTACGGCCTTGGCCTGCTGACCGTGATGCGTGGAGGATAAGACCATGGCGGAGATGCCGGGCATGATCCGGCCAGACCTGCAGGCGCTGCCGCAGGTGCGGGACCGGATGACCTTTTTGTACCTCGAACTCGCCCAAGCTTGCGGTCAGATGCTGGATGGAACTTTTCCCCGCATACGCGGGGGTGATCCTTATCAGGAAAACAACTGGAACAACGTGATGAACTTTTCCCCGCATACGCGGGGGTGATCCTCCTTGTACTCGGTCAGGCTCAGGTCAAAATAGCTTTTCCCCGCACATGCGGGGGTGATCCCGAGACCTCCGGGAGGTCGAAAACGGATTGCAGGCTTTTCCCCGCACACGCGGGGGTGATCCCGGCGGGACGGTGCTTTCGAGCTGGGGAAACGGCTTTTCCCCGCATACGCGGGGGTGATCCTTACGTTGCTCTCTATCAGATGTTATGTCTCAACTTTTCCCCGCACACGCGGGGGTGATCCCCTGATTCAGGGCAAGAACGAAGCACAGCTCAGCTTTTCCCCGCACACGCGGGGGTGATCCTGAATGGTTCAGAGACCAGAACATTGACAACCCCTTTTCCCCGCATGCGCGGGGGGGATCCTCTGGACGACCTCGACCTCATCTGTGAGGCACTCTTTTCCCCGCATACGCGGGGGTGATCCCAGGAGCAGGAAGCTGGGCAGCAGCTGAGTTTGCTTTTCCCCGCACATGCGGGGGTGATCCCCGGCTGGATGTGTACAATTACATCTGCGCAGACTTTTCCCCGCACATGCGGGGGTGATCCCGGACAGCGCCCAGCGTGTACCGCACTGCACCGCTTTTCCCCGCACACGCGGGGGTGATCCCAGAAGCACCGTTGCAAAACGGCAGCTGAATTACTTTTCCCTGCACACGCGGGGGTGATCCCTCCTTGACGCGACCTACCTCAACGATGCGCAGCTTTTCCCCGCACACGCGGGGGTGATCCCGGCTATAAGCTCATCGGAGGCGAGCGGCGTCTCTTTTCCCCGCATACGCGGGGGTGATCCCGAGATCTGGGAGATGTCCTACCGGAGTCTTTTCTTTTCCCCGCACATGCGGGGGTGATCCAAAGGCATACTTCGGAACGCAGGTGATCGGCACTTTTTCCCCGCACACGCAGGGGTGATCCTACCTGCCGTCCTCGTAGTTCTGATCCGTGACCCTTTTCCCCGCATACGCGGGGGTGATCCCTACAACACGCCCTTGTTCCAGATTTCCTGCCACTTTTCCCCGCATACGCGGGGGTGATCCCACCGTCATGAAGAAGAATTTTCCCGGCGGACACTTTTCCCCGCACACGCAGGGGTGATCCCATGGACGGTGCCAGCAAGTTTCATTTCGACTGCTTTTCCCCGCACACGCGGGGGTGATCCCCGCAGATGCTGTGCCTTTTCCGCAGCTTTATCCTTTTCCCCGCATACGCGGGGGTGATCCCATCAGGATACCGCCAGCGGGAACAGGCTTGGTCTTTTCCCCGCATACGCGGGGGTGATCCCCGGGACGGGAACCGTGGGTCGGAACGCTCAAGCTTTTCCCCGCATACGCGGGGGTGATCCCTGGTTGACGTTCATCATGTTCCGCAGTGCAAACTTTTCCCCGCATACGCGGGGGTGATCCAAACCAAACGTAACGGCTGGGGTGGACAGAACACTTTCTCCGACATACTCAGAATACTATTTTTTCTCCGCAAAGCAAAAGTAGCGACCCTGTTCATTCAATCGAACCAGGGCACTGCTTTTTGCATGTGTGAAATTTTAACGACTTACAGCGGTGTTTTGCGACTTTTCCTGGAGCTCGGCTTGGATATCGGTGAGGCATTCCAACAAAAGGGGATTGAACGCGCCGCATTCCCCGTTCAGGATCATCCGCATGGCAATCTCGTGGGAGGACGCCTTTTTGTAGCAGCGCTCACTGGTCAGGGCGTCGTACACATCGGCCAGGGAGACGATCTGCGCGCTGATGGGGATGTCATTGCCCTTGAGGCCGTCCGGGTAGCCCCGGCCATCCCAGCGCTCATGGTGCCAGCGGGCGATGTCGTAGGCGGTTTGCAGCAAGGGCTCATCCTCAAAGTTTTCCAGCCGCCGCAGCATGTTGGCACCCTGCATACAGTGGGTCTTGATGACCTCGAACTCCTCTTTACTAGAAATCGTTTTCGGCTTCTGTGCAACAATTTTCTGCGGGGTGGGGTAAAATGGGCAAAAGATTGCAATAAAATCAAATATCTGGTATGATAAAAAGGCGTTTCGCATTGTATCTGTATAGGAGGGAAAAGCCATGCTGATTCCGGTTATTTTATTTATCATCGGCCTGCTCTGCCTGATCAAGGGCGGCGACTGGTTTGTGGATGGCGCTTCGGCGCTGGCCCGGCGGTTCCACCTGCCGGAGCTGCTCATTGGTGCCACGGTGGTGTCCATCGGCACCACCCTGCCCGAGGTGATGGTCTCCACCATGTCGGCGGTGTCCGGCCATGGTGAGATCGCCTACGGCAACGCCATTGGTTCTGTCATCTGCAACGCGGCGCTCATTGCGGCCATTACCATCGCCGTCCGCCCGGGCAAGGTGGACCGTAAGACGCTGGGGATGCCAGTGGCGTTCTTCTTTGCGGCGGCAGCCATCTACTGCGTGGCAGCCTACGGCTTTGGCAAGTTCACCCGGCCTATGGGCCTCATCATGCTGGCCCTGTTCGTGGCCTATATGGTGGCCAACGTGCTCCAGATGAAAAACGCCCCGGCGGGTGCTGAGGCTGAGGCCGAAGCAGAGGCTGCCGAGGAAGAAATGACCCTGACCAAAACGCTGGTGCTTCTGGTGGCGGGTGCCGTGCTCATCGCCGTGGGTGCCAACCTGCTGGTGGACAACGGTACCCTCATTGCCCAGGCGCTGGGCGTGCCCGAGTCCGTCATTGCACTGACCTTTGTGGCCCTGGGCACCTCGCTGCCCGAGCTGGTCACGGCCATCACGTCCCTCGTCAAGGGCTGCAGCGACCTCTCGCTGGGCAACATCGTGGGTGCCAACGTCTTCAATCTGGTGCTGGTCAGTGGCGCGTCCGTGACCATTGCGCCGTTCACCATCCCCCAGAGCTCCACCCTGTTTGGCATCAATTCCAGTCTGGTGCTGGACCTGCCCGTGATGCTGGCCGTCATGGTGCTCATGTGTGTCCCGGCGCTGGTGCGGGGCAAGCTCTCCCGGGTGCAGGGCGTGCTGCTGCTCTGCATCTATGCGGCGTTCTGCGCCATCCAGTTCACCATGTGAGCTGGGGCTGAAACGGAATCAAAACCACAAAAACGTCCCGCAGGGCCTGAACCCTGCGGGACGTTTTGTGGTATCATGACGAAATATTACTTTGAATAAGACTCCCAGCGGACAGAGGCGTCCAGCTGGGCGGGGGTCAGGTTGAACACGGCGTCAATGAGGTCGGTGCGGAACGTGGCGTTGCCGGTGCCGTGGGCAAGGCGGCGGGCCTCGGCCAGCTCTCCCGCAACCCCCATCGTCGCCGCCGCCGCGCAGGCCGCCGCAAAGGGCTGGCCGGGCATGGCCCCGCAGAACGCGCCCATGAGGGCGGTGAGCATACAGCCGCTGCCCGTGACGCGGGACATGGTGGCGCAGCCGTTGTGGAGCAGAATGGTTTCTCTGCCGTCCGTCAGCACGTCGATGGGGCCGGAAACGGCCACCACGGCCCCGGTCTGCACGGCCAGCGCTCTGGCAGAAGCCACGGTGCGGGGGAGGGTCTTCTCCGTGATCTGGTCGGCGTCGCTCACGTCCACGCCGCTGCCCGCCGCCCGGCGCTGGGCCAGAGCACGAATCTCCGACGCGTTGCCCCGGATGACCGCAAACTGCACGGCGTCCAGCAGCCGGGCCGATTCCGCCCGGCGGAGGCTGGTGTTGCCGGCGCCCACAGGGTCAAAGACCACGGGTTTGCCTGCCCGGTTGGCCGCCTGCCCGCCCAAAATCATGGACTCCACTTTGTCGATGGCGCCCAGATTGCACAGCAGAGCGCTGGCGGCGGCAGCGGTCTCCTGCACTTCCCGGATGTCCGAGGCCATGGTGGGGGAGCCGCCCACGGCCAGAAGGATGTTGGCGCAATCGTTGACGGTGACAAAGTTGGTGATGCAGTCCACCAGCGGGGCGCGGCGGTGCACCTGTTCCAGAGCAGAACCAAAGTTCATGGAGAAAAGCCTCCTTGTGTTATAAAAAAGAAGAGGTCTTGCCGGGGTCAATAAAGCCCTCGCCGTACACTTCGCCCGCCTCCGTGACCATGACCATGCAGCCGGGGTCGATGCGGTAGGCGGCGGTGCGGATGCGGTAGACCTGGGGCCGGGCGCAGACGCAGAGGAGCATCTGCCGCTCGGTGTTGGTGTAGGTGCCAATGGCCTTGAGCATGGTGGAGCCGCGCTCGCACTCGCGGGAGATCTCGTCGGCGATCTCCTGCCCTTTTGTGGTGATGATGGTGAGCATCTTGCTGGAAGAGCTGCCGTACATGACCTTATCAATGACCAGCGAGGTGATGACCGTGGTGACGAGGCCGTACAGAACGGAATCCACCGTGCCGAACACGGGCCAGCCCAGCAGGATGACGACTAGATCAATGCCGCCCGTGACCGCCCCGATGGAGAGGTGGGGCCGCAGCACCTTGATGGACATGGTGAGGAAATCCGTGCCGCCGCTGGAAGAGCCCCGCATGTAGAGCAGGGCCAGCGCGAAGCCCCAGGTGACGCCTGCAAACAGGGCTGCCACCAGCGGGTCGCCGGTATAGCAGCCCACCCGGGCAAAGACGATATCCTGAAAAACGGTGCACCACACCATGCTCACCAGCGACTTTGCCAGAAAGGCCCGGCCCACAAAGCGGATGCTCAGGGCCACGAGAGGCAGGTTGAACACCAGTGTGGTGATGCCCACGGGCAGGTGCCACAGGTAGTTGACGATGAGGGCCAGGCCCGAGATGCCGCCGGGGGCAAAGTCTGAGCCGCGGGCAAAGTAGCAGATGCTGAGGGCATACAGGAACCCGGCAGCCAGATTGTACAGCTGGTCCACCACAAGGGTGCGCTTGTTCATAAAAATCGCCTCCCGGTATCAAAACAAAAAGAAATTACTGGATGGAAGCCGCCAGAGCGGGGATCTCGCTCAGATTCCCGATGTGGAAGCGGGCCGCGCTCTGGTCAAAGGGGAAGCGCTCGTCCCGCAGGGCGGCCACAAGGCCCCCGGCGGCCGCGCCCGCCTGCACGCCGTAGGTGGAGTCTTCCACGATAAGGCATTCCTCCGGGCGGCGGCCGAGCCGCGCCATGGTGTGGAGATAAATTTCAGGGTCGGGTTTGCTGGCTTCAAACTGCTCCCCGCTGACGATGACGGGGAAAAACTCCATCAGCCCGCACTCGCCCAGCACCTGCCGGATGTTGCTCATGGGGCTGGAACTGGCCAGCGCCAGCTGCAAGCCCATGGCCCGCAGCTGCTCCAGCATGGGGCGGGCTTCCGGGCGGAGGATCTCGGGGAAGTGGATGGGCTCGTTTTCGTCGGCCTGCATCAGCTCTTTTTCAAACTCCGGGGTAAAGGGCACCCGGCAGAGCCTGGCCATAAAGCGGGGGTACTCCTGGCTGGACATGCCCACGGTGGGGTACATGCTCTCCAGAGTGACCCAGGGGTATTTTGTTTGCAGGTTGCGGGCCTGCATCCCGAGGTAGACGGGTTCGCTGTCGATGAGCACACCGTCCATATCAAAGATCACGGCCCGGATGGGGGATGGCATGAGAACGCTCCTTTCTGGCGGCGGGTTCACCGCGGATGCTCCTGATGATAGGCCTTTTTCTCAGCGTACATTTTCTGATCCAGCTCATTGAGGAAACTCTCGGTGGAGCGGCCATTGTACCGGGCCAGGCCCATAGAGAGCGAAAGCTTGAACGGAGCGGTTGTGGTCTGGTTGAAATGGCGCAGGCCATCCTCAATGGCGGCCCGGGTATCTTCCAGCATTTTGTCATTGCCGCGGCTCAGCAGGATGACGAATTCATCGCCCGCCATCCGGATGGCAACAGCGTCCTCCGGCAGGGAGGCGGAAAGGATTTTGCCGATCTCCCGAATGGCCCGGTCGCCCATAGAGTGGCCGTAGCGGTCGTTGATCTTTTTGAAATCGTTCACGTCCATCATGATGCCGTACAGCTGGCGGGGGTTCGTCTTGTGAGCTTTCTCAAGATAGAAGTTCATGTATTTGCGGTTGAACAGGCCGGAAGTCTCGTCCACAAAGGTGTTGAAATTTTGCAGCTGGATGTGGATGAAGACCATCGCGACCGCTACGGCCAGCCAGCCTGTGGACAGACCGTAGAATATGCCTTGGACGACGGTGCCCAGGATGCAGGGGATGACAAAATAGAACACCGGGAAAAACTCAATGGTAATGCCGGTCTGTTTGGAGCGGGTGACTCGATAAATACTCTCGGCAAAGTAAAGGAACAGCGTGGCATAAAGGAGGAAATTCAGCGGGCCGCGGGAGTAGACATTTTCTGCCGAGACGTGGAAGATGAGCCCGGTGCCGAACAGGTTGATGACCATGAGAAGCTGTACGAGGAGGAGCGGAATGCCCAGCGTCAGGATTTTCCGGTGCAGCCGCCGGGTGCTGCGGTAGATACGGAAATCCACGAACAGGCACCACAAAAAGCCCACTAAAACGGTGGAACCGGTGCAGAGGGTATTGGTAAGGACAACGAGCGTGTGACAGCCCCGGAACGGCTGCCCGTCAATGAGGAAACTGATGGTCTCGGTGACCAGCGCGACCAGCGTGACCGCCAACATTCCATCGTAAAGGACGGCACCGGTCTGTTTTGTCTCACTGTTCCGGACGCGGAGGAGGAACAGAAAGACCACAAGAATGATACCGGTTCCATTTGCGACCAGAATTTCCGGAATGTTCATGGGAAGCCTCCTTTCGCTGTCAGGGGATGAAATGTATGAAAAATCATTTCCTGATGCAAGGACTTTATCCGGTTGGAATTGCGGGATCGTATTCAGCCGGTCGAGTCGTTCAAGCTCCTTTCGGCGAAAACAGGACATACGATCAATCTTATTATATCATGAAAATGGAGCTTGCCAAGGGGAAGAGAAGCCGTGATGGCCCGGTTCGAGTCCTGTACCGTCCACCATGGAACAGCATACATCCCGGTAGACATTCCTAATTCTCTAGGAACCGCACACTAAACAACAGCCCACTGGGCTGTTGTTTGCCACGCCTGCGGCGTGGCCGTGCTGTTCTCGTCCTGTACCGTCCACCACAAACAAAAAATCCTCAGACAAAAGTCTGAGGATTTTTGTGGTGGACGGTACAGGACTCGAACCTGAATTTATTCCAGATACTGCGGCAGATTCCAAGCACCTCGCAGCACACGGTGAATCTCCACAATCTTGTTTTCATCGTTGACTCGGTAAAACACCAAATATTGGTCAACGACCATCCTACGATAAGCAGGGTCAAGGTGGTAGACCTCGCACATTTTCGGGGTATCGCCTAATTTTGTGATCTTCTCCCGCATCTCTTTCAGCACCCGGCTGGCCGTTTTGGGATAAAAGCCTGAAAGATACCGGGTGATATCGTTCAGGTCCTGCACAGCAAGGGGCAGATATTTGATCTTATACGTCATACTGCTTGCCCAGCGTCTCCCATACGCTTTCGTGGTCTGCCCACTGCGTGTTGGGGTCAGCCGCCTGCTGTTTTGCCTTGGCAAGTGCCTCGGCAACATATCGCTGGTGCAAAAACTCTTCGTACTTGGCGTAGTCCTCAATGTTGATGAGAACTGATTCTCCACGGCCATGATTCGTGATGATCACATGATCATGATCTTTGAGCATCTCCGAAATTTCGGCGTAATGGTTGCGTAGATCCCGGGAAGGGCGAACGAATGTCTGCATCATACGAGACACCTCCTATCGAGATGATTGTATCACAAAATGACTACGAGTGCAAGGCGGATGATTCTGACGGTGAGGGCAAGAACCGTCCCGTGGCCACAAATTTTCAATTCTTGAAAATTTCCTGCCCCGTGGGACAGCTTCTTGTTGGGGCGTGCGGTGCCCCAAACCCTGCTGGGAATGAGTACGGCAAACGCGAACTTGTCGGGGCGAAGCCCCTCCATCTTGCTACGCAAGACCGTTCGGTCGCTTAAAAGCCCCACTGGGGC
>ERZ1034626.1312-NODE-1312-length-16760-cov-4.801616_pt1 | contig 16760 bp, 19 predicted proteins | sample MGYA00520652_ERZ1034626 | MGnify/ENA primary metagenome ERZ1034626 (study PRJEB33766, sample SAMN09781765) | gut metagenome | biome: gut microbiome | host: Homo sapiens | place: Madagascar | study: EMG produced TPA metagenomics assembly of the PRJNA485056 data... | reverse complement strand
TAGCACGCGATTTAAGGGTTATATCCTCTGCGCTTAAAATGATTTCGGATATGGAAAGAATAGGCGATCAGGCTTACGATATCGCCGAAATTGCAAAGTTTATTAAAAACAGCAACGTTAAAAGCCGCGTTCATATAAAGGAAATGGCGGCGGCCGCAATAAAAATGGTTACCGACAGCGTTGACTCCTTTGTTAAAAAGGATATTGAGCTTGCACGTGCCGTAATGGATTACGACGATAAGGTCGATAATCTTTTTAACTGCATAAAAGACGAGCTTGTTCAGCTTATTTCCGAGGATCGCGCAAACGGTGAATTTTGCATAGATCTTCTTATGATAGCAAAGTATCTTGAACGAATAGGCGACCACGCGGTAAATATTGCCGAATGGGTTGAATACTCTATCACCGGAACACACAGATAAAACGGCGTGCCTTCCGCACGCGCGGGAGGTACAATATGTTAACTTACAGCGAATTAAGAAAAAACGAATCGGTAAAGGCGTATATTGCCGGAGCGGACAGATCGTTAGCGGCGCTCGGCTTTACCGAGCACAGCTTTGCCCACGTTACCAAGGTTGCCGATACCTGCGCCGAAATTCTTTCGGTTATGGGCTATTCCGCCCACGAAACAGAGCTTGCAAAAATTGCCGCCTATCTTCACGATATAGGCAATCTTGTAAACCGCATAGATCACTCGCAAAGCGGTGCGGTTATGGCTTTCCGTATACTTGATAAGCTTAATATGGAAGCCTCTGATATTGCCACCGTAGTTTCCGCAATCGGAAACCACGACGAAGGAACCGGCGTTCCCGTAGACGCAGTTTCCGCCGCGCTTATTCTTGCAGATAAATCAGATGTAAGAAGAAGCCGCGTAAGAAACCGTGATAAAGCAAGCTTTGATATACACGACAGGGTAAATTACTCGGTTAGAAAGTCCTCTCTTAAAATAAGTGAGGATAAAAAAACCATAACGCTTAAGCTTGATATAGACACGCGTTACGGCAGTATTATGGAATACTTTGAAATATTTATGCAGCGTATGATACTCTGCCGTAAGGCGGCGGAAAAATTAGGACTTACCTTTAAGCTTGAAATCAACGGTCAGCCGTTGCTTTAAAACGAGGTGTAAAAATGATCTATCTGCTTGAAGACGACGAAAGCATAAGAAAATTTGTAATATATGCGCTTAAACAAACAGGTCTTGAAGCCTGCGGCTTTCCCCTGCCCTCGCTTTTTAAACAGGCTGTTGAAGAAAAAAAGCCGGAGCTTGCATTGCTTGACATAATGCTGCCCGAAGAGGACGGCATTTCGGTGCTTAAATGGCTGCGTTCGCGCAGCGAAACCAAGGATCTGCCGATTATTATGTTAACCGCAAAGTCAAGCGAATACGATAAGGTATTGGGTCTTGACAGCGGTGCGGACGATTATGTTGCAAAGCCTTTCGGCACAATGGAGCTTATTTCACGCATTAAAGCGCTTTTGCGCCGCACAAAAAACGAAGAAACGGAATACAATTTCGGCGGACTTTATGTAAACCCGACGAAGCACATTGTAACGGTAGGCGGCGAAAACGTTTCGCTTACGCTTAAGGAATTTGAAATACTTTGTTTAATGCTTAAAAACCGCGGCACTGTACTGTCCCGCGACCGTTTGCTTATCGAAATATGGGGCTATGACTACGACGGCGAAAACCGCACGGTAGACGTACATATAAAAACATTGCGTACTAAGCTTAAAGACTGCGGCGCACTTATCGAGACCGTAAGAGGACTCGGATATAAAATAGGTTAGCAAAGGTCTTAGCGTCTTAAAAGGATATGGTGATATTATGACAAAACGAATATACAGAGGTATACTGCTATCATCGGTTATAACAATGCTTGCCTGCCTTATTTTTACAATAGGAATACAATATCAGATGTATGACGAAAGCACTAAGGACTCACTTAAGGACAAGGCTTACATAATAAGCCTTAACAGCGAGAGCGGTGATCTTTCAGAATATGCAGACGCAAAGGAAAGAATAACCCTAATAACAAGCAGCGGCAAGGTTTTGTTTGACAATAAAGCAATTGCCGATAAAATGGAAAACCACCTTTCAAGAAAAGAGGTTAAGGAGGCGCTTGACAGAGGAGAGGGATATGCCGTAAGGCGTTCGGAAACGCTTGGTTCAAAATCCTGCTATTATGCTTTAAAGCTTAAAAACGGTAATATTTTAAGAATTTCAGACGATTCTCTTACCGTATGGACGGTTCTGATAAATCTGTTGCCGGCTATTTGTGCAATTGCAATTATGACGCTTGTGCTTTCCTCTGTTTTGGCGGCAGTAATTTCAAAAAAAATATTAAAACCGTTAAATTCCATTGATCTTGAAAATCCGGATGCACAAAACGTATACGACGAGCTTATACCTTTTATAAATAAGATCAATATGCAAAACCGCAAAATCGACCGGCAAATTGCCAGGCTTACCCGCAGCCGCCGCGAGTTTGATATTATAACCGAAAATATGAGCGAGGGGCTTGTGCTTACCGATATTAAAGGAAATATACTGACTCACAACAAGGGAATTGAAAAATTCTTCGGCGTAGAAGAAGACATAAACGGAAAAAATATATTAACCCTTAACCGCAGCGAGGTCTTCCGCGAAATTTTTTCCGATATAACTGAAAAACGCCGCGGAGAAGATATACTTTCCTTAAACGGCAGATATTACGATATGACCGCCAACCCCGTATACGACGAGGACGGAACGCCCTGCGGCGCGGTAATATTAGCAGTTGACATTACCGAAAAGGAAAAACGCGAAAAGCTGCGCCGCGAATTTACAGCCAATGTTTCGCACGAGCTTAAAACCCCGCTCACGTCAATATCCGGCATTTCCGATATGCTTATGAACGGAATTGTAGCGCCCGAAGATATAAAGGGCTTCGCCGGCGATATTAACAAGGAATCGGCGCGTCTTATAACGCTTGTTAACGATATAATAAAGCTTTCAGAGCTTGATGAAGGCGCATACAGCACCGAAACCGACGAAAAGGTCGATCTGCTTAAAACAGCGGCAGTGGTTAAAGAACGCCTTGAAGCAATAGCGGCAAAAAAGAATGTGAAAATAGCGGTAACGGGTGAGGACGCCGAAATAACAGGCGGCGAATCGCTTGTTTTTGAAATGCTCTATAACCTTTGCGACAATGCCGTTAAGTACAATAAAGAAAACGGCAATGTTACGGTAAGCGTAGGCACAAGCGAGGGTGCGCCGTTTGTTACCGTTAAGGATACGGGCATAGGCATACCGCCCGAATATACCGACCGCATTTTTGAACGCTTTTTCAGAGTAGATAAAAGCCGTTCTAAGGAAAGCGGCGGCACTGGACTCGGTCTTTCGATTGTAAAGCATATTGCAATGAGTCTCGGAGCCGATATAAGAGTTGAAAGCACCGTAGGAAAGGGTACGGAAATAACGGTTACATTTAATAACAAATAACGCCGTTTGCGCCGCCTTTAATATTTTTAAAAAATTGCTTGCTTTTTTCGGTATATAATGGTATAATGTTTCTCGGTCGCTGAGATTTATGCTCAGCACACCTTGCGCTGATAGCTCAGCTGGATAGAGCATCTGCCTTCTAAGCAGAGGGTCGGGGGTTCGAGTCCCTTTCAGCGCGCCATTTGCAAAAAGCCGCTTAACAGCGGCTTTTCCTTTATTTATGCGGGTTTGCGAGCTTTTTCATTATTCTTTTTGTGTCTGCAAAATTGCTCTAAAAGCGTAAATTATTCGCAAAAAGTCACACGAAAAGTCACACGAAAATCACACGCCGATAAACAAAGCGCCTACCGTAAGGTTTTATACCTTGCGATAGGCGCAGTTTTTTCTCCCCTATTCTTCTTTAACCTCCGGCAGACCGGCGACGGAAGTAAGAACCGAAAGCAGTCCGGCAAGGAGTGAAGCCGAAACTACCACCTTCCAATCGACCTGCGAAAGAATAGCCGACGTGCCGATCGTGGCGGCGGCGGTCTGTGCCGCAGTTTTAACAGCGCGAACGCCGGCAGCCTTAAACCAAAGCTTTGTTTTTTTCATATGCTCACCACCTTTTTATACTTCTAAAATCTTTTTCCAAGTGTTTATACCTACACAGCCGTCCACGGTCAAGCCGTTGCTGCCCTGATAAGCTCTTACCGCCCTGTCGGTATTCTTACCGAAAAGCCCGTCTACGGTTACGCCTACCGCGCGCTGAACTATCTTTGTGAGGTTACGGTTTGTGTATGTAAGGCGCTTTTTGCATATCGCACCTTTTGCTACGCTTTCACATTCCGCACCCCATATTCCGTCTGCGCCGTACTTCGGGAATTTATATCCGTCCGCTATAGCGGCAAGTTGCCAATCCTTAACAGCGGTGTTAATCGGTTTAGGCTGCGGTGCCGCAGGCGCGGGCGTCGGCTTTTTAAATATGCTGTTGTAGCTTATATTCATATCAACATTACCGTTTATGCCGTTTACCGTGCCCTTTGAGGTATACTGCCAAATATCGTAAGGGCGGTTAAAGCCGTTTACCTTATCGCCGTATTCGGCGACCCACTTGCTTATATTGTCATACCACGGATCGGACATCTTTTCGTTCCAAAACGCCGAACGGCTTGAATAAATGCCCATTTTATAGCCGATTGCATTTAACTGCAAATTGTACTCCTGCATAATGCTGAGCATAAGCGCGTCTGAGATGCTGCGCCAGTCAAGACCTCTTGTGTTCTCTATGTCTATATATACCGGTGCGTTTAAGGTCTTGCCGTTAAGCAGCCTTTTTATGTGAGCTATCTCTTTGGCAACCTTAGCTTTATTTACGGCATACGAGAAGAAGTATACCGCAAACGGAATGCCGAGCCGCGTACATTCGGCATAGTTTCTTTCAAACTGCTTATCGTCCTGCGACGGTATATCGTCCCCAAGGCCCATACGCAGTATTGCAAAATCTATCTGCGGTTTCACCTTGTCCCAGTCTATATTCCCCTGATAATGTGATACGTCTATTCCCTTTAACATTTTCATTTTATCCTCCGTTATTTAATTATTCGGTTTGTGCAAATCCTCAAGGTCGGTAAGCCTGTGATTTGCTACTTTTATCTGTTCCTCAAGAACGGGTATACGCCGCGCAAAATCATTGTGCATACGAACCTCGCGCGTAAGCTCGCTTAGGCGCTCATCTGTTACGGCTTGGGCGGTTCCTATGCTGTCCTGCGTTTTCTTATTTGCACGGTTGTTTGTTATTATTACGCCTATAAGTGAAAGCACGCCGACGGTTATCGCCGCACCTGCTGCAATCAGAGCCTCTGTCATTTTCTCTACCCTCCGTAATATATTTGCTTATGCGTTCGTCGTCCTCGGCAAGCATTTCTCTTATTCTTTTAATTCCCCTGTTACTGAGCTGTGAGACCGACTGACGGCTGATGCCGCGTTTCTTCGCGATTTCATCAAAGCTTAAACCGTATACGTGGCGCAAAACTATTGCTTCGCGCTGTTTTATTCCGAGCTTATCAAGCAGATCCCGCATTGCAATCGCTTCAACAAAATCGTCCTTGGTATAACCTGTATATTTATTGTCGGTCAGCTCTACCTCAAGGAGCTTTCTTTTTTGTATTTTCTTGCTGTAATTTATATATTGGTTTCTTATGGCGACCGCTACATATCTTTGAGAAATGCCGCGGCCCGACGCTATAAGTTTATAAAGAAAGCTCCACAGCATGTCCTCTATTTCTTCGCGCTCTTCGGGATATTCGATCTTATTTGCATAAAACTGAATGAGCTTTTCAAAATCCTTCTTTATGCGTTCGGGTTCGTTTAATTTATACATATCTCAACCTCCCTTAAGCCACGCGCGTCCATATGTAGAACGTCATAGACGGCTGAATGTTGTTGTGCGGTTGGCTGCCGCCGACTTTTGAGGTGTTTATATCTTTAAGATACGCATATCCCCCGGCTTCACTGCCCCAAGCATTTGAGTCCACGCCTCCGTAACTTCGCGCATATGCGGCGCCCTGCTCGTGCGTTTTGTCCTCTTCGGCTTTATGATAATGTTCGGGCATTTCCTCTATTGTTGTTTGGTGCTTCTTTTCACCGAGCGTTAAGCCTGCTGTTGCAAAATCCTCATCGTCTTCATCTACGCCCACAATAGCCTTGCCCTTTGCCGTGCGCTCCCACGTGCCGCTGTAAATATCGTTCGGGTCTACGGCGGAGCTGTAGAAAATCAGCGTTGTGCCGATAGGCAGCAGCTCCAACGGCAAATCATTTTTTAAATACTGCATATTGCTGTTGTATGCGGCTATGCGCTCCGTTTCGGACATATCCGCAGTTATTCTTATAAGTCCCACGGTATCCCTCCTTAATCTATGCTTTTCAGTATTCCGTTTGTAAATTTCAATAAAGCAATACTGCCACCGTTTTCGACGAGATATATGCTTCCGCTGAATCCTTGGCTATCTTCTTCGCGGTTTTCTATAACAACCTTTCCGCCCGTTTTTGACCTGATCTTTAAATCGCCCTCACAGTCTATCACCGTGTTATGCCCTGTCGTGGGCCATACGCTGAAATGCTCTTTAAAATTTCCGTTATCGTCAAGACGCATTAAAAACAACCCCGGATTGCCCGATATGTTATAACCCACGGTTGCGTAATACTGATCTTTGGCGTCTTGTGTGGTAAGGCGCGGCGCGGCTATCCCCCAAAGCTCGGCGCTTGTAACGGTTACCCATTTGCCGTTTTTCTTTGTTTGTACTATAAAGCAATCGTTTGCATTTGCCATTATGCGGAGGGTGTCGCTTATATTGGTACATTTAAATCCATCCGTATGCGTGATTGAAACGTTGCTGTATTTCTCGCCCTGCTGTACGGAGCTGTCCGCTTTTTGGTTTGCGGCGTTTGCTATGCGGTCGGTCTCGACGCTTAAAGAGGCATTATCCCTTATGAATACACCGACCGTAACGCTGTTTTGCGTAGGGTCGTCACATTCCTTGTAGGCGATTATACGCCGCTTTAAGGTAAGCTTGGCATATTTATCTATAACGGTTATATCGTCGCCTATGCCATAGGTCTCGCCCTCATAGCCTACGGTCTTTTGCATATCGGCAATGTTTATATCGTAAGACCAACCGTTGCCGCGCTGCCAAGTGCGGCGGACGCCCGCAAGATTTTTGCCGTATTCGAACGTTACGCCCTTGTCGCTGCCGCGGCGTTTCGGAATATTGACGGTGAAGTTATCGAATTCAATCTCAACGTCCAGTTCTTCCATTGCAATAAGCGCCTCGCGCGCGGTAACGTCCGTTTGGCCCGAAAGCGAAAAATTAAGCGTTTCGGTGTCCGTTACGGTTCCGAGCGTAAAAGCCTTAGAAGCAGGAACACCGTCAACCGTTTTTGCTTCTTTTAAAATATCCTCTGCCAATTCACGCGCCGTTCCCACAAAGCTGTAACCGTTTACAAGCGTATAATCGGAAAGCCGATAAGATACGTGTTCGGCTGTTACCTGCGTTATGTTGTTCGCGCCGGAGTCTCCGTCTATGCCGGAAATGTCAAACCTTTGACCGGCGTATTCAAAAACGGCGTCTTCGTTTATATAATCAAAAATACTGTCTGTGTTTATTACCGAAAAGCTTAAGGTGTATTCGCGCATAAGCTCTTCGGTTTTCGCAATATTAAAGGCTTCGGACGTGCTGCCCAAAGCCTCAAGACCGCTGTTATATACTTTAATTTTTCCTGCCATTTAAATCACCCTAACATTATAGCGTTAAATTCAATTATTACAATTACAGAATCGGGATAAGCGCCTAAAGAGCCGCCCGAAATGCCTATTTCACATTTGCCCGGCGACAGCTCGAAGAAATCCGAACAATCTGGGTCAAGGTTGCCATAGAGGTTGCCGCCGTTTGACATTCGCGTTACTGTTTCCTTTGCGCAGTCTATTTTAACTCCCTCAAAGCCCGTATCTGTATTTATTTTAAGCTTTGCGGCGCCGTATGTAAGTGTAAAGCCCGACTTGACGTGACCTATGACCTTGATTATCGGCTTAACCGCCGCGGTGCCTTTATTGAAAAACTTGACGGAACCGCTCCCCGTAAGCTCTTTTATGAACCGTCCGTCTTCGACGGTGCAGTTTATATAGGTTGTTTCTTCGGGGGTTAAGAGCGTGCCGTCCGCAAGATGCTGCCAAGGCGGATTGCATTCAAACTGAATGTCGCCTATATGCCTGTCGGACGTGTTTTCAAAATCAAGCGCCGCGTATACCTTTGCCATATAATAACGGTCGGGTTCGTTGCCGAAAACAAGCTTTTTAGGCGTGCCGTTATTATAAAGCCAAGCTATAATTTTTTCGCGGTTCTTTCTAAGCTCCGCGTAAGGACCGGTGAAATATATCGGCTTTGTGATTACTCTTACGGCGTAACCCGATATGCCGAAATCCGCAACGCCGTCAAGTCCCGGTATTTCCTGTACGTATTTGCGCTTTTCGGGAAGCAGAGAATGTATTTCCGTTCCGCAAGACAGACCGAACGCACCCGATTCTGTTTCGCCGTATTTAAATTCGTTATTTTCCACCCGAACGCCTCCTTCTGTAAATATTGTCCGACAGCTTTACGGATACGCACGGCTCTATTACCTCGGCTACCGTTTTATCCCCGACCTTTAAAACAGTAACCTGCTGCTGTGCGCCGTATTGGTTGTAGGTGTTCTGCGGTTGTGCTTTAACACGCGCCAATTCGCGCATATATTCTACCGACAGGTCGTGGGGTACTATTTGTGTATGCTGCGGAAGATTTATAAGCTCACCGCCTTGCTCGTGAACATAAGTAAGACCTCCGCGCCAATCGTTTGTACCGGAAGCGTTGTGACCGACCCCGTTAAGCATTTTTTTATACAAATCTTGTTTTTCCTTCTCGACTTTATCAGCCCAACTTCCCCATATTTTTCGGCCGTTTGAGCTTCGCCAATCCCGTATCCCTTGAATAGTGTCGGAAACTCCTATTGATATTTCTTTTTCCTCTTGCTTCTTTTGGGCTTCAAGTGCTTTTTCCACCGCTTCTTTCAGCTCGTTTTGCTTGTTTATTCGCTTTTGAAGTTCGGCAAGGTAATTATCGGTTTCATTTTGCATAATAGCTACGGTGTTATCCCGTAAAGTCTCAAGACGTGTGGTTTCGTCTTCTATAAAGGTATCGAGAGCAGAAAGCTTGTTTTCAAAACCCTCTTTGGCGATTTCATATTTGTTGTTTTCAAGCTCTACCGCTTCGTCGTATTCGGACTTAACCTGCTCCTGCCGCGCGGCGGATTCAGACTTTATCTGCTCAATTTTACTTTGCAGCTGTTTTATCTGATTTTCTCGCGCCGCTTTGGTTTTTTCCTCTTCCTGACGTTTAACCTCGGCGGTATAGGCGTTTTCAGCTTCTACCTTTGCGGCATAGGTTTTGGCAAAGGTGATCTGCTTTTTAAGCTCGGCTAACTTATCGGCATTTTCCTGTTCTTTGGCTGCGGCTTCGTCTGCTTCGTTAAGCGCGTTAAGCGCGTCTATCTGCTGCTGTATTTCGGCGGTTTGCTTTTCTTCGCCGGCAGTTATAACGTCAAGCTTTGCCTGTTTTTCTTTTTCAAGCTGTGAAAGCCTTTCCTTATGTGCCTTTTCGTACAGCTTTTGCTCTTGAGATATAGCGTTTTTCTGTACCTTTAGGTCTTTGCTGAGATTTGATATCTTATCGTTATAAAACTTTTCCTCGGCAGATTTTTTCGACGCCATTTTTTCCTCGTAGGTATTGTATTCGTCGGTGAGGTTTTGAATTTCTACGTCGTATGCTTTGTTGCTGTCCTCTATTTTCTTTTTATATGCTTCTTCTATTTTAGATTGTGCTGAGCGGGTAGCGCGGTTAATTCCAATGCCGATCGTCGTGGCCGCAATAGCAACGTACGGACCCGCGCTTTTTGCTGCCGTTTTCAGCTTTGAAAGCGCCGAGGTTTTCCCTGCCGTCTCAAACGTTCCTGAATTTAAAGCTGCATCTGCTCCGTAAGAGGTTGTGGAAAGCGCTGTATTGGTTGACGCGTTGTTTTGAGCAAGCGCCAGCTTGTTAACGCTTGCGGAAGCGCGATCTGCAGCGGCGGCAGTTTTGTCAAGTGAGCTTGCATATGTTGTTTGTGCCTTTGTATCAGCGGCAGTTGCAAACTTTTTAGAAAGATGTGCCGCTTTTAGGGCTTCAAGTACCTTTTTGGTCTTGCTTATGCCCTGTATCACCTTTCCGCCTACTGTTAAAACAGGACCGGCGGCAGCGGCTATAAGTGCGGTGCGCGCGATAAATGTTTTGGTTTTATCATCTAACTTTCCGAATTTTACAACAGCGTTATTAAGGTGCTGTATCATGGGGGTTACAGTAGGCTCTACGTTATCTTTAAAAGACGTTGCGAGTTCTTTAAGCGCTTCGGGCAGCTTTTTCATTTGTGACGCCGCTTCGCCGCAGTTGCGCTCGTAATCGCCGATAGCATCTTTGCTCGCATTTAATACGAAGTTATAACGCAGCTGCACCTTTTCCGCTTGCGACATCTCGCTGTAATTGGTTTTAATCCCCTGCGACAAGGCATAGGCTTTCAGGTTAGCTTCGGTCATTACAATGCCGTAATTTTTAAGCGTTTCCGTTTCGCCCGTAAATATGCTCTTTAAGGCGGTTGAGGCTTGGTCTAATGAGGTGTTGTGAAAGCTTGCAAGGTCAACGGACAGCTCGGTAAGAGACTTTGACATATCCGTAGCTCTTTTACGCGTAAGCCCCATAGCCGTAGCCATACCGCCGTACAGCGATACCGCGTCAAGCGCCGTGGAACGTGCCATTCCCATTTTATCAAGCGAGGTTTGCGACCATGCAAGGACGTCGCCCGACATATTTTTAAATACTTCTTTGGTTTTGTTCTCTGCTTCGGTCAAATCGCTCGAATATTTATATATAGCCGCTCCCGCAGCTACGACAGGGGTAGTAACGCCGATCGTAAGCGCTTTGCCGGCTTGCTCTGTTGTGCTGCCGATTTTTTCAAGCGATATATTTACCGTCTTAGCCTGTTTTTCGAGTGATTTTAAATATTGCTCCGTTCTGATAATTTCACGTTGATACGATCGATATTCGCTCTCGGCTATATTTCCCTTTTTAACCTCGTCCTGTACTGCTTTTTCGGCGTTTTTCAGTTCTTTTAATCGTTCGGACGTGGCTTTAATGGACTTTGCAAGTAGCTCCTGCTTTTGCTTTAAAAGTGTTGTGTTTGCGGGGTCGAGCTTTAAGAGCTTTTGAACGTCGCTCAAAGCGCTTTTGGTACTGTAAATTTGATTATCTACGTCTTTAAGAGCTTTTGTTAAGCCGGAAGTATCTCCGCCGATTTGAACAACGATGCCTTTTAATGTTTTATTCACAGCTCGCTCCTTTCCTTTGCAGTTAACTGCAAAAATGAATTTTAGGTGTAAGAAAAGCGCCCGCAAAAGCGAACGCTTGACAATATTTAATTATGTGCTATAATAAGGGTGGATAAGGCGAACCGATAGACGGTTAGCCCCCGAAATAGTTGACTAAAGAAATCAGTCGCCTACTTTTAGCGGAGCAGGGCGGCTTATTTCTTGTTTATAGCAATGATTGAATATAAAGCTATAATTAAAATTATAATTATGTACTCCATCGGCAACGCCCCCATTGAGGGGCAAGACTTAACCGCCTATCCGTTATTGGCTCGTCTTATCACGAAACCTATTATAAAGCCCCCGACAGATTTTGCAATATTTATCTGCCGAGGCTTTTGTTATCTTTATTCGCTTTCCTTTTGAGCGCCGGCTCTATGTAAGCTAAGTAATATCCGTAGCTGTAATCGGTACCGTGTTCTTTGTTGTACGCGTCTACGTCCATTTTAAACTTATAAAGCGGTGAGTTAAGACGAGCTTTGTGCTGCTTTTCGCATTGCTTTGAACAGTACTCGGCATTTTCTTTTATTTCGGCACCGCAATTTATGCAACGGGCGCTTTTTGTATTTTCCATAAATTCACCTTAAAACGCGTCGTAATCCTCTTGTGTCATTTGCAAGGGATAATCGCAGCTGTCGTTGGCTTTTTCGGTCGCCATATCGTAAACCGTACCTACGGTTAAAAGTTCCAAGTCGGTCATAGAAAGTCCCAATTCCAAACAGCGCAAGAGGAAAACCGGCGTGTTATATTCGCGCACCGTCAGGTGGCTTTTTTTTTAGCCTTTGAATTGGTTTTGATATTTCCGTTCCATAGTTCAATAATATCAGACGTTATATCCGCAACGGCCATAACGCCGTCGAATCCATCAAGCCATTCAGCAACGGTGTCGGGTATATCGGGGTCTGCCTGCTTCGCCATTATAAAAGCTACATTTTCAAATATCGCCCAGCGTTCATCTTCCTTAACGTTGTCGAAATCAAGGAGCTTTTCGTAATCGGTAAAAATGTCGCGTCCCAATAAATCGCGGTAAAGCCGCGGCGTTGCCGCCGAAGCTTTGAGTGTTACGGTATTTCCGCCTATTTGCACTTTTTTTATCATAATTTAAGACCCACTTGCCGTCTGATCAGGCACCTGTGTGTACCAACCGTTATATACGGAATCGGTTACCGTATCGCCTGTCTTCGTTTTGATTTTGCCGTCAGTAGGACGCGGACGTGCGTATATTGTTGCCTTTTCATTTTTAGGCTCCTTACTGTCGGGGTTGTCGCCCTCCACGTCCGGACGGTTTGCATAGCACCAATACAAACAATGGCGGACGTTCTTTTTATCGCCCAAAAACTCAAAAAGAAGCGCAAAAGGCTTTGCGTCGTCCTTTTCAAATTCATCTAATGTACCGTCGGTATTTTTTGTGCTGCTTAAGCAATCGGTTTCAAAGCTTTCGGGCAAGCGTAAAAGCTCCATGTCACCGTCGTAGCCTTGGTTATCCGTTCCAATTACATCTTCGGTGCCGTCCGTTCTGACGGTTATAAGGTCGCCCTTCTTTGAAAGCGAAAGAGACACTGCGTCAAACATTCTTACGGGCGTACCGTAAGAAATGCTTTTAACGCCGGCATTTTCGGTAATCGTTGCGGGCGCGTAATAAACTGCTTTAAGTTTTGAATGAAATCTGTTTTTTGTTGTTGCTGCTGGTGTTGAACCGGCCATTTGTTAATCCTCCTTATTAAATTTGAAATTCGTATGTTGTTACATAAGCCTTTTCGCTGTTATCATATGAGGTATCGCCTTTACTGTATGCGATACCCACCGAATTAAGAACGGTTTCAAGCTTATTTTCGGCGGCAAGATCTTTGGTCTTAGTCCAAAGATCAACGCTGATATTTGTAAATGTAAGCGCCACTCCGCCGTCAGCGCAAATGGTCGCTGCGCCGTCTGTGTAATAAACGCCGTAAGGAAGAGCGGGAGCTTGCCGCTCTTCCCAGTGGTCGTATCTGAATTTTATCCCGCAACCATCGAGGGTTGCTTTCAATTCCTTTAATGTCATTCGGAGCCGCTCCCGTGTATAAGACTTTTGCTATTGGCATATCGATAACCGCCGCCGGCACGTTTACTGCCGTTTATAGCGTCTATTATCGCCTGCTCAAATTCTCGCTCTATCGCTTCGCGGTTCGGCTTTATGTGCTTTATCGCTTTAACTTCCTTTTTTTGATTATTTCCTTTACCGTGACCGTTTTCAAGCAAATGCGTAAGCTGATAATCAGTCTTGTTATGAATTTTTCGGATATAATATGTCCGATTATCGGTTTCGCGCTTGCTGCGCCATCCTTTAGAATAACTCTTGGTTAATTTAGGCGAGTTAGTTTTTAAAAGCTTTACGAGCTTTTTGGCCTTTTCGTCGGTTGCCATAGCCACTTCATATTGAACGTCCTGCGTCCAATCCTGCAGGGACTTTGCGATCTCCTGCCCAAAGCTCTTCACTCCGACTACTTTGCTCATTTGTTTCCCATCCTTCCTTCGAGGTAAAGCTCTGTCATTCCGTTTTCGGTAAAGCTTCGGATAACGGAATAATACAAGTCTCCGATTCTTACAAGAGACTGCCCGCTATATTCCTCTTCCCATAATTTTATTCTGAGCTGCGGTTTATATCCTACGGCAGCAGCTTTGTAAAACTCGGATTGGCTTATGCTTGAAATCTCACAAAAAACAGCAGTTTCAGAGGTCCCCTCGGCAGGCTCCGAAATGCTGTTTCCTATTTCATCCTCGGTTAAAGTTTCGTTTACAAGATATGCTATATCATTCATCGTAAAAAACCGGGGCGTTCGCCCGGACGACATTCAAGCACACCGCCGACGCTCATTGAGGTTCGCAGACGCTCATATGCCTTTCGGTATTCTTCGCCCTTGCCCCTGAAATCAAGCATCCATTTGCAATAAAGGACAACCGCTTGATCTATGATATCTACTGCGTACCCAGCGTCTACTCCGGCTATCTTCAAATCATCTTCGGAAGCGCTTACTAAATGCCGTATTTCGTCGTCAAGCTCGCTGTGCTTAATTCTAAGAGCTTTCTTTGCCTTTTCCTCTCTTGTGCCTAAAGCTATCTTATCTAAGTCAGCCATAATTATGATGTAGCCTTAGCGAGCTTTACAAAAGCTTCGGAGTCTGCCACCTTAGAGTCGAACATTGCAACGCCGAGGTATTTATTGCTGTTCGTGTCTATGTCAAACTGACTTTTAACGGCGATGCTTTCCGATAGGTTGCCTACAATCTTTTTGAAGTCTCCGAGGTAAGCTTCGTGGACTGTAACGTTATCTTCAAGCATAACAGGATATCCGTATACATAGTAGTTTTTGCCCTCTGTGGTAACTATTTTGTTTTTACTGTTATCCTGTAACGGCATAAAGTCCGTAAATAGAGTCTTTTTGCTCATAAGGAATTTGGCGTTTGAGTCGTATACGCCGTTAAGCAAACCAATAAGAGTTTGAACGTTTGCGGCAGTTAATGAGCCTGCTTTTGTTACGGTAACGCTGTTGGTGCCTCCCCACGTAGCGGCAGACGCTACGCCCGCAGGTTCGTTTGTGCCGGTGCCGTTTGTGAGAAAGGCTCCGATTTTTTCGGCTATTTTTTCAGCAATCATATCAACGAGCCAGCGTTCAAATGCATCTATCGACATTGTGGCAACAGTGTCCGAAACCTGAACGAGCTTTACAATTTCGTATCCGCCAAGGGCTACGGTTGTAAATGTATCGGTTCCGGCTGTTATGGCTGCATTTTCGGTATGTATTGCCGCGTCAGCCTTAGCATTTTCAATGGCAAACTTCACGTTACCTGCAACTTGAAGCAACGTTATTTCGCCAAGCAAAGGCGCGTGCTGTTTAAGCTTTTTTATAATTTCGTTTGCGGTATTCGTTGGAATAACCGCGCCGGCAGAGCTTGCACCGCTTGAAAACGCGCGCTTTTCAATATCGCTTAATTCGATATTCCTCAACTTTTTGAAAAATGCCGTGCGGTATTCGGGGCTTGACACGTCAAAGCTTCTCTTTTCATCCTGCGGGATAATCGGTTCGCCTGCCCCGAGGGCGCCGCTCCCGATTTTATTTAATATTCCTTTTCTTTTTTCAACTTCTGCCATAATCTTGCCGCGTTCCGCAACGAGGCTGTCTACCTCGCCGTTCAGTGCATCCAAATCGGCGCCGTCTTTGTTCATCTCTTCCCGTATTGCGGAAAGTCTTGTTTCGATTTCCTGTAATCTTGTCATTTTTTAAATTACTCCTTCTAATTTTAATTTAATTTCCAATTTCTTGCGCTTAATGCTTACCGCATTTCGTTTTTCCCTTTCCGCGTCAAACGAACGGCGTGCCGAAATTGAAGTAGTATCATAAGCGGGGATATCCACCGCGGATACATCATAAAGCTTATCTATTTTTGTTACGGTCCTTATGGTTATATCGGGGTTGCTGTCGGTACGTTCTATGTATTCATAGCTGCTCTCTTTGATAGTAAAGGCAAAGGACATTTTATCTATAAGTCCGCTCTTTATATCCCTGTAAAGCTGCGCGTGTCCTTCGTCGTCAGCCATAAGTGTTGCCGACATGTGCAACCCGTCGGCTCTTGTTTCAAGCTTTAACGTTTTGTTTCTTGTTCGCGCATAAACGCGGCCGCAATGGTTGAAATTAAAAATAACATCTGATAAATCCGCACCCTCAAATGCGCCAACCGCTATCTTTTCCCGATATTCATAGGATTTGCCTTTGCATAGGACGGCTTCGGTATCGAATACGCACGGAACGCCCTCTATAACAAGTTGCTCTTTCCCGTCGTCGGCATTACGCTTTTCGGCAGTTGTGATTCTGAAATCGCGAAATTCTACCGACTTATTCTGTATAAGCTTTTCTATGTTTTCAATCTCTTTGCTCACTTTTTTCACCTTCTTTTATCGTTTCCTTGGTATCTGTACCGTTTAGGTTGTTAGTTTCAATATATTCTTTTCTGATATAACGCTTATCGCCGTTTTCAACGGGCGACATATTGAATATTTCGAGTCCCTGATTATGTGTCATAAATCCTCTGTCGAAAAGCTGGGTTACGGTGTTCAGCTTTTCAGTGTTGGTAAGATATTGCAAACGGTTGGCGGTAAACATTATTTGATTACCGCAGGCTATTTCACGTTCGGAAAAGGTCATATTTGTATGTACAAGACTTGCTTCTATTGCAAAGGGTTCTATTTTGCCCTCATAATATGCGTTCCATTCGTCCGATGTGTAATTATTCTGCAATATCTTTTCGTTTGTGCCGAAATAATTGAAAACATTTTCTT
>ERZ1034626.1306-NODE-1306-length-16868-cov-17.979183_pt1 | contig 16868 bp, 10 predicted proteins | sample MGYA00520652_ERZ1034626 | MGnify/ENA primary metagenome ERZ1034626 (study PRJEB33766, sample SAMN09781765) | gut metagenome | biome: gut microbiome | host: Homo sapiens | place: Madagascar | study: EMG produced TPA metagenomics assembly of the PRJNA485056 data... | reverse complement strand
TTCACCGACTTCCGTCCGTGCCGCACCGATGTCGGCGGAGGCGTGATTGACGTAGTGGCTAAACGCAGTACCGACAACGGACGCACCTGGAGCAAGGAGCAGACCGTAGTCAAGGGCGGCGGCGATAACGTGCCGTTTGATGTGGCTCACGGTGATGCAGCTGTGGTGACCGACCGCAAGACAGGCGAAATGCTTATGATGTGCGCTTCGGGCAACGTGTGGTACTGGCAGTCGACTCTGAAGAATCCCAACCGCGTGGGACGCTACTACAGCAAGGATGGATTCAACTGGAAGGGCGAGGAAATCACCGACCAGATATATAAGCTCATGAACGGTGCCGTTCACAAGCTGTTCTTCTCATCGGGACGCATCTGCCAGAGCGCCAAGATAAAGGCTGGCAAGTACAACCGCATATACTCGGCTCTGTGTACCAACGTGGGCAACGTAGTGCTCTACTCTGACGACTTCGGACACAACTGGACTCCGCTGGGTGGTGCCGATGCACGTCCTGCCAAATTCGGCGACGAGGCCAAGATTGAGGAGTTGCCCAATGGCGACGTTCTGCTGTGCAGCCGCTCGCAGCGTGGTGCCGGTCGTATATTCAACATATTCAAGTATAGCAACGCCAAGCGTGCTGAGGGTAAGTGGCAGACTGCCGCCAATCTCGACCCGATGTACAAGTCGGCCATGTGCAACGGCGAAGTGCTCATCGTGAATGCTGTACGCAAGGCCGACGGCAAGAAGACCAACGTGCTGCTCTACTCGGTTCCAATGGATGCCAAACGCAACTATGTGGGCATATACTATAAGGAGCTGGCTTCGACAGCCGACTATGCTTCGCCCGAACTGCTGACTAAGGGATGGAAGACTTTCCGTCTGAGCAACACCGATTCAGCCTACTCTACTATGGAACAGATGAACGACGGCAACATCGCCTTCTTCTATGAGGAGACCCATCAGAAGGGCGGCTACGACATGGTGTTCTACTCGCTGCCTCTCGACAAGATTACTAACGGCGAATATGCAGCCGGAAAGGTAAAGAAATAGACGCCAAGCCTCTTAACAACAAAAAAAAGGTTGCAAACCATATTGGTCTGCAACCTTTTTTTGTTTGGTTATTCTATTGAGATATAATGTCGTTCTTTGCGAATTACATCATGCCACCCATGCCACCCTGGCCCATAGGCATTGCGGGAGCCTTTTCCTCAGGCTTGTCGCAAATGAGGCACTCAGTGGTGAGGAACATTCCTGCGATAGAGGCAGCGTTCTCAAGAGCTACACGCTCTACCTTAGCCGGGTCGATAACTCCAGCCTCACGCAAATCCTCGTAAACATCCTTGCGTGCATTGTAGCCGAAGTCGCCTTCGCCCTCGCGAACCTTCTGAACAACAACGGCACCCTCGCCACCTGCGTTCTTCACAATCTGACGAAGCGGCTCCTCGATAGCACGACGTACGATGTTGATACCAGTCTGCTCGTCGGCATTGTCGCCCTTGAGGTCCTCAAGAGTCTTCTGAGCGCGGATGTAAGTTGTACCGCCACCTACTACAACGCCTTCCTCCATGGCTGCACGTGTAGCACAGAGAGCGTCGTCAACGCGGTCCTTCTTCTCCTTCATCTCAACCTCGCTGTTGGCACCAACATACAGAACTGCTACGCCACCTGCGAGCTTTGCCAGACGCTCCTGAAGCTTCTCCTTGTCGTATGAACTCTTGGTGTTGGCTATCTCGTTCTTGATCTGAGCTACACGGTCGGCGATAAGCTCCTTCTGACCGGCACCACCTACGATAGTAGTGTTGTCCTTGCTTACAGTAGCCTTCTCGCAAGTACCGCAGAGGTCAAGTGTAGCCTTGTCCAAAGACAGACCCTTCTCCTCGCTGATTACAACGCCACCGGTAAGAGTAGCAATATCCTCAAGCATAGCCTTACGACGATCGCCGAAGCCAGGAGCCTTAACTGCACAAATCTTCAAGCCACCACGCAAACGGTTTACTACCAATGTGGTCAATGCCTCTGAGTCAACATCCTCTGCAATGATGAGCATCGGACGTCCGCTCTCGGCTGCTGGCTGCAGGATAGGCAGAAGGTCCTTGAGGTTGCTTATCTTCTTGTCGTAGATAAGGATGTATGGGTTGTCCATAACGCACTCCATCTTGTCAGCGTCAGTTACGAAGTAGCCACTCAAGTAGCCACGGTCGAACTGCATACCCTCAGTAACACCGATGCTGGTGTCGCGGCTCTTGCTCTCCTCGATAGTGATAACACCATCCTTAGATACCTTGCGCATAGCGTCAGCCAAGAGCTTGCCAATCTCAGGATCGTTGTTGGCAGAAACGGTAGCTACCTGCTCAATCTTGTCGTAGTTGTCGCCAACAATCTCGGCTGTCTCCTTGATGTGGTCTACTACGGCTGCAACAGCCTTGTCGATACCACGCTTCAAGTCCATAGGATTGGCACCAGCAGTAACGTTCTTCAAGCCCTCTGTTACGATGGTCTGTGTAAGGATGGTAGCTGTTGTAGTACCGTCGCCTGCGTCATCACCAGTCTTGCTTGCTACGCTCTTAACGAGCTGGGCACCTGTGTTCTCAAACTTGTCCTCAAGCTCCACTTCCTTAGCTACGGTAACACCGTCCTTAGTAATCTGCGGAGCACCGAACTTCTTCTCAATAACTACATTGCGACCTTTCGGGCCGAGTGTAACCTTAACAGCATTAGCCAATTTGTCTACACCGTTCTTCAACAGGTCGCGGGCGTCTATATTGTATTTAATCTCTTTAGCCATGATTTTATGAGTTTTGAATTTTGAGTTTTGAGTTTTGAATTGTTCGCTTACGCGAATTTTGAATTAAGAATTTTGTATTCTGAATTACTTCTGAACTACAGCGAGAACATCGCTTTGACGCATGATGAGGTATTTTGTACCCTCAACTTCAAGCTCTGTGCCCGAATATTTACCGTAAAGGATTTCATCACCTTCCTTAAGAATCATTTCCTCATCCTTAGTGCCATTGCCAGCGGCAACGATAGTACCGTGCTGCGGTTTCTCTTTTGCTGTATCAGGAATGATGATTCCGCCAACTTTTTCTTCTGCCTGTGCAGGAAGTACAAGCACTCTGTCTGCTAATGGTTTAATGTTCATAATTCTTATGATTTTAATTGTTTATATTCATTTATGTTGCGAACCTCGCGACGTTTGCCGCCTGTGTTCGGTTAGCATATAGCCAAAAACGTGCCAAAAACTTGATTGGGGTTATATAATAGGAGTCCTTTTTTAAGCAAAAGGGGCTTAAATGACATAAATGGCAGTAGTATGTGACATATTTGACATACCAGAAAAAGCATTATATAATACTCCATAAAGTATATTATATATAAACGGCCAAGTATATTAATAATACTTGAGCACTCATATTATGATACTTTAGAGCATAAAAAAGGGCGATTGCCTTACGACAACCGCCCTATTATTTAGAACGAAAGATTTCATTGATTATTGCACGAGCGGTAAACGGGGTTCGAACCCGCGACCCCCAGCTTGGGAAGCTAGTGCTCTACCAACTGAGCTATTACCGCAACAGTTTGATTGATTTATCAAGAAAGTGTGGAGCCGATACCCGGACTCGAACCGGGGACCCACGCATTACGAATGCGTTGCTCTACCAACTGAGCCATATCGGCTTGCTCACATTTTCTGAATGCGGTGCAAAGGTAAGGCTTTTTTTTTATTATGCCAAACTTTTGCACCGTTAAATGTGATTAGAACTTATAGCCTACTGTGAACAGAAGCTGATTGCGCTTGTTGCTTACCTTTACGGCGTCGCATACATTGTCGAACTTAGGCTCTGAATTGTCTACATAACTCATGAATGGATAGAAGTCGCCATTGGTCTGGCTGTACTGATAGGCAAGGTCGAACGAGAAATTGCCGTAGTTGTAGCCTACACCAGCAGTGACACGATGGGTGTCTTTCCAGTTGGTATAGTCGGTTGTCGAAGCGTAGTATGTGCCATACGACTCCAGACTTCCGTCCTTAAATCCGTTCTTGTTGTACATAGCCGACTGGTAGTTGTAGCCAAGACGAACGGCAAAGTTCTTCTCGGGCTTGAACTCCATACCGAGTTTAACGGTATGTACACCCTTGAGCGAGTTCTTGATGTTCTGCTTCATAGCCTCATCGCGCGAACTTGTCTCGTAATAATTGCCCCAATAGTCAACCTCTCCCCCATCGTTGACACGAATGTCGTTGGTGGTATAGTCGGCATATTCGTATGTGGCACCGAGTGCAAGATAGTTGCCTACGGTATGGCCGAGGCTCACACCGAAACGCCAAGGAGTGTAGAACTTGAAGTCGTACGACTCGCTTGACTTGCCACGTTCGGTTGAACCATAAGCCTTATTGGTATTGTTTTCGAGTACTGTATAGTTGCGAGTGGTGAGGTCGTACCATGTAGGGGTATGTACATACAATCCGATACGGAACGGCGACTCTTCTGCCGGACGGAATATCAAGCCCGCCTTAACGTCGAAACCTGTACCTGTAATCTTGCGCTCGTCGTTCATTGCTACGTCACCGATGGCCTTGTCGCCGTCAACAAGACTCTCTTTATACAATGATGAGCCGTTGTAGTGAACATCGTATATTCCTACTGTGAATCCCCAATAGAAGCGGTCGTTTGAGTTTCCGCTAACATTGAAGTCGTACTGACCGATGTATCCTGTAGTAGAACGTCCGAAGTCGTAACCGGTAGCGTTATAATAGACGGGGAGTCCGGTAGTCTGATTGACTATTACACCCTTATCGGTAAGCGTTGCATTGTTCGGGTCATTGGGATTGTTGGCATCATAGTGATTGAACAGCACATTGCTATACAGATAGTCAGCCTGGCTGTATGCGCCCGAATTGCTTACCAATCCGTTGTTCTTGTCTTGCAATGTATACACACCATTAGCATTCTTCATAGCCGACAGCTTGTTTTGCGAAGCATTGTTAAGACGGCCTGCTGCTGTGAGTATCTGGTCGAAGTTCTTGCTCTTCGTATAGTTGAAACCGAAGTTGAGCATAGAATGTCTGCCCGAACGCATTGAATAGACAAAGCCTGCCTGATCGAAACTCATGTTTGTCTTGTTGGCATTGCCAAACGACTTGGCATCTTGCTGACTGTTGAAACCAAACGAGCCTGCCACCATACTGCGACGGAACATACCGATGCCGGCAGGGTTGGTGCCGATAGTTGATAGATCTGCACCAAGCGCCTCCATTGCTCCACCCATACCTACATATCGTGCAGTACCGTTAAGGTCTTTCGTAGCAAGCTGGGCATTGTCGTATGTCTCCTGTGCGCTGACAGCGGTGCCAAGCATCGCTGCGGTCATTATAGAAAGTATCTTTTTCATATCTTACTAATCAATAAACATTACATTATATATATATGTATATAGCCAAACCTTTAAATATTGGCACCATTATCGGCGACTGCCAAATCCGCCACGACTTCCGCCCATTGAGCCACCGCCTCTTGTGCCTCCGCCGAACGAACCTCCACCAAACGAACCTCTATTGGTGCCAAAGCTTGAACCGCCTCCGAATGTTCCGCGATTGCTGCCGAAGTTGCCTTGGTTCTCAAACATCGGACGCTGTGTCTGCTGCTGATAGTTGTCGAATGTATTACGGTCGTTGCGTGTACCATTATTTGAACGACGACTGCCAAAACTGCCACGACGATTGCTATTGTTCATGTCGTAGTCACGACCGTAGCTGTTGCGATTAGACACGCCATAGCGTCTGCCAGTTGAAATCTGACCACCTGCTGAGTGGTTGCGTGTACCAGTTGGACCACCTGCTATATAACGTACACTTGGGCGATACCATCCGCCCCAGCCCCAATAGGGCGATGACCATCCATAGTAGCCATAGTGCCAAGGATTGTACCAGCAACCATACCAACCAGAGTAGTAGGGACCATACCATCCAGAGTAGTAAGGACCATACCATGGGTCGTACCAAGGATCGTACCATCCATAATATGAACGCCAATAGGGACGTCCCCAATAGCTGCCGTAGAACCACGGATCGTAGAATCCGTCAAAACGGCTCATACGACGCGACCACATGAAGTCGCTGTCCATATCGTCGTCATAGTAACGCTCCGAACCGGGATATATTGTTATGGTAGAATCCAGGTCGGCCTTGCCATACGTTCCGTCTCCCTCACGAAACTCTATGATGTCGTTGCCCAACGAGTCGGTACCAATCTTCTGATAGTAGCTCTTCAGTTTGCCACGACGATTATACTCGTCAATGTCACGATTGCTGCCACAATAGTAGGTAGGACGACCGACTTCCTTTTTTTCATTATTATACGTGATGTCTGTTTTCGCCCTCTTCTTGGGAGTGAAATAGACATCATCCTGAGCATCCATACAGAGCGGCATGGCTCCAAGGATAAGCGAAAGCAATAAAAACCGTGTATCCATAATCTCTTACATTTAAGTATCTTATCTATAATTAGAATGCCAAAACCAGCAAATTATTGCATGGCTGTAAAGCAATTCTAATTTAGATACTGCAAAATTAATGCTTCTTTTGTTAGGTTTAATGGGGAAAACCCTAAAACGATATAGGTTTTCCCCTAATTTTTAGTTTTTTTTAATGACACGAAAATACGAATACGTTTTCATCTGCCAACGATAACGTATTCATCGGGTTATGATAACGTATTCATCGGGTTATGATAACGTATTCATTATTCCGCTATCAAAATGTTAATAATGACCTGTAAGATACATTTAATTATGGGTAATCACTCTATTTTCAGTGTGAGGCAAACCAATTGGCTGCCGAGCAATTTTTTGCAACCTCGCGAGGAAGCAATTGCAACCTCGCGAGGAAACTTTATTTCTTGTCTACTCTAATCATCTGCAACAGCTCTTCTGCCTTGCGTGCTCCCAAGACGGTCTTGAGCACATTGCCCTTGGCATCGAGAACGAGCATGGTAGGATAAGCACTGATGTTGTAGCGCTTGGCAAGCTGAACGCCTTCGCCTTTCTCCATATCCATCTTGAGATTTACGAAATGCTCGTTGAAGTAGCCGCCCACCTGCGGCAGCGTGAACACTTCCTTTGCCATGTGACGGCAGGGAACACACCAGTCGGTATAACAATCCATAAACACCAGTTTGCCAGTCTTGGCTGCTTGAGCCAGAGCCTGTTCGAAGGTAAGGTCGGCAAACTCAATGCCGCCATTATGCTCCATGCTGCGTATGAGGTCTTCAAGTCGGCGTGCATGTGTGCCTTGATACTGCTTCTGCTCTTCGCGCAGGAATGACAGCACCTGATTCTTTGTCTGCTCGTCAGCGTCAATCTTGTTGAGCGACATGTCAACATATATCTTCGATGCGCCCAATGCCTTGCCTTGTGTCTTGAGATAATCCAACATTTCGGAATACTTCTTGGCACCACGCAACTGAGCCACCTTATATAAAGAATATGAGTCGCAGCTATCAGGCAATTCAGCCTTCTGCATCTGGTTGAAAAGCTGTGCCATGTCCATTGCATCGTAGTCCTTGTGGGCTGTGGCATAAGACAGAACATCCCAATAGAACAAGCCCTCCATGAACATATTGACCTTGTCAGCGCCAACATTCTTGACGAAATCGGCCTTGTGCTCTACCAGATATTTGTAGTTGTCGCTATTGCGGTCGGGAATCCATGAGGTGAACACCTTCCAGTTTTCTGCCTTAGCATATTCCTTTGGCTTAAGCATTGCCATATACTCCTTGCCTACTGCCTTAAACTGGTCGGTCTTGTGTGCCAGGTTAAGGGCTTCAAGATAGTTGGCAAGTGTCTTCTTGTCGCGCTTGCCACTCTGATACAGTTTCTCTGTGCCCACCAACGAAGTCTTCGGACTAAGGGCTCGGGCTACGGCATACTGGAAATCGGGCAGACGCATACCGCCTACAATACGAAGCACTACATTGCCGTCGGAGTCGAGCACCAGGTAATGGGCAAACGACTTTACCTCATATTTCTTGGCTATCGACTCGTTCTCGCGCTTAGACAAATCCATGAACAGGCAAACGAAGTTCTTGTCCATATAGTCGCAGAACTCCTTGTTGGAGAATACCTCCTTGTTCATGCCGTGACAAGGAATCGCCCAATCGGCAAAACAGTTGAAGAAGATGGGTTTGCCCGTCTTGCGCGACTGAGCGAAAGCATCCTCCAACGTATATACATACTTCATCTTGACATCGGCTTTGACCACGTCGCCATACATGCTCTCCCCTTGCTGGGCAAAGGAAGAGACCGTACATAGCATGAGCATAAGCATCATGCCTAACCATTTACATTTCATTATTCGTATCTTTAAGAGTTTCTTTTATTTTACATCCTTTACACAACGTACACTATACAGCACGTCACGATAGCCCGTGGTGACGTGGCTTGTTCCGCGCCATACCTTGTCGGTGTACTTTGCCGACATGCGTATGATGGCTATGTCGGCTCCATCGGTATTCTTCTCTGACGTTGAAGTCCAGTAATACCAGCTGTCGTCCTTGTTGACATAGTTGTACTCCTTGGTCTTGATGACGTAGATGTTTCCACCTGCACGCTTGGCATTGAATCCACTCTGACCGCCCTCGCTCAGCAATGTAGCCAAACCGCTTCCACGCCATGCCTCATTGCGCAATGACTCTGATGCATTCAAGCCCAAAGCCTGTTCGAGCTTGAGCCAGTCTTCATCCGAAGGCAATCGCCATCCTTCGGGAACTGCCTGCTTGGCTCCGTCAAACGAATAGAGGAAACCATACTTGGCTACATATCCGCCATTCTCCTTCTCGACAGCCTTGAAGTGCGTATTGGCTATGACGATAGGGTCTCTCACCTTGTCAAGCTCGGCTGTCAATGCCTCGTAATAATCGGGATAGTAGGTAAGATATTCATCGACATCCGCTTGGGTATAACCGTAATCGAACATCATAATCATGCTCATAATCATCTGTGTACCCGTAACTCGTTTGTTGCCATACTGAGGCCATCCGTTATATTTAGGGTCGTTGGCAACCTCGGTAGCTATGCGCTTATAGGTTTCGTCATCGACAGTAGCTTCAGAAGCATCCACCTGTTCCTCATTCCAAGTGTAGCATCCTGCTATAGAGTTGCCGGGAATTTGATAGCGCAGGTTCTCAGCCATCCATATCTGATTGCCTATCTGCACGCAATGGTAGGTATTGTTGTCGCGCGGGTCGGTGAAATCCTCTGCAGGCTTAACTACAGAGCTGTCAAAACTGACACCATCCACATCGTTGTCGCTGCACGATACGCACAAGCCAACCAATGATAATAAAGATATTATTAATCGTTTCATTGTCTATTCGTTTAAAGTTCAAGTCCCAATTCGTTCACCATGAAATCCTTGAGCAACTCATATTTCTCCATTACCAACGCACAGCGACCATAACGTTCGTTGAACACTTCGTCGCCAACGGTAAGGATTGCCTGCACAAAGTAGTTGCGGTCTTCCTCGGCATCCGCCGGACTGTAACTACCGGTATTCTTATTGCCTCGTATGAATCCGTAATTGCCAATCTCCTGTACAATTGTCGAAAGCACCTCCTCTGCTTCTTCTTTGTCAGCTACCATTTTACGAGATGTAACCAAGTCGACAAAATCAAACTTATAAGCAGCCGTGCTACCCTCCACGGCGTTGTATGGCAAGCCATAGTAGAGATTGTTTGTAGAGATATAGGTGCTCTTCTTGCTCCATTCAAGACAAGTGGGACAACCGCCCAACTCTTCCCATGTACGATAATAGTACTTTGAAGACACAGCCTCGAACATAGTACACAAGTCCTTGTTGGCTTTCACCTTCTGTGCCACCATGTCATATATCACGTCGCGCGCTGTAGTCTTTATGTCGTCGTCGCTAAGATTTGAGACATTGTAGAACACCAATGTGCGGAATCCCGACACATACTGCTTCTCAGCCAAGCTGCTGCTTTCGGGCTTTGAGGTGAGATTGTTTGCCACCATTATGCTGAACGGACGCATACGCTTGCTGCACATCTCCAGAAACTTGCGCACAAAACGCAAGGCATCCATCTTCGACTCTTCGGTCTTCAGATAGTCGTAGACGTACTGCACACTATTGCTGTATGAGTCGAAATCCCAGTTAAGGTCTACGGTTTCGTATTGCATAACGGGTTTGCCATACAGGTCGGTACCAATCTGACGCTTTGCTATAGTGTCGTTGAACAGCACCGGTACATTATATTCCTTAAATATCTGATAACGCTCATGCTGGACGGGATCGTTTGGATCGTCTGTAATCTCAAACTCATTGGTCAGGTCTACTCCATCACCCGAGATTTTATCTTCGGAGCAAGCAGTCAACATCAGAACCGATATCAGCAATAACCATAATTTCTTCATATCTTACTTCTCCTTAATTATTTGAGTCCATATCAAGTTCTTCTCTTTCTTCACGCTCATTGTCAGGCATCGGCACCTTGTCGTCAGACAGCACTTCACGCGGAATACCAAATGTCCAAGCCTTCTCGTCGGCACGTAACTTATAAAGATGAGCACGCACAAAGACACCGTTGTCGGTATATTCGTTGAACACATGCAGCACATCCGTCTTAATAGGATATTTCTCGCGAACAGCATAACGACGCAAGTCGAACCAGCGCTGTCCCTCAAAACAAAGTTCCTTACGACGCTCGTCAGCTATCTCACGTGCCAGTTCTTCACCTGTATAATTCTGCTCTACATAACCTTCAATACGCTGCAAGCGCAACTGATTGAGAGCGCTGCAAGCCTGCGACTCTTTTCCGTTCTGCATGGCACATGCCTCGGCATAATTGAGATAAGCCTCCGACTTGCGCATTGCAAGAGCGTCAGACACATCGTTGAGTTTCACCTCACGCTGATATTTCTGCAGATTGATGCTGTCCGACTGAGAATTGACATTGAAGTAGCTGTTCTTTCTTACATCGTCGTCGCTATACATATTATATAATTGGCGTGTCACGCAATACTCCGAAGGATTGCCAAACACCGAGGCCACCAGACTTGCACGGCTGTTTGGCGTAAGGCGGTTGCCACCCTGCGAGAATATTATCTCTGGATTTGACGCTGTAAGAACGGGAGTACCCGAAGTGTGACTGGCAAGACTGAGCAGACGGAACTGACCGTTGTCCATAACGTTCTTTGCCTTCTTCTCTGCCTCTTCCCAATTCTGCATATACAGATATACACGGCTCAACAGCAAGTCGGCAGCCTGCCAGCTGGCACGATGCAGTATGCCCTTTGTCTTCTGCGGACTCTCTGTGAGGAGTGTTTCTGCCATAAGCAAATCGGAAACCACCTGGTCGTAAACCTGTTTCACGGTAGCACGCGAGAACTGTGTGGCAGCATCCTTGTCGTATTCTACGTAAGGAGTAAGCTTCAACGGCACACAAAGGTCAGTCTCGCAAGTGGCTGGGGTGTAAGGCTTGCCGTAGAGATTGGCCAGGATAAAGTAGAACTGGGCACGAAGGAAGTACACCTCGCCTTTCACGCGAGTGTAATCAGACTGGTCCTTTTCTGAAGTATGGGGCACGCCTTCTATCTCGTCCAAAATGATATTAGCCAGATTGATGCGATGATAAAGGTCGTTCCATGTTCCGTCGTCGGACGAGTAGCTGTCGTGCTGCAGATTATAGCGCACGTCCTGCTGCCATGCGAAATAGCCGAACATACCGTTTACTACATAAGTATAGGCAGAGTAACTGCCCAAACGTTCTGAAGAGTTGATGCCAACTGTGTTGATATCGTCGTCGAGCATATTGAAGAAGCCACATGTAGAGCTGCTCATACCGTAAGAAATCTCCATGCTCTTCATATAGGTCTCGCCTATCAGCACTTCCTCCAAATCGGAAACGGTCTTAGGCACAACCATATCTTGTGAATACTCATCAAGAAAGTCGCCACAGCTTGAGACTGAAACCAGCAATCCCAAAGCCATTAATATTTTAGATATCTTCATTTCTGATAACTTGAATGTTAGAATGTGAACGAAAGCTTCATGACATATGTCGGACGTGTTGACAACACTACGTCTGACGAGAAGCCCGACTGACTCGGATCCTGACCATCAAGCTTCTTTGAGCAGATGGTGAAGACATTGGTTGTAGAGAAGTCGATAGTCACATTGTTAAACGGAGTTTTACGCAACTGGGCACGAGTGAGCTGGTAGCGCAATGAAAGTTGCGACATACGCAGATAATCACCTGATACGGTTCGCAGGTCGGAGAGGTCGTACATGTCCCAATAGTTGGTGGCAAAAGCCTTGAAACCTTGCACATCTGCCGACAGAGAATTGCTCCAATGAGTCTTGTAGGTCTGATACAGAGGGTCTGACGGACTCAGCAACGCAGGATAATTGGTGCGCAGTTCGTCGCCAGGAGTCTTCCATCGGTTGAGCAAATCCTTATTGACATTGTTCTCCGACGATATTCCGTTGATGATATCCGAATACAGAGCCATCTTTCTTATCTTCGAACCCAAGCTGTATGTGAAGCTTGTGGTAAGGCTGAGCTGCTTCCAGCGGAGTGTGCTGTACAAAGCTCCCGTGAACTTCGGGCTACGTGTACCGCTCTTCACCATCACCATCTTGGCTATCTCTTCCAATGATTTTCCTTCCAACAGATGACGACGGTCGGAATAATCGTCAAACATAGGCATACCGTTGGTTGGGTTCAAGCCCAGGAACTTGTACGAATAGAATGTTCCTATCGACTCGCCACCTACAATGGCTGTTCCGTTGAGATAGTCGGAAATGGTGTATTCGTTAATGATGTCACTCTTCACCTGGTTCTTAACGAACGAATAGTTGGTAGAGAGATACCACGACCAGTCCTTGGTCTTGATAGGATAACCCATCAGCGAAATGCTGAAACCGTAGTTCTTGATGTCGCCACCGTTCATTACATACGAACTAACACCGTTCACCTTCGATACGGGCACAGTGGTGAAGGCATCGTGTGTCAGCTTGTAATATCCATCAATATTGATTGACAATCGACTGTCGAAGAACGAAGCGTCAATACCGCCATTAAACTGGTCGGTCTGCTCCCAACGCAAATGTGGATTTGGGAAAGCATAGACGGTAGAGGTATTGGCTCCCCAATAAGAGTCGAAACTGCCCTGTTTGATAAGCATGTTAGGTGTCTGACCGTCCACCATGTTACCCGTCTTACCATACGACACACGCATGCGCAGTTCGTTAACCTTGTCTACCTTCGATAGGAACACTTCCTTGGCGTTGAACATACCTGATACCGACCATACCGGCAAGAGCTTCTCATTGCTTCGGCTTCCAAACTGATTGGAAGCGTCGAAACGTCCGTTGGCATTGAGCGTGAAATAGCTGCCATAACTATAGGTCATGGTAAGATAACCGCTCAACTTGTTGGTGCGTGTGGCGGTGAGTGTACGATGGTTTTCGGCAAGCCAACTTGCATAAAGCGGATACGATGCCACCTCTTCGGCTGTCATCGACTCAACGAACTTCATTCCGCGGTCCTTGAAATAGCCACGCATATTCTCGCTGAAACCGTTGTTGCGATAGGTGTTCACCTCATAACCGAAGTTGGCGCTGACAAGATGTTTTGTGCCGAATGTCTGATGATAGTTGGCCTGCAAACGAGCTGTAAAGTTCTCGGTGATGCTGTTCTTGTAATTTAATATGCCTCCATAAGGCAGCTCACACATTCCGCCTGAACCAGGAACCGGAGTGGCGTCATACTCGCCATTCTTCAATGTGGCTACATAGTTGGTCTTCTCGCCAAACCATGTCTGATTGGTGCTTGAGCTGCGCTGGAATGAAGCTGCACCGTTTATCTCCAAAAGGTTCTTGTATCGCCAAACCAAATCGAGGGCGGCAAGGAGTGAGTTGGAATCGTAATTCTGCTGCGAATTCTCCATCTCATTAAGTATATTGTAATTATACTTATAGTACTCATTGGTCTTCTTGCCCAAACTGTAGGCATGCTTTTGATAGTAATACAGCGAACCATCGGCATTATAACATGGCAATGCACGTGTGGTGTTGTAGGCGTACTTCAACGGAGATATTTCAGAAGGCAGATAGTCCTTCTTCTGAACATTAGCATTCAAGCGCACACTTGCACGGAAATTATTAGTCAGATTCGACTGGATATTCATGGCTGCCGTATAGCGCTTGCTGTTCTGGGTCTTCACTACTGCGTCCTCATCGGTATAGCCCAATGAAGCGTAATAACGATAACGGTCGCCACCACCAGACAGACTGAGCGAATGGGTCTGTGTCAGCGCATCATGGCTAAGCACCTTAAACCAATCGGTATTGACCTGTTCGCTCTGACGAACTTGGTCGACAAATTCATTATAGTTGATGTTTCCCGCAACATAATTATAATATGCTCCCTCATATCCTACCATAGTCATGTTTGAGGGGAAGGCGTAGTGCATGTCTACCAAGTCCTTACCGAACTGAACACGCTCTTCTGAATTCATCAGATTGATGTTGTTGTCGGTGTAACGAGGGCGACGCACCAGCTTTAACTGGGTAGAATATGTGATGCGAGGAGGACCTGACTGTCCCTTCTTTGTGGTTACGACAATAACGCCATTGGCTGCACGCGTACCGTAAAGGGCTGTTGCGGCAGCATCCTTCAATACGTCCACACGCTCAATATCCTCTGGGTTGATGCCCGAAATGGCATTACCAATATAATTGACATAGTCGGGGTCGTTGAGCTGTTCGGTAGAAACGTCTACCGGATCGGTCAGCTGTACACCATCCAACACCCACAACGGCTCTCTGTTACCGATAAGCGTAGAAGTACCTCTCACACGCATACGGGCTGTAGTACCTACCTCACCTGAGTTCTGAGTGAATACCATGTCGGGCACACGACCCTCCAAAGCGTCTGTAAGCGATGTCATACCCGGCATAAGGATGTCGTCCATCTTGAGCGATGTCACAGCACTGGTGTTCTTACGGGCATCAATGTTGCCGTAACCTGTCACGACAACCTCGCCCAACTGACGACTGTCGTCCTCCAGAACTACATACAACTTGCGTCCCTTCCACTGCAACTCCTGCTTCTTCATTCCAAGATACGAAACCACAAGCTTCACGTTCTTCGAACCGACAGGCATCTTGAAGTCGCCATTAACGTCGGTGTGAGTACCCTTGGTAGTGCCCTTTACAACGACAGAAACGCCAGTGAGGGGTTCCCCATTGACGTCTGTTACTTTACCAAAAACTACATTTTCATTGTTTCTTGCCGTTGCTGGATCCTGCTTCTTTTCCACGACGATGGTGTCGGGTGCCAATGTTGCGAAAGCATGACTTTCGCAACAAGGGGATAAAGCTGCCAACAACGGCAAGACGTTCTTTACTCTGATTATCATAAAATAATGTTTATCTCTATATCGCAAGAAAAAATATATTACTTGGCTATATATTTCCTTCCAGCCTTTACTACTAAGCCCTTGTACGACTTGCCGACACGCTGACCAGACATATTGTATATTGTAACATCAATGTTAGATTCCTGACGTGTCACAGAAGTGATACCATTGGCTATCTCATAGAAGCCGAGCAAGGTTAGCTGGGGCTTGCCTTCATTATTAACAGATTCAAAGATAGCCTTAACGTCGTATTTATTTCCATCGTCTGCCTTTGCCGACAAATCATCAGACATGCAAGAAGGAGCAGTAACTACGTTGCCACTTTCATCAGTCAAGTCGTACACAGTACTGTAATTCTCCTTACTACTTGTTATTGTGACACTCTTCAAAGCGATAAGATCCTCTACATGTTTATTTTCCAATACTTCAGGGATAGTAGTAACAACAGGCTGTGCTACTTCGCTGCTTTCGGTAAGGGTTAGATCAGAAATCTTTGTTTCTTTATTAGCAGTTAAGGTACAATCACCAAAGTTCTTAGCAAAATCCACAAGAACTGTACCGTTAACTACATAATTGCTTAAATTCGAAATAGCAGTGTTATCAAAGAAAATACCGTCGAAACGTACTGCATACTCACCCTCACGTACATAAACATAATAGCCTTTAAAATAATCGTAAACGACCTTCGCATTGGTCAGTTTGAGTGCAACGTTTTTAAGATCACTTGTAAGTTCGTTCAACTCGGCTATGGTCTTCTCCTGAAAACATACAAATTCTTTGGAAACCATCTGACTCTCCTTGCCATTCTTCACAGCAATAGCCTTTATGGTTGTTGTCTCTGTAACCTCGACATTAACCGATGATGTTCCATTATTTAAAGAAGAAGTTGTTGGAACACTTCCATCAGTTGTATAATAAACTACGCTACCCTCAGCACCCTTGATTGTAACCAGTCCTTTACCTACAAAAGGAGTTACAGCATCAAAAGTTGGAGCTGCAACAACATTGGGATCGGCAGCACCATAGGTTATATCAATAGAAGTAAGTTTGATAGGAGTTCCCTCATTTAAAGCTTCAAACTTAGTGGTATTTTCCCCCCCCCCAAGTAAAAGTATTATCGGTTGCTTTAGATATACTTGTTCCATTAACCTTTATAGTTGCACCTTGTTTAACATGAAGCACAACCTTAGTAATGGCCAATCCAGATGTTTCTTCAATGGTAAGAACATTGTTATTCTTTATTTGGATATAGTCCGCAGACGCTGCATTACCTAAACCAGTTGCAGTTCCCTTTGAACAAGTAATCTTGAAATTCCCAATCACTCCAGAGTACTTATCCGATTCTGAAACCCAAGTAGTTGAAGTACTATTGGTGTTGATAGTTACGTTCGTTGCGAACAACGAACTAAACGTCATGGCAAGAAGTGCCA
>ERZ1034626.1303-NODE-1303-length-16897-cov-12.813264_pt1 | contig 16897 bp, 23 predicted proteins | sample MGYA00520652_ERZ1034626 | MGnify/ENA primary metagenome ERZ1034626 (study PRJEB33766, sample SAMN09781765) | gut metagenome | biome: gut microbiome | host: Homo sapiens | place: Madagascar | study: EMG produced TPA metagenomics assembly of the PRJNA485056 data... | reverse complement strand
CTGTACTGGGAGCTGTTCAGCCAGAGCATCTGCATGGGCCTGATGAGCAGCATCGTCTCGGCGGGCTCGGTGGTCCTGCAATACGGCATCAACGGTCTGGGCACGCTGGTCATCGCGGGCCACACCGCCGCCCGCAAGATGTTCATGTTCACGGATATGCCGCTGCTGAGCATGGCGTCGGCGGGTTCGACCTTCGTTTCCCAGAACTGCGGTGCGGGCCAGCCGGACCGCGTCCGCAAGGGCATGAAGGAAATTTACCTCTACTCGGTCGTGGTGGCGGTCCTCGCCGTCCTGCTCATGCGGGCGGCGGCTCCGTGGATGGTGGCCTTCGTCTCCGGTTCCAGCGAGCCGGTGGTGCTGGAAAACGGCGCACGGTATCTGCTCTGGAACGCGCCGTTCTACGCGGTGCTGGGCGTCCTGCTCTCCACCCGCTATGCGCTGCAGAGCCTCGGCAACAAGGTGCTGCCCCTCTTCTCCAGCGTCATCGAGCTGGTGGGCAAGATCATCTTCGTCCTGCTCCTGATCCCGAAATTCGCGTACAACGCCGTCATCCTCTGCGAGCCGATCATCTGGTGCTTCATGGCGGTCTATCTCGTCACTGTTTACCTGCATGACCCGTTCGTGTTCCCGAAGAAAAAGTAAGGGAATAACGCAAAAAAGAGGCCGCACGCGCGGTCTCTTTTTGGTTCGAGAAAACCCCGCCGCACGGGAACAGAGGAGTGTCCGGTGCGGCGGGGCAGAAGAGGTCGGTCAAAAGGGGTCTGTGGAAAGCAGCCTGTTACAGTGCCGAGTAACCGAAGCTGTTGACGAGGGCGTCGATGTGCTGGCCCGCCTTGCACAGGGGGCATTCGCGGGAATCGAAGCTGGCGTAATCGGGGAGGCTGGACGGGTCAAAGATGGAAGTGACCGGGATGCCGAGGCACTCATTGGTGGTGGCGAAGATGGCGGACAGACCCGCCACCATGCCGCCGTAATAGTTCACGGCCTCGATGGCGGCCTGTGCAGTGTAGCCGGTGGTGATGGAAGCCGCCAAGATCAGCACATGCTTGCCCTTGACCATGGGGGCGAGGTTGTCGCGCAGGATGATCTGGCTGCCGGTGGTGTACTCCGGGGTGATGACGTAGATGGTCTGGTGGGCGTTCATGTTGGAGAAGCCGTCCTTGGTCAGCTCGTTGGCAAGGCAGGTGCCGATGACCTGCGTGCCGTCCAAGCAGAGCACGGTGTCCACAATGGTATTATGCTGATAGGCGGCCACCAGTTCCTTTGCCACGGCCTTTGCCTCGGACAGACGGGATTTCTGGGTGGTCACGTCGATGTAGTAGTTGATGTGGCTGTGGCTGGTGGCGAAATGGCCCTTTGCCACACGCAGGAACAGACTGCTCTTGTTGGTGGGAAGCTTTACCATGTTGATCATAACTGCAACACTCCTGTTCTACAAAAGTCCGGCGTCATTCCGGTTCCGGGCGGAAAACAAACAGCGCGGCGGCATGTGCTGAGCCGCTGCGCTCCAATCCTTTTCCATGTCTCTATTGTAAAGGAAAAGGCTGCTGTGCACAAGATACAAAACTGCCGAAAATTGAAAGCAAATTTAAGATGTTTTGCCAAGGAGCGGGCAAACAAAAACCGCCCGGAACGGATCCGGGCGGTGAGAATGCAGCGAATCGAGAAAAATCAGGTGGTACCACTAGTAGAAGGATTCTCTTTCTTGGAAACGGTCAGCTTCCAGTTCAGAGAGTACTCGTTGTACTGCAGATCGGGGCAGTAGGTCAGGACGACAATATCGCCTTCCTTTAGAGCAACTTCCTGTAGAGTGGTAACCTTACCAGAAACAGAAGAACCCTTCTTCAGATTGGTGTCCTTCAGATCATCATCAATTGTTACAGAGTACTTTTTGATGGTTTTTCCATCACTGCTGGTGACGACTACCTTGAAATTATTCGGAGTGACATAAATAGGATTGGTGCGGCCATTGGTGATAGACATCGGGAAGCTGATCTTAGCGTGTTGACCATCCTGAAGAGCAGGGAAGGTATATTTGCCATCCTTATTCTTAGTGCCCATTGCGGCGGTCACCTGCAGGACGGTCAGTTCACCTGCGCCCTCTTTGAGCAGGTTGTAGGAATCGCCGGAGTTCTTGCAGCCGGTGAACAGGCTTGCGCCCGCCAGAGCGACGGCAGCGACAGCGGTGTACTTCATAAAATTACGGCGGGAAAACTCGAAAGACATGATGGTTCCTCCTTTTATATGGGATCACATATCATTTGCCAAAAGGCCTTGCCTATACAATAGGCGAAAAATGGGCGGATGTCAATGGTTTTCACAGATTTTTTGAGAACAAAAACGGCTCAAGGAAACCCGATGCGACGAAATTTCGTCCCCCGGAACTCAGGAATTCGACAGGTCGGAAGCGCTCATCGAGAAGGTGAGGGTCTTGCCGGAAACGAAGGTCGGGGTGTAGGTCACGGTCATCTGCTGCCAATCGGCGGGGACCATGCAGACCAGCTCGATGTAGCCGGAGCCCTGCGGGGGCAGATTCGGGGAATCGTTGAAGGTCTCGGTGGCGCTGTCGTACAGAGCGACATAAGCGCCGGCCTCGGCGGTCTGGCCGTCCACGGTCACGGCAAAGTCGGTGGTGGAGGCGGACAGAGCGTGGAAATAGGGGGCAGTGTTGGCGGCCTTGAGCTCCTCGGTGTTCAGCGGGTAAGCGGCATCGATCTCAAGGACGTTCTGGGCACCGATGGCCATGGTATCGGTCTTGGAGCGGTTGACGGCGGTGACCAGAATGGCAACATACTTGCTGCCGGGCACATCGGGCGCGTCGGCCAGCGTGAAGACGCTGGTGAGCTGGACGGCCAGATTGTTCCAGTTGCTGATCTTATCACCGACCTTGACTTCCACAGAATTGCTGCTGGAAGACTGGCAGCCGCCCAGCATGGAAGCGGCGCCCAGTGCGAGTGCAGAAGCGCCGGAGACCTTCAGGAAGGAGCGGCGGGAGATCTTGTTCGACATAAAAACTGCCTCCTTATCAAATGGCAATGTCTTTTTCTTCTCTGGTTCGTTTATAACATCTTTTGGAATGAAGCGCAACCCTTTTCGGCAAAAATTAACACGAGTTTCACATGCGGGGCCGTCACTGCTCCGGGCTGATGCCCTTGACGCGGGTCTCGCTGGTCTTGACCAGATTGAGCAGACTGGGGGTGTACAGCGGGAATTCGCGGGTCAGGCTCTCGGTGGTCATGGCAAGGCAGGACGGGTCCTTGACCCCCTCGCCCGTGCCCACGTCCTCCCCGGCCAGCAGGGCTTCCACATTGGCTTCGTTCATCTGCATCACGGCGCTGGAGTAACCGGGCCAGCGGCGGGCCTCCACGCTGAACAGGCTGGGCGCGTTGTGGGGTTCGGCGGAGTAGAGCAGCCGGAACATCTTGGCCACCGCCATCATCAGGTAGCTGCTGACCTCGGTGGTCAGGGCTTTGCTGTGGCATTCGGCGATCTTGGCGTAGAGGACATTCAGGCTGTTGGAGATCAGCTTTTTGTTCATGGTGGGCAGGACGCTGCCGTGGTAGACGTTGTCCTTCATCTTGTCGGGGTTGGGCAGCTCGTCGGCGGTCAGCATCATGCCGTTGCGCTCCGCCGAGCGGCCCAGCAGATAATCGCAGGATACATTATAGTAATCTGCCACGCGGACCACGAAATCCAGACCGCACTCGCGGATACCCTTTTCGTAGTGGGAGAGCAGCGCCTGCGAGACGCCGAGATCCTCCGCCGCCTGCTTTTGGGTGATGCCGCGCTCCTTGCGCAGCAGTTTGATGATACGATTGAATTCCATGATCTTTGGCTCCTCAGTGAAAATATGAGACTTCTTTGATTTTTGGTTTACAGCATGTTGATTATACACAACGGAAAACGACTTGTAAAGCGAGCAAAATGACGGAATTTCCTGTCGGATTTCGTCATTTTTGTCAAAGGTCTTGCTCAAACCACCATATCTATGTTAAACTAAGAAGAAACTGGCGTATATTTTGTGCTGCGCAGAAAGGGCAGGTTGCCCGCTGCGCACAAAAATTTTAGCACAATGCGACGAACTTTGCGAAAATCGAGGTGTTTTTGACGATGAAAACATTTAAGCTGCATCTCATCCGCCACGGCATCACGGCCGGCAACCTGCAGGGGCTGTACATCGGCAGCGGCACGGACATCCCCCTGTGCGACGAGGGACGCGCCCAGCTGGCCGACCTGAAGGAGCGGTTCGAGTATCCGCAGGTGGACACTGTTTTCTCCTCGCCGCTGATGCGCGCGGTGGAAACGGCGAACATCCTCTTCCCCAACGCGACCCATCAGTTCTCGGTCCACGACCTGCGGGAGGCGGGCTTCGGCGTTTTCGAGAACCGCCCCGTCAAGGAGCTGGTCAAGGATGAGGACTTCAAGAAGTGGATCACCCCCGGCTCCGGCTTCGTGCCCGAAGGAGCCGAGCCCACCGAGAAGTTCCACGCCCGCTGCTCCGAGACGCTGCTCAAGCTGTTTGAGTATATGATCCGGATGGACGTTACCGAGGCGGCTTGCGTGACCCACGGCGGCGTTATCATGAGTATGCTCAGCCAGCGGGCCCTGCCCAGCCGCCACCCGGAACAGTGGATGGCCGACCCCGGCTGCGGCTACACCGTCCAGACCGACGTTCAGCTCTGGATGCGGGACCGCCTTGTGGAGGCCATCGACATCGTGCCCTTCGGCTACGCCGACACCCTGCGCGGTCAGGCTGAGAACGAAGAAAACGAAGCGTTTGAATAAGGCTTGGTAAAATTCCGGGCAAATCCCTTGACAGGCTGCCCGGAATTTACTATTGTATAAGAAGAACTATTCCGTTAGGAGGAATCCCCGATGTCCCAATCCCTGTCCCGCCGCTCGTTCCTGAAATGTGCCGGTTCCGGTGCGGTCAGTCTGGCTGCCGCCCTGCTCACCGGCGTTTCGGCTGCGGCACTGGCCCCCTGTTATGAGGGCGAACCGGCTCTGCTGGACGGCAAGGCTGCCGTCGAGCTGCTGGGTTATGCCCCTGCGCCGGAGCTGGGCAGCACCCTTGTGTACCTATCGGTGGAGAACCTCTCGGCCAAGGCGCTGGCCGTCGGCACGAGCTATCTGCAGAGCCGCGATATGACCACCACCGACCAGCTGTACCGGCTGGGCACGGGGCTGACGGCGGTCTGCGATGGCAAGGCCGTCCGCTGCGGCAGCTTCGCCGCCCCGCTCTACGGCGAAAACGCAGCAGACGCCTCGGCCTTTACGCTGAATCTGACCGCGGGCCGCGGGGCCATGCTCCACTGCTTCTGCGAGACGCCGGAGGACTGGACCACGCTGGAACTGACCTACCAGCCCGATTTTGCTTCCGGCCAGACCATGCACTTCGTGGTGCGCCGGGACGTGGACGAAGTCCAGCTGGGCGCCGTCCCCACCACCCCCGCCGAGGTCGGCAGCGTGGTGGACTTGTAACAGAAAAACGAAAAAACACCCTCGTGAGCTGCACACACAGCCCGCGAGGGTGTTTTTGGTCGTCAGGGGTTGATGGAAGCGGAGTCCGCCTCGGTGGCGAGCGCAGGGGTCAGGTTCTCCCCGGCGGAGTTCAGTACCATGAGTTCCTGCCCGGTGAGGCTGGAGACAAGAGCGATGTAGCTGCTGCCCGCGGTCAGGGTCAGCGGCTGGCCGTCGGCGTCGTAGAAGAAAAAGGTGGTGTCGCTGCCCTGCGTCCATGTGATCGGCCACAGATGCCCGCCGTTGAGCCAGACCCCGCCGCCCATGGTCAGGTCGTAGTCGAGGGTCAAACCGTCGTCCCGCAGGGCCGAGGCGCTGAACAGGACGAGCAGGTTGTCGAAGCCCGTCTGCTGGCCGTTGTTGGCATCCAACTGGGGTGTGCCGTCGGCGTGGAGCATCTTGTAGGTGCTGCTGGCGGCATCGTAGGAAAAGCCGGTGGCGTTGGAGGTGTCGAACTGCACGCGGACGCTGACCGCGTCGGACGCTGCGGCGTCCGGCAGGTGGCCCTCGGTCTGCTGGGGCAGCAGGGCCGGGACCGAGAGAACGGTGGTCTCCGTCTCGCTTTCGCTGCTGCCGTTGGCGGCTGCGTCGGTCAGGCGGGATTCCGTCAGCACCGAAGAGATGTTCAGCTTGCCCAGCACTCCGGCCAAGGCGCTGCCGCTGGTGTACCACAGGGGGCTGTTGCTCCATGGGCTATCGCAGGAGAAGGCGTTGGTGCCGGTCTCTAAGGCGTCCACGGCCCGCAGGGAATAGTAATCGAGATAGTTCTGGTCAAAGGCTCCGCCGCCGCGCTGGACGGGCAGCACCTGCTGGCCTACCAGAAGCCGCCAGTACAGGTCCTGCCCGGCGCTGACCGGGCCGACCTGCGGCACCGCGTCCACGGCAGGGTAGACCAGACAGAGGCTGGTGGGCGTCTGGGTCTCGGTCAGGGCTTCCAGCACCACCGACGCCGTGGAAAGCCCCCACTGGGTCGTGCTGGAAGGATCGTTTTCAATGGTGACCGCCACCGGCCGCTGCCCCGGCCAGAGCAGTTCCTGCCCGGTGAGGGGGTCGGCGGGCGTGTCGGACACAGCCGCATCCCGCGCGGGGACGCAGCCGGCCAAGAGCGCGGCGCAGAGCGCAAGGCACAAAGCAGTCCGCTTCCAAAATTTCATGTTGTTCCTCTTCTGCCCCGAAAGGCGGGTGATTTACTGGTAGCTGAAATTGGCCCACTCGTCGTCGTCCACGAGGGCAAAGTAGGTCTTGCCGCGGTTCAGGGTCATCTCCTCACCGCTGTCGGTGTAGAGCTTCAAGGGCTGAGTGGGGTGGTTCTTTTCCCAGCGGCCGGTCTGGACGCCGCCGCGGGTGAACAGGTAGGCCTCGCCGCCCTGCACGTACTGGACCTCCTGCACATCGTGGGAGTCGCCCGCGTAGGCCGCAATGTTGGCAAAGCAGACCACCACATTGTCGAAGGCCAGCTGCTTGCCGGTCAGCTCGTCCACCGTGGAGTCGAACTTTTTGGTGCGGTTGCTGTACATCGACATTTTATAGTTTTTGTTCCAACTGTTGTAGGCGAAGCTCGTCTTGTAGCTGGCCGAGTGGGTGATGCTGATGCTCTTGGCGGCGGGGGTGCCCTCAAGGGTGTTCACGGCCTTGGTGCGGTAGTCGGCAAAGCGGAAGAAGGTGCCCTCATACGGGTAGCTCAGGCTGATGCCAGCATCGTTGGCCGCCTGTTTGATCTCCTTGGCGGAGGTGAACTCGGTGTGCTCGTAGGCGACGTTCTCACTGCGCTTGATGCGGTGGGCCACATGGGGATGGATCGGGGTGTTGAAGTAGCTCTTGCCGCCAATGTTCAGGCCGGAGTAGTTGTAGACGTTGATGAACTGGGTGCAGAAAATGCTTTCACCGTCGTGGTAATACAGGGTGTTCCACGGCATGAGCAGCTGCAAAAACTGGTCGCGGCCGGAGCGGATGGGGCCGATCTCCGGGATGTTGTCCACGCTGGAATACACCGCGCAGAAGCGGGTGATGCCGCCCTCGACCTTGCTCTCGATGAGCAGGTCGGCGGAAGCGATGCCGCGCTGGGGGCGGGCGTTCTGCCTTTCAGAGTTGCAGATGTTGTTGACCATGACGCCCACGATCCGGTCGTTGCCGCTGCGCTCTTCGCCAGTCAGGGGATTGGCGTCATAGCTCGGCGTCACGCCGAAGCCGGGGTCGAGCGGCTCGCCCGCGGGCAGGGAGGAGGCGGCCATCTCAGAGGACGCCTCACTGGAAGCGGCTGACGACGCAGCCGACGAATCAGCGGGCGAGACGCGCAGCACCTTCTGCATCCACGCGGGCAGACTGCTGCCCAGCGAAGCATTGCCGGTGGGGGTGCAGCCGGTCAGCGCCAGCCAAGCGGCCGCTAGCCCGGAGTAACGAAGTACGGACCGTCGAGAAATTTTCATACGAAACAGACCTCCTATTGCATCGGCCGGGCGTGCACTTCTCCGCGCCGCCGCCCGCCGGGATCGGCATACAGTGTACATGATTTGATTGTACTGATTCTTGCCGGATTTGTAAAGGGGAAGTTCGTGCCAGCGCCCGCAGATTTTGTGAAAGAAAGTTTTTTGCCCCGAAGGCTTGCTTTTTTGCGGCGGGTATGGTAATATAATACGGCAATATTTTGAATATTGTATCAGTATCGTATGCGCTCGTAGCTCAGCCGGTAGAGCATCTGACTTTTAATCAGAGGGCCAGGGATTCGAGTTCCCTCGAGCGCACCAAGAAAAACCTACGATTGGCCGTCGAAAGACATTGGCTAATTGTGGGTTTTTTACTTTTTATTGACTCAAAATGGTCCGGAAAATGCGACAAAAATGCGACAAATCACGAAAAAATGGTGATGAAGGAACGCTCACGGCACAATTAGGAGCTTAAGGGTCTGCATTGTGCGTGAACATACAAACGGTGCAGTGCTGATGGTTGGAAGACCAATTGACTGGACGCAAAAAGAGCGCATCCGCCCCAAGTACGAGGTAGTGCGCTCTGAAAAGCGATGATGACAGTGTTATAGGAAAACTGAGCCCAAAGCTGTGCAGGTGATGGCGAGTAGTTCAGACGAGAACTTTTTGGCGGTGCAAAATCTGCACACGAAAATCGGCTCACGAAGGCAGTATCTGCATTGTTACAACGCCACCAAACGACTAATGACGGCAATTTCTGCGCTGCGGTTTCTCGATGATACGTTGTTTCGAAATGACGGCTGTACTATGCCAAAACTGCACTCATATACAATATATTGCCATCTATATTGGTTCGGTTAGGGGAACTCTAACCAATGAAAAGAGAATCGGTAATCATTGACTGTTCGAGTGTTGCGTCCAGAGCGGACCTTCTGAATGAATTCGAGTTCACGGATATAATTGCGGGCAGTTCGCTCCTTGATGCCGAGGGCGCGCATTTTGAGAGCCGGAAACTGGAAATCGATCTTCCCGCCAGCTTCGTTTGCGGCCAACAGATAGAAGTATCGCGCTCCGACGCTCAGAGTTTGGAACTTCTTGTTGAAAAGCAGAGAGTTGCCCACCTGCAAAAATCGCTTTTCTCGGCAGTCGGGGGTAGCAGAGAGCCAGCGAGGCAGTGGTCTGGCACTTCGACTTTTAGCCATTTAGTCCTCCTTCTCCAGTGTACCGACCGGGACAGCTGTGGATGGAACTTCGGCCTTGGGAGGGACCTTCGGTGGAAAATTGGTGTTGAGGATTTGGACATTGACGGAGATTTCCTCTTTGATGAGCTGTATTTCTGCCAAGATATCCTGAACATTTTTGATTTCCCTCGAAACGATGCCATCGCGGATCGCTTTTTGGAGGGCAGCGTCTACGGCTTCGGTGATCGAACCATAGAGGAAGGTGTTCACCAGAGATCGCCCGCCGCCTTTTTTGGTCTGAAGCGTTCCGAGCGAATAGCCATATCGGGTAGGCTTCACATAATAATTTGCCAGAATATGAAGATAAGTACGTGCCATGATGGTACCTCCTTTAATAGTTGACAGCAACCGGACGGATGCCGTTGGTGGTTTTGGGCTGTTCGGACATGGGCTCACCCTGCGCAAAGAATTGGGCGAGGCTGTCCAGATTGACCAGCCACTTTCTTGATGAGATTGCGATGTAGCGGATTCGACCTTCTCGGCAGAGCTTGCGGACGAAGGCGGTGGACACGCTGAACTGGCTGGCGGCATCCTTTACGGTTGCCATGGTGGGGTAATCGATAATCTTCGACATTGACTTGAGTCCTCCTTTATTATAAGGTTGAGAGTGTTAGGACCACCGGCGAGTGGCTTGTCGACGGCATGGTCTCTGTTGTGGTGGGCTGCCTCGCGCGGTTTCGCCAGACGATCGTAAGGAGCGGGGGAGCTAGAGCATCCCGGCGGCGTAGAAGGATAAGTAATTGAGCATTGCCAGCACCTCCCTTGTGCAATTGCGTGCTTGACCGAATTTATGCTTTGATTATACAACTCAACTGAATAGATTTCAATGGAGCATGAACAGGCTGTAAGTAGAAAAAGTTGTACAATAACTCACAAAAACTATTCAAGTTCACAATTTATCGATTCAATCGAGCATGAAAAACAAAACGCACCCTTTACTTCTCGAACTGGATGTGCTATTATAAATAGGAAAGGAGTGGTCGAGATGACGACAGGCGAACTAATTCGGGAGGCTCGGAAGAAAAAGGGGCTGACGCAGAGGGAACTGGGTGAACTGCTTGGAATGTCAGACGTTGGCGTTGCACAGTGGGAGAAGGGGCTTCGGAATCCTCGGCTGGAAACCAGACAGCGAATTGCCAAGGCGCTGGACATTGATGTTACAGCACTGATGAGCGATTCAGAGAAGGAGGACTACTTCGACCTGTTTGGAACTGAGCAGGAGCGCGTTCAGCTCGCGTTGGGAGAAATCAAGCGCGGAATCCTCTCAAAGACGGAGGAGGCGCAAGAATACGGTGGAATCGTCACCCAAGAGAAAAGAAGACAGTGGTCGCTCAAGCTGGCGCGTGAGGCAGCAGACAAGTACTACGTTTCAGAAGAGGCGATTCTGAAAGAGATTGGGCTGGATGACTATCAGCGGGGCTCAACTTATAATGATGTGTCGGACAACGATAGCCGAGCTGATACCAGACGAGACGCTCAGTATGATGAAGAAATGCAGGACCTGAGAAATTCTGTCGATCCCAATATCATGACGGAGATTGAAATTCTTCTTGGGCAGATGAACCCAGAAGGACAGGCGGCGGTTCTTCGTCATGTTGAGGAGCTTGCCAAAATCCCTGACTATAAAAAGGTGTAACGCGATGGCACAGGTGATAAAGAAGGCCAAGCGGGATGGAACGACCAGCTATCTCATCCGCGCGTATAGCGGCAGGACACAGGCGGGCAAGGTCATCACGAAATGCAAGACGGTGACGCCTCCCGCTGGGCTGACCGCACGGAAAACAGAGCGTTGGGTGCGGGAACAGGCAGACCAGTTCGAACTAGAGGTACGCAATGGGCTTCTGTTGGACAGCGAAATGCTGCTGGATGACCTGATTGACCGATGGTTCGAGGAATATGCCGAAAAGCAGCTGAAGGCTAAGACTGTCTACGATTATAGAAGGATGCGCCCGAGGATTACCACTGGGCTGGGGCACATGAAGGTCTGCGATATCAAACCGGCACACTTGATGGCCTTCTATAACAATCTGGAAGAAGATGGGGTTCGACAGGACAGTACCTTTACTGCGACAACTGCTCTCCTGAAGCTGCTGCCACGTGGAACGCGAGGGGAGATGGCAAAAAAGGCCGGAATTGGGCAGGATACCATGCGCCTTGTGTATCAGGGCAAGGGGGTCAGCCGAAAGACGGCAGAAAAGGTGGCTACTGCGGTAGGATTGGCGTGCTCTAAGGCGTTTGTAGAGCACACCAGAAGCGACGGAAGGTTGAACGAAAATAGTGTCTTGCACTATCATGCGATGTTGTCCAGCGTGTTCAAGAAGGGCGTTCAGTGGGGCTTGATTGCTGAGAACCCCTGTACCCGCGCAGAACACCCCAAGGCAGCGGAGATTGATGTGCAGACGCTAGGGGAAGGGGACATCGCAAAACTGCTGGCTGTGCTGGCAGATGCACCTCCACAGTTCAGCGTAATCGTTCAGTTGGCATTGTTGACCGGTGCCCGGCGGGGCGAAATCTGTGGTCTGCGGTGGTCTGACATCAATCTTGAACAGGGTACCATTGCCATCAACCGCACGTTGCAGTACATCCCGGGGACAGGCACAGTGTTCAATGCACCTAAGACCAAGCGTTCCCGGCGGTGCATTAAAATCGGTGCGGACTGCATTGCACTGCTGAAGGAATACAGCTTGTACCAGAAGGCAGAACGTTTGAAGGTTGGCACAGCATGGACCCGAAGAATCACAGTAGAAGGCGGAAGGACCGTGGAAAACGATCTGCTCTTCACCAAGTGGAATGGCGAGCCCATGGACCCTAAGACGGTCACTTCATGGTTTCCGGGATTCCTTGCAGAACATGACCTTCCAGCGGTTCACTTCCACAGCTTGCGGCATACCAACGCCAGCTTGCTGATTGCTGCCCATGCACCAATCACGACGGTTTCTGCTCGACTGGGACACGCACAGACATCCACTACCCTGAACATCTATGCCGATGCAATCCAGAGTGCAGATGCGGCGGCAGCGGATGCACTGGAAGGCGTAATTCGGATTCGGGAACAGAAACACGCATAAAAATAGGCCCTGCTACTCACCATCGAGCGGCAGGGCTTTTGTGTTGGGGTTGTTATTAAATTAGGGCGGTTTTATGTCATGCGCTAGGACGCGAAGCATCAAAGCTCGTCGATTTCGACTCGAACAACGGTCTGATTTTCACCATAATTTAATTTCATGGCGTATAAAGTTAAATCACGAAACTCTTCTGCTTCTTTTTTCGTAGCAAAATCGGTTGTCGTTAAGACTTTCGGTTCGTCTCTAAGGCAACTGATAGTTTTAACTACGAATTTATTTTCAGCCATTGAATTTACCTCCTTTCGCTGAAATGGACTGGTCAGTCCTCCCACGGCTCTTTCTTTTTCTTCGGAATCGGAATATTATGCCTTCTAGCATTTTCTTCAAAAGCTTTATGCCGTTCGGCCTGCTTTTGTCGATCAAGTGCATAATTGATGTTATGAACGGTTGCTTCTGAATACCTTCTATCTGCGGCCCATTGCTGTGACAACCACTCATCAAAATCGAGCCACTCTTTATGTTTGACAATAATTTTTTGTCGTGCAAATCCAGTTGGTTTTCTGCCCATATAAGTCCATCCTTTACCGTAGCTTTCTCATCCACTCCCTCGACCGCTGATTCTGTCGTTCATAAAAAGTAACACCAGTCACATCATCTACGACTACATCATCATACGGAATACCCTTTTCATTCAGATGGGCGATAAACCAGCGCTTTTTACAATAACAATATGGGATTTTGTATGGATTTCCGTACTCACTCGCGGGTTTTCCGCAGGCATTGTATACGTCACCACACATACTCCACCACTCTTTGCGAACACGATCTCGCATCTGAAGGACATCTGGTGTTCCATGATAGCCGTGAGCTTCACCAAACTCATAATCAGCTTTCTTCCGACTCATACTCTGTCCAACACTGACTGCGCCAGATGTGCCCAGCCCCAGCAATCCCAAAACGAACGATATAGCTCCACTCATAAAACCCATACTCCTTTTTAATTGATTCATACTTTTGAAAATGAATATAACGACAATTTGAATGTTTCTGCTTTGAACTTACCACGCTTTTGTCAAAATGTCAAGTAACGGAGCCTTAATGATAAAGACTAGCCCAAATAGACAACTATACTTGACATAAAAAGGGAGGCGGTGTAATGACAGCAGACCGTATCAAAGCCTTGCGAGAAGCCCGTGGATGGACGCAGGCTGAACTTGCACGCAGAATGAATATGACGCGAAACGGGATCAACTCGTGGGAGCAGGGACTCTCTATGCCATCACCGCCTAGTCTGGTTGATCTCGCACGGTTGTTTTCTGTATCAACGGATTATCTGCTTGGCGTAGAAAATTACAGTGCTGTTAATGTGACCGGTCTGAACGAAGAAGATGTTGCGCTTCTGGCCCAGTTGGCCGAGAGATTGAGAGAAAACCGCTGACCCTTTTATGGTGGAACTGCGGTTTATAATATCAAATCGCACCGAACAGCGAGAGAATGAAATAGAGGATGGCTCCCATGACGAAAGTCCCTCCAGCGGCTTCTAGCATGAGCAGTAAACATCCCCAGTCGCCACCGCCACCAGTTCTGCCTGCATTTATTCTGGTATAGGCTTTGTAGTCGTCGTACCAATCGCGGTTGTGGTTCATAATTAAATCCTCCTGTATTTTGCTATGTTCCTTGGTGTGATTAGAGTTTATCAGATGTGATGTCCAATAAAATGGATTCATAGGTATGCTTTTAGGTTTTTTGATTGCTCAGGTGTTCCCGTATCATCCGTTCCAGTGTGGGGCGGGTGACATGCAGGGCTTCGGCCAGCTGGCCTTTATTCAGTTCCCGGCGGGTGTACCGGGCATACAGCACAGCAAAGTTATCGGGCAGGGCAACCTTTTTGCGTCCCTTATAGACCCCATTCCGCTTGGCGATGGCGATACCTTCACGCTGGCGATCCAGCAGATTTTGGCGCTCAAACTCGTTGATGGCCGCAATCATGGTCAACATCAGCTTTCCGGTGGGGGTTCCGGTGTCCAGATTCTCTTTATTGCTGACCAGATGCACGCCCTTAGCCTGTAGACGCTCCACAATCTCAAGCAGGTCCTTGGTGCTGCGGGCAAGACGGCTGAAATCGTGGATATAGACGGTATCGCCCTCCCGCACATAGTCGAGCATGGATTGGAGCTGGGGCCTGTCCATACTCTTGCCGCTGATCTTTTCTGTAAACCACTTTTCGATGCTGTGCTTTTTGAGCGCTTCGATTTGGCGCGCTTCATTCTGCTCTTCGGTGCTGACGCGGACATATGCAACTTTCATGGTAGTACCTCATTGACTGGATTGAAAAATAGGGTCAGAGGTAAGCAAAACTTTTGAAAACAAAGTCGAAGCAGACCCTAACCTTCAAGATTCTGATGGCGTTCTGGATGCAAGATAGGGCACACTCTACTTTTCAACTGTGCTCACCCTTGACCAGATGGTCCAGCGTGGTGTGAAAATAGTCAGCCAAGAGAAGCGCGGACTGTAAATCGGGGACTCTCCGGCCAGTTTCCCACAGGCTGACAGCCCGGCGGGACAAGTTGAGGTCATCGGCTAACTGCTGCTGTGATAGCCCTGCATCCTTGCGCAGTGATACGATTCTGGTGTTGATGGTTTCCATGGTATCCCCTCTTATTGTATGTGCACTCACAAAATGGACTACTCTCACTCGTCCCTTGCATCTCTGTCTCTGGGGTACTTAGTCAGCCTTTACGAACGTCTCCATGCAGTCGGCACAGATGACTCGAACCTCTTTGGTGCTGCGAATGATGGTCCCGCACTTGGGGCATATCCACCGCCGGGTACTGCTCTTTGCCTTGGGTGGCTTTGGGGCTCCTGCCTGACTGCTGCCCGGCCCTTTGCTGGCCGTACCAGTGCCGCACATGTCTGCCCACGTTAGGCCCTCTGTCATCTGAATGTCTTGCCAGCCCTGAAAGATGATGAAGTCTAACAGCTCTTCGGAAGGACTTGTAATGGTCCAGCCGTATTTCTCGTGGTGGCCAATGATTAAACCATGTGCCTCTGCGGTGGCCTTGAAGCACTTGTTGTGGTAGGCTCCGTTCTGGCTGGATGTATCGCGGATTCCGCGGACCAGATTGTAAAGGTGTGCCATTTCGTGCAGCAGAGTGGCCGTGGTGTTCTCAATGGGACGGTCTAGGGTCGCTGTGGAAATATTGATCTCATAGCGTTGCTCTTGACCTTCATCGGTGTTGACGGTCCATGTCTTGAGGGTGGTAATGTGTCCATAGGCAGACGGCGTCTTTTTCAGCGTGATGATGGGTTCCGGCAATTCGCCATTGTAATAGTGCTTGTTGAGCTCCCGGAACATTTTTTCGAGTTGCCCAGCGGTACGGCTGGTTTTGATGGTGCTTTTCATGGTGAACAACCTTTCACTTGATAAAAAAGGCCGGGACAGGTATAATAGCAGTATAGCCCGCCCGGCGGGTTTGTTGGAGCTCTGTACAGTGCAAACTTTGGTCGGTGGGCACTGTATGGGGCTTTTCTTAGTTGATGGACAGGCGGGTGCCGGTGACGATCTTACTGTATTTCTCGTATAGGTCAGGTGCAACGGCCTTGATGGCTTTACTGTCAAGCCGTGTGCTGGAAAAATCGGACAGACGAATTTTGTGACAGCCTACCTCAAGATAATTTGTAGCGCGCTCTGCAAGAGCTTCCTTGATTTGGGCTTTGAGCGTTTCTTGTTCGGTCTGTGCTGCCTCAATCAGCTGGGCGGCTTCCTTGTACTGCTCTACAAGGGTGAGTAAAGTATCGATGCTCATGTGTTTTACCTCTCTGTCTGTGTGTTGTTGGGGAATGTGTGTTCCCGATGGCATGAGTATAGACTATTCACGGGAATATATCAAGACGGAATATTGCACAAGAAAAAGGTCAAAAATATAGGCAGATTGTATATTCACGGGAATAGCACGAACATGATATAATAAAAACTATAAAGGTACAGGAGGCAATACCCCATGGCAAAAACAACCGCCGCGCAACAGCGTGCAGTCCACAAATATGTCAAAAACAACTATGACCGTTTGGAGTTGTCCGTCCCCAAAGGAGAGAAAGAAGAAATTCAGCAGGCCGCAAAGCAGGCGGGGCAAAGCGTCAACGCCTATGTCTATGAGGCGGTCAAGCGTCGTATGGAGCAGGAACAGACCACAGCAGAAACGGCAGACCCGGGGGTAGAATAAAAAAGCTCCCTGCCCTTGACTTCAGAGCAGAGAGTTAGTTGTTCGATCTCCCCAGAACAGGGAAATCGCCTAGAAGGGTATGTTTTCAACATCTTTCCACAATATTTTCAACCGGCGAAATTGTGATACTGTTTGGGCGATACTACAGGGTAAAATATGCTGTGTCACATCAGGCCAAACCGCCAAAAGAAAGTGCGACAAAAATGCGACAACAAGGTGTGACTCGACAAAATGAATCTCAACAAGAAAACGTAAAAGCAACGAATTATCTGTATAAAATTGCACACAAATAGACATAGAAAGACATATCAAGCCTCTCTTTTAATCAGAGGGCCAGGGATTCGAGTTCCCTCGAGCGCACAAAAATCCAACGAAGAATCGTAAGATTCCTCGTGGGATTTTCCTTTTTCTGGGGCTCTGCACAC
>ERZ1034626.1301-NODE-1301-length-16917-cov-4.487783_pt1 | contig 16917 bp, 10 predicted proteins | sample MGYA00520652_ERZ1034626 | MGnify/ENA primary metagenome ERZ1034626 (study PRJEB33766, sample SAMN09781765) | gut metagenome | biome: gut microbiome | host: Homo sapiens | place: Madagascar | study: EMG produced TPA metagenomics assembly of the PRJNA485056 data... | reverse complement strand
TTATCGCCGTTATTGTTATTATTATTGCCGCCGTTGTTTCCGCCGTTGTTTCCGCCGTTATTTCCGCCGCCTTCATCGATAGAGCCTGTAAAGTTATTATTGGCAAACGTCCACACCTTAGCGGGCGATATCATTTTTTCAAGCTCAATTTCAGAAGAATATACGTTTATTCTGGTATTGCCGTTCTTATCTATCTGAACAAACATCATATCCTTTTCGCCGCAGCCGGTGCCTACCGAAACGTAGCCGCCGTTTCTCCATATATCAGGTGTTGCGTGCGAATGGCCTGCAAAGTATACTACGTTTGAATACTTCTCAATGATCGGTCCTATTGTAGTGCTGTACCAGCGGCTCTCGGTAAGATCGTCCTCGTCGTCTATAACGGTATCCTTAGGCTGAACGTGGCTGTATACCACTATCGGCATATTCGGAGTATCCTTTTCGGCTTTCTTTAACTCGCCGTCAAGCCATTTAAGATCGGTAGCGTCGTGGTTGCCGTCAATACCGTAAACGGATATAAAGTGTATACCGTTTATTACGGTGTGGTAATTGCCTCTTGTAATCTGTTCTGCGGTATTGCCCTCTACGGGGTTTTGATAAACAAAATTACCGAGTATATCGCGGAAAGAGTTTCTTCCGCTGAATGCACCGTCAAAATAAGCGTCGTGATTGCCTATTGCCGGTAAAAACGCGGTTTTTGCGGGGTCTAAGTTAGCGTCAAGGAACTGCTTAATTCTCGGATATTCTTTAAGCGGAGCCGCGTCGCCCAAGTCGCCGGCCACCAATACAGCCGCAAGCTTATCCGAACCGCCGGCAAGCTCTTTAGCCTTTTTAAGATAGTTTACAAAGTAAGTGTCGTGATTGCTTTCGGTTGCCTTTATGTGTATATCGGACATAGCCGCAAAATTGATAACAACGTTGTCGCTGTCAAAATCGCCCTCAAATTTAATGCCGTAATAGTTTTCGGTTGAGGGACCTGTTACCACGTCCGCAGGGGTAGCCTTATTCGCATTATCTGAAAGCGCCTTAACCTGTTCTGCGGTAAACGCCTTTGAATAGATCTTCACGTAGCTTACGCTGCCCTTCATACCCTCCGAGAACGCTCCGTTTTCATCAGGCTTGCCGCCTACATAAAGAACGCTTGCGTCGCCTATAAGATATCCAAGCTCGCCCGGAGTAACATAGTCGTTCTGCTCGCCGTTTACGTAATAGTAATATGTGCCGCCGTCGTATGTAACCATAACGTGCATCCATTTAGCGGTCTCAACGGGCGTTGCTTCCGAGCCCTTTAACCAAAGCTGTCTGTAATTTCCGTCGGCAACCTTTTTGCCGAACTGGTAATGCATTGAATTTTGGTAAGTGCCCATAAGTCCGAAACCGCTGCCCTTATCCATACAGCCTATAATGGAAGAACCGTATTGGTTGGTTGTTGCGGGAAGCTCGTTTAGCTTTATCATAGCTTCAAACGTATATCCGTTTTGCATCTTGGCATAATCCGCTTCGGTCATTTTATAGCCAAGTCCCGAAGCTCCGTCAAAGCTTGCTACCTTTCTGTTAAGGGTTTCGTCCTTTTCAAGCTTAACGGTGCTGTCACTGTTGTCTATCAGAGTCGCCGCGCCCGCAACCTGCTGCGCAGTGCTGCCGTCGGAATAATCCGCGCAGAAAACGTCTGCTATCGCGCCGTTCTCGCTTGCCGCTTTTGCAAGCGCTTCGGCGTCTGCCGCAGAGGCCGCCTTTGAATACATTTTAAAGTAAGCCACGCTGCCGCGCATACCCTCGCCGAAATTACCGTGATTAGAGTTGCCGCCTATGTAAAGCACCTGATCGCCGTCCGACGGGAAGCTTAATTCATAAGCCGACGTATTTTGCGAAGAATAATCATATAAAACGCCGTTAATATACATTTCGGTACGCTGTGTTTGGGTATTGCAGGTTAAAACCGCATGTATCCATTTATTAAGGGCAAATTTATCGCTTGCCTCATTATACCAAGCCTGACGGTAATTGTCGTTCTGCTTGTTTTTCTGATAATATATAGCGCCGTGGCCGCCGTCTGAATTAACGTCAAGTCCGAAGCCGTTATTACCGTACATATCGCCGAAAACAAACGCCTTTGTTCCGTCTGTAACCTTAAACATAAGCTCAACGGTATATCCGTTTTTGGCAATAAGATCTATTGTTTCCTTAGGTAAGGTGTAGCCGTAACCGGAATTGCTGTCGAAAGCGGCAACCTCTCTGCCCATTACCATATCGGGCTGTATCTTAGCGGTATTACCCGATGTTTCTACCAACGCCGGTTTGCCGGCTTCGGTAATTTTATTTGCCGCCGAGCCTGTGGAATAATCGATATCGATTATATCCGCCGTCATTTCACCTTCGGCACCGGCATTTAAGCCTAACCCGACCATCGTGCTGAGTATTAAACACAGCGATACGAAAGCCGCCCAAAATGCTTTGAGTTTTTTCATTTTCTTTCCTCCTGAAATTTTTTTATCGGACAACCTTTATTGTCAAATCGTCCATCAATTGTGCTGACTTTATTATATATTTTAGTAAGAATATAAACAATATTTTAATCTTACCCCTTTGTTGTCTATATTTGAGGTGGATTGATTTTACCTGCCGCAGATGTTAAAATATAGAAAAAACCAAAGGAGCAAAAGCTATGCTTAAACCGAAAAGACTGCTTAAGGGCGATACCGTTGCCGTAATTTCACCCTGCTTTGCAACGCCTGCCGAAAGACTGCCCGATATATTAAAGGCAATAGAAAATTTAGGTCTTAAGGCACGGCTCGGTAAATATGTTACCTCCGTAACCGAAGGCTACTGCGCATCCCCGTACGAACGCGCCGAGGATTTTAACGGCGCCGTAAGGGATAAGAACGTTAAAATGATACTTTTTGACGGCGGCGAGGTGTGCAACGAAATTTTGCCGCTTATCGATTACGCCGCAATAGCCGAAAACCCGAAAATCATATGCAGCTATTCCGACGGTACAAGCCTTTTAGACCCCATAACCACAAAAACCGGACTTGTTACATATTACGGGCAGGGCACCTTAAGCACGCTTTATTCGCAATATAACCGCGAATGCTTTAAATCCGCCTTTTTCGCCGGTGGCGTACCGGCGTATAAAACTGCAAAAGGGTTTAAAAAAATATACGGCGGAAAGGCAAGCGGCAGGCTTATAGGCGGTTACCTGCTTAATTTTTCACTGCTTTGCGGTAATCCTTATTTTACCTTTGACGGCAATATAGACCATATTTTGTTTTTTGAAGACAACATAGCCTTTAACGGAGCGCCGGCTGTAAGCAGATATATAAGCAACATAGAGCAAAGCGGGCTTTGGAAAAGCGTTAAGGGCATTATCGTAGGCAATTACTCAAATACCGAAAATAAGGAATTTGACAGCTTGCTTAACAGATTTGCAAACAAATGGCGTTTGCCGTTTATTAAATGCGATGATTTCGGCCACGGCGAATTTCAGGCGATACTTCCTATCGGCATAGAATGTGAAATAAACGCCGACCGCGGCACGGTAGAGTTTAAGGAAAGCTTTACAAAATAAGCCGTACTCTCTTAAAAAGGGAAACGGATTGCCGCGCACCTTGCGGTGCTTTTATAACAGCATTTCACTTTTATTTCGGGCGGCTTAAAGCCGCCCGTATTTTTTATGCGTTCTTCAGCTTTGCGCCGCTTCGTTGGCGTCTTCAATATACCCTTCGTAAATCGGCTTTATCGAAGAAAGGCTTGTTTGAATGTTAGAACCGCCGCAAACAAGATCGAAATACTCGCTGCCGTTTTTAATTGCGGAATCATAGAATGTGTCGTTAAAAATGCTCTTTCCGAGTTCTTTATAAAGGTTTAAATTTTCCTCGGGCACTTCCTTGTTTTTCTCTTTAGCCTCTTCGCTTACCGATTTTAAAATCATTTCTATAAGCTTGCCTGCGTGATACGGATTTTTACTGCCGGTGCCGATACCGTAGCCGCTTGCGTGCGCAACGTTGGTCTTTTCGGTGTTGTTAGGTCCGTAGGGGGTAGGCACTACGCCGTACTCAAAGTCAAACTGTTTTGCCTTTTTGGCGGGGATTATGTTGTTGGTCTCAGACCAGCTGTATTCCTGTAAAAATGCGTTTCTGCCCTGATAGAAGCTTGTATAAATATTATCGCCGTCAATTCCTCTCCACTTAGAGGTGTAATACATATCCTGTACAAATTCGCTTGTCTGAACAACTGCGGGATCGCTTAAATTAAGCTCGTATAAACCGTTTTCATTTATTTTGCAAAGCGCGGTATGGTTAGCTCCGAGCCATGCCCAAGGATACCAGCAGCAAAGTCCCCAGCGGTCGGTGTTGCCGTCGCCGTCGGTATCAACGGTGAGCGTCTTACACATCTGCTTAAAGGTATCAAACGTCCATTCGCCATTTTTGTAAAGCTCCATCGGGTCGTCAAGCCCCGATTGATCCAACATATCCTTATTATAATAAAGCACAAGCGGCGAAACATCGGAGACTGCGGCGCAGTATATCTGATTTTTAAAGGCGAAAAACGCCTCGGAAGCCGAACGGCTCATATATTCCGAATTTGTATCGATATATTTTTCTATCGGCTGAGTATAGCCCTTCATGGCAAAAAGCGGATACTCCGAAACCGAGCCGAAAATAACGTCGATAGGGCTGCCCGAAGCGCTTGCAGACAATACCTTTGTAGTCCATGTATCGTAATCAGCGGATATAACCTGCACCTTTACGCCGTAAAGCTGTTCATACTCGGTTATGGCTTTGATTACTGCGTCGTTTTTATCGTCGGTTCCCTGCCCCGGTCTTATAAAAGTAAGATCCGCCGCCGCTTCGCCGTTAATGGAAGTGTCTTCAAGCTTTTTAACGGTGTTTTTTGAAGAACCGCAGCCGGCAAACAAGCCTGCGGACAAAACTGCCGCAAGTGAAACCGATAAAATTTTAATGCCTATTTTTTTCATTTGTTTTCCCTCCGAAAATAAATTTTATCCAACTATACCTGTGCGCTCAACGCTTTCGGTAAATTGTTTTTGCAAAATAATATACATAACAAGCAGCGGCAGCATAACCAAAATACAGCCGCACTCAAGCACGCCGTCGCGCATAAGCATAAGCTCTTGGCTTGTAATGCTTGAAATGCTCCCTGCGGTTATATCCAACATACCGTTAAGCATAGTAAGGCTAACGGAAAGCGTTTGCTTATCCATTAAGAACATCGAAGCTTCATAGTAATTGTTCCAGTACCAAACAACCGAAAACACAAGCACCGTTACAATTGCGGGCTTTACGTTCGGCAACATTACGCTTGTAAAGGTCTTAAAGCTGCCGCAGCCGTCTATAAGCGCGGCTTCCTCAAGCTCCTTGGGCATATTTCTGAAAAACTGTCTCATTATAAAAATGTAAAGTCCCGAACGTATACCCATACCGAACGCCGCCGTTATGTAAAACGGCCAGCCTGTGTTAAGCAGATTTATATGCTCCCCACCGGTTATCGCACTGTATATAAAGCCTATACCGAACATATTAAAGCTTTGAAAATTTGCATAAAGCGGAACTATCAGGTTTTGTATCGGCACTATAATGGTAAATATAAGGCATCCGAACAAAAGCCCGCGTTCTTTAAATTTAAACCTTGCAAAGCCGTAGCCCGCAAGCAGAGTTGAGACCATTTGCAGGCACACACTCGGCACCAAGATCAAGAGCGTATTTTCAAGCGATTTCCAAAATTTAAGAGATTTTATTGCCAGCTTCATAGCCTGCGTGCTGTAATGCTTAGGCAGCCATATTACGGTGGGATCGTATACGTCCACCCCCGCTTTAAACGCGCCGCTTACCATAAACAGTATCGGGTATAGCATTACATAGCCCATTCCTATAAGAAAGACCGCGCGCAGCAGATTTTTAAAGAACGAAACCGTTTTCTGCTTTGCGGTTTCCTTTTTGCGCTCTCTTAGCGCCGTGGTATTTTTAATTCCCGCGGTCAGCATAAATATCACCCCCGTCAATCAACCTGATAGTAAACCTTACGCGATATAAGACCGCCCACTATTCCGATTATCACAAGCACGCACACAAAGTATACAAGCGCCATTGTGCTTGAATATTCGTAATAACCGAGGTTAAGCTGTTCCTCAATAAGTCTCATTACCGAGTTGCTGTAATCCGTAAAGGAATCTATTACCGTATATATAACCGTAACAAGTATTGTGGGCGAGACGGTGGGAAAGGTTATTTTCCAAAATTTTTCCCATTCGGTGGCACCTTCCATATCCGCCGCCTCGTAAGAGCTGCGCGGTATGTTGTTTACCGCCGCCAAAAGCAAAAGTATCTGCACGCCCGATTTCCACGAAAGGTCGAAAAGCTGGTTTATTATTTCCGTAAAGCTTTTCATAAGCTTATCGGGAAGCCCTATTCCCTCAAGCAAAGTCTCAAAGGAGGTTGCTTTGAATAAATAGGTCGTTTCGTTGCCGCTTATTCCGCTGCCCATAATATTTTCCTGCAAAACGGTTATTACAACGCCCGAAGAAATTATTACCGGCAAAAAGAATATTGCGCGCGCAAGGGTTCTGCCCTTATATTCTCCCCTTAATATCAGCGCAACAAAAAGGCTGAAAAACACTATTATAAGCACGCGCGGGAACATACCTGCAAGCGAGCTTGAAAGCACCTTTAAAAAATCAAGGTCGGAAAACAGCTTTTTATAGTTTGCGGTACCCACAAAGCTTAAATTAACGCCGTTTTCACCGAAGCTAAGCTTATTTACCGTGTAAACAACGCCTTCGATAAACGGTATCAGGAAAAAGCATATAAAGCCGATAAACCACGGAAGTATATAAAGCCTGCCGGTCATTGCGCGTTTTCCCGCAAAGGAAAGCCCCGAACCTTTTCTTTTTATACTCATAGCCCTTTCCCTCCGTTTACGGTGTATCCCATTGCCGGTATTTTTTCGCCGTTTACTTCCGCTTCGCTGTTATTATAATTTACCGTTACGGTAACGCCGTTATCGTAGGCTGTTCTTCTTACCCCGTCCGACAGCACGGTATGCTCTTTGATCTTCGCGCCTGACACGCTTTTTAACACGCCGCTTATTTCCTTGTAAGACTCCGCCGCCTTATTTATCCACTCGCCATACATATCGGCATAAAGCGTATAAAACTGTGTATCGTCAATTTTATCGGAATTGCGCGCTATAACCTCAAGCTGCAGAGAAGAGCCCGTTTCAAGCGCGGTAAGAACGCTTTTTTCAAAATCTCCCGTTTTGTTGGCAGGCTCCATAGCATACGGTATAAAGGCGTGTATAACGGTTTGGTAAAACGGCACGTCGTAATCGGTTATACCGTATCCGCTTGACTGCGTGGGTAAAGAAGAAATTTCGTCTGCATATTTAAGCGCATATGCGTTAGGAGCGCTTAAAAGCATATTTCCGGCAGATTTTTTAAGCTTTTCAAGCGATTTTTCAAAAAGTGCCTGCACGCTTACCCTGTCCATACCCTTTTCGTTATAGCTTGAATAAAGCTGAGCGGCAAGCGTATCGCACGAAACGCCGTTAATGCCTGTTTTTTTAAGGCTTGCGGCAATTTTCGCCGCCGCTTTATTTACCTTTATCGGGTTTAAAAGGTACCAAAAAGCGTCGGTTTCCTTTTTTTGCAGGGTGCTTAAGGAATACTGATATTTAATAACGGGCGACTGATTAAGCATTTTTGCCGAATCCATTGTTTTAACATAGCCTAAACGGCTTTTATACATATCGGTTATATTAACGTCAAAATATCCGTTTATACCGTTATCGTTCAAATAACCCGTAAGCTTTTTAAGCCCCGATTTTCCGCCGAGCGTTCCCGAAGCGGCGGCCTTTAAGGGTATTCGGCTTTCGGGGCCGCCCTTTATCCAGTTGTTATATTTAAGCACGGCGCTGTCCGCTCCGGCGGCCTTTAATTCCTTTAATATATTAACGGCATCGCCGTACTTTGTAAGCGCAATTTCGGATTTAACGGGAAACCCTAATATATGCTTTACCGCGTTTACAGAGCCGTATGCGTTAACAAAAAGCGGATAATAGCTATTATTCGTTTTTTCCTTTAAAACCCCATCTTCAACCAGATAATTCTGATAGCAAAGCGCCATATCGGTATACCCAGTATCCGGCTCTAAAAGAAAGTATGTTACAGAAAGCCTGTCAAGCTCCGGCGCCGCGTTTTCGAACACGCGCACTTCCTTTTTGTTCCACGATTTATCGTTAAACGAAGCCATTGTGCTGTCGCGGTAAATAAATTCGCTGTAAACCGAATTATAGCTTTCGGTAGATGATGTAACCTGAGCGTTTACCGAACAGCGCGCCTCGCCCGAAGTAATAACCGCAACGCTCGATCCCTTAGGCGCGGAGGTTCCGAAGACGGGCAGCAGCGCGTTTTCGGTATGTCCCGAAGCCGCGGTAATATCTATTGCGCCGTCTCTGCCGTAAACATACTGCTTATAGGTTTTATAAGCCGATTTTCCGTTATTAAAGTTAATAACCGCTCCGCACCCGTCCGGCACGAAAAGAAAACCGTCCTCCTGCTTGCCGCCCGCATTGAAATACGGCAGAAGCGACCAGCCCGTAAGCCTGTAAGAGGAATCCTCTTCCTTAATATCCTTAATAATAACCGAAGCGGTAAATTCGTTACCCTTAAGGGTATAATCCACCGGCACGGTTATTTTGCATTTCGGAAAATAATAGCTTGCCCTTACGCCGTCGGTAATTTTTTCACTTGTAAGCCCGCCCTTTTTAACGCAAAACGCCGCCGAGGAAAGCTCGTATATGTTTCCGCTTTGATCCGCGTACTTTATTATAAGCTGCGAATCGTAATTCATTTTTATATTGGGCTTTATGCTTTCGTCCGCGTCGAAATTTTCGGGGGTTGTGCGCCATTCGCTGCCAGTTTCGCTGTTTTTTATAATAACGGCTCCCGTCTTTTCATTAAAATGAAGTGACATCGCTCCGTTTTCCCGAATGTTCTTAAAGCCCTCGTACGAAACGCTTTCGGCATTTGCCGACGGTATTTTGACCGCAAAAGCGAGGCAAAGCGCCGATAACACGCCTATTAACCTTATAATTTTTTTCAAGACGTTCACCCCGCTTTAAATTCGCATAAGAATTTCGTTAAACAGCGTTACAATAAAGCTTATAAGCTGCGAAAGCATACTGTAAGCCATTGCGTACAGCGCCGCCACAATAATTACGCCGAGCAGTGTTATCAAAACGGCAAAAACCGTTTTACCGAGCGTAAACTGCTGTACCTCGCGTATTGCGTTTATAAGGCCTATCGCCACCCAAACGTATATTCCGTAAACCGCAACGAAGTAGAATGTTCCCTCGTCGTAAACCAAAGCGTTGCTTATAACGGTAAGCGGTATCATAAACACCACATACGGCATAAGAGAATACGCGCAGGATATCCAGATATTTTTAAGCTTTCCCTCGCCGTCCATAAGCGTTCCAACCGCCCAGTTGCAAAGCACCGTAACGGCAAATACGCCTACTGTTCCTATAAACGTATAAAAGATATTAAAATCCGAAGCCCTTGCTGATTTTGAAAACAAAAAGCTTGTGTTTTGCCGCACGAATATATTTACCGCAAAGAAAAGCGCAACTATTATATTAGCCGCCGCCAGCGAGCCGCGGCGGGACTCTCTTAAAGAATACTGCCCCTTAAACGGGTGCTTCATAACATAAAACGGGTAGCGCCTTACAGATATATCAAGGTAATAATCGCTCACGGCCTTTTTTGCTCTTACCCGCTTTAATACGGCTGCCGCGACAATAAGAATTACAATGCCCGCCGCTATATAAACAAATGCGTTTTTAAGCAGCTCGGAACGGTATTCGTAAAAGGAGTTTGAATAGCTCAGCGTATCGTTGGAATTTTTAAAGTATTTGAGCGACTGCCTGTAATTACCATCTGCCTGATACGCTTTTCCGAGCCCCACGTTAGCGAGTATATACTTACTGTCATACCGCAGTATTTCGGTGCAAAGTTCCTTGCACTGCGAGTATTTGCCGTCCGATAAAAGCAGAGACGCCTTTCTTACAAGTCTTCCGAACTCCGTGGGCGTGAAAACCGTAACCGAACAGTTTTTGGAGTCGACCGCAAAAACCGTTTCCCCTACCGTTTCAATAGCCGCCGCCTCGGAAAAACAGCCGAACTGCGATGATGTTCCGCCAAAAGCGAAAAGCATATTCGAATCCTTGTCAAACTGGAAAAGTCTGTTTCTTCTTGTATCAAGAATTGTGAAAAATCCATCCGGTTCAACGTCTACGTCGCTTATCACCGATTGAATAAGCCCGTTTTTGTTATCATAATAGGTCTCGCTGTCGCCGTATGTTCTGCTTGTACCCGCCGACTTGTAAACCAGCAGGCTGTTGCCGTAATAATTAAGCTTGCGAACCTGATTCACATTGCTGTCAACGTCGTTTTTTGTGGTATATATCATATCGTCGGCGTCTATATCAAAGTTATTGTAATTTACGGGCACCGCGCGCGCCTGATTGCTGCTCATACTTTTCGGCACTATCTTAGCCCACATTTTTTCAAGCACAAGCTTTGCGGTCATGGTTACGCTTTCACTGCCGTAAAAGCCCAAAAAGTTATGCTCTGCGTCAAACTGCAGCGCGCCGCTGTAACAGCCGAAGGAAATAACGTAAACAATACCGTTTGAATCGACGGCAACCTTTGACGGCTTATATGCAAAATCACTGCTTAAAAGATCGCTTTCGGGTTTATTTATATTATCAAAAAGCTTGCCGCCGTTATCAAATATATAAACCGTACCGGCACCCTTGTCCGCCACATATATTTCGCCGTTTTTTCTTACAAACAGTCCGGTTGCCTCTGCAAAGGCTATTTTTTCACCGCCGCGGTCTACGGGTTCTATAACGCGCGCAAGGCTGTAATTCAGGGCGTCTATCACAACAATGCGGCTGTTGCCCGAATCAAGCAAATATATAAATTTTTCGTTATCGTAATATATATCCGAAGGGTTGTTAAAGTCCCCTATACCCAAGGCCTCGCCCGTTATAAGAGTATGCGGCAGATACCCCGCGCTTGTAGGTACGGATTTGTTATACGGATCGTATGTATAATTGTTATACGGTCCCTCCGCCAATCCGGTCGTTCCGCAAAAGAACGCTGTCATCAGCGCCGCGGTTATACAGCAGACGAGCCTTATAATCTTTTTGGCAGTCATCTTGCTCCTCCTGATCTGTCAATCTTTCATTCCCGATGTGCTCATAGTTTCAACTACCGAGCTTTGCGTAAGCAAAAATATAATTACCGGCGGAATTACCAATATAAGCGAAGCCGCCGCACTTACTCCGGCGCGCGCTATGCTGCTTGAACCGGCAGCTACCGTGCTTAAAAGGGACGGCAGCGTTTTAAGGTTTTCATCGTATATATAAAGATTGCCCGTGTTGTTCCAAACCTGCTGAAAAGAGAATATCAGCAGCGTAAGCCATGCAGGCTTGCAGTTCGGCATTATTACCGAATAGTAAATTCTGAATTCCCCCGCACCGTCTATACGCGCCGCCTCTATAAGCGAATCGTTTATCTGAACCATAAAGTTCTGCATAAGATAAAGTCCCAAGGACGACATAAACATAGGGAATATTATTGACCAATGCGTGTTTAAAAGGTGCAGCTTAGACATTACCACATATTGCGGTATAGCCGTTACGGCGCTTGTGAAAAGCAGCGACATAACCACAATTTTTCTTATAAAGCCTTTGCCGGGGAATTTATGCTTTGCAAGCGGATATGCCGCCATACTTGAAAGCAAAACGTGACCGATTACCGCCACAACGCTTATAAATAGGCTGTTTACAACATATCTTGAAAGCGGAACGCGGTATTCCGAGCAAAGCTGAATAAGCTCGGTAAAATGCTCCGAGGTAGGATTGGTAACAAATATCGGCGGCGGAAAGATATAAAGCTGGTCGATCGGCTTAAAGGCGTTGCTTACCACATATACAAGAGGTATCGAGGTAAAAACGCCGACTATTGCCATAAACAAAAACAGCACTATTGTTCCGCCCACCGAGCGGTTAACTTTTCGTTTAAACATTGTTAATTCCTCAATCTCTGCTGAACTTTTGCAGTGCCGACGATATAACGTTATTCGTTACAAGCATAAGCACAAACAGAAAAACGGCGATTGTGCAGGCATAACCCATTTCATAACGGGTAGAGCCGGCGTCAAGCATATATGTTACTATTGTATCCGATGAATATTCGGTAGTAGGCCAGCCCGCAAGATTCATTATAACGTCGCTTACGCTGAACGCCGCGCTTATCTGCATTACCGCACCGAACATAAGCTGCGGTGCCATTTGCGGAACGGATATATACCATACCTCCTGCCAGCGGTTTCTTATTCCGTCTATCGCGCCTGCTTCGAAAAGGGATTTATCCTGCCCTTGAAATCCTGCGATAAACGAAAGGAACGCCGTTCCGAGACTTGCCCACAGCTGAACGATTATAAGCACCGGCATAATGGTTGAGGTATCGCTTAACCACTGTATCGGCTCGTTTATAATTCCGAGCGATATAAGCACGCCGTTTGCTATACCGTAGCTGTCTCCGCTGAAGATAAACGACCACATATAATACAAATTGCTTGAAAGCGCGGGCGCATAGAAAAGAAAGGTTAAAAACGTTCGCATACCGCGCCCGAATTCGTTAATAAGCCATGCCAAAACAAAGGAAAGTATGTAGCCTACGGGTCCTGTAAATATTGCAAACACAAGGGTGTTTTTTAGCACCTTTATAAACACCCTGTCCTCAAGAAACAGGCGTTTGTAATTTGACAGCCCTACAAAGCCGTTAACGCTCAGCATATTAAAATCCGTAAAGCTTAACGCTATTGCAACAAGTATCGGAATTATAAGAAACACCGCAAAAAATAGCATATACGGCGCCATTAAAAGATAGCTCGCCCTGCTTTTGCGTATTTCCTTTCCGGTATAGCGCAGCCTTTCCTTAAGGTTAACTTTAGCCAATTGTAATACCTTCCTTCAAAAGAGCTTATTTAAACTCTCGGCTCTTTCTTAACATTTCTTCGTTTATGGTTATTATTTCCTGTTCGTAACGCTCGCGCACGTTTTTGCCGTTATAAACAACGGCTCTGAACGCATTGTCAAGCGAACGGGAAATTACATATTCGGCAGGCGTTTGCGGTATTTCCACCACATATTCGCGCTGCTCGGCTAAGGCGGCTTTTGTTTTATCGCCCCACGAAAGCTTATTAAACGCATAAAGATTTGCGGTTGCCAGACGTGCCGAAACGCCTAAAAGCGCTTCAAGATTTACGGCGTAATCGTACTGAGCCTTATCAGAAGACCACCAATCAAGGAATTTCCAGCAGTAATCGGGATCCTTAACATTGGCAAACATCACGTTCGCCGTTCCTCCCGCTCCCGTAGAACGGTCTATCGTTCCGTCCTCCTTTACGGTTCCGGGTATCGGCGTCATATCCCACAGCCCGTGAATTTCGGGCGCCGCTCCCATAAGCGAATTGTAGGTTGAGTACGCCGCAATAAACGCCGGCAGAGTTCCGCTTCTGAAACGGGTAAGCAGGCTGTATGTAACGGGAAATCCGTAGGTAGTGTAAAACTGGGTCCACTGCTTAAACGCGTTTACGGCCTCCTCGTCTCCGAGTCTGCTTGTAACAAGATCGTCGTTATACACCCTGCCGCCGTTTTGGAAAAGCAGTGTTGCAAACATATCCTTAGCGCCTATGCCGCCGGTAGCCGCACCCGCTATTGTTATTGTTGAATAAGGCAGACCTATTTCATAATTGTTTCTTTGCAGCACAGGGATTATATCGTAAAAATCGTCCCACGTTTCGGGAGCCTTTATGCCAAGCTCGGCAAAAATATCGGTGCGATAAAAAAACATAAAATATGACTGCGTAGATGGCAGACCGTATACCTCGTTTTTATAAGTATACGGGTCGGCGGTATTTGCGGCATAACGGCTCATAACGTCTTTGTAGGTGTCAAATCCGCTTAAGCCCTTTAAAGCGCCGCGGCAGGCAAGGTTTACGGGGTAGCTTCTTGCAACGTCAAGCGCAACGTCGGGGTTACAGCCCGCAAGTATAGATTCAAGATAGCCCTGATAAACAAGGCTTAAATCCACTGAAATTTTGCTTTCAGGTGTAAAGTCCTCTTCAATAAGGTCCTGTATTATCTGCGCCTGATCGCGGCTGCCGTTAAACCATACCGTTATGCTTCTCTGTGAGTCATCGCCTGTTCCCACGGAATTGTAATCGCCCGTATAAGAGGCTAAAAAGCGGTTGAAACCGAAGGCTAAGCGTTTAAATAATCCGTCCTGCGATCTTAAGGCGGCATTATTGCCCGATAAAACAAAATAATCTATTTCAAGCGCCTGACTTTTTGCGCTTAAAAGCCAATCGGAAAGCGATGATATATTTGATTGAAAATTAGAAAGCCTTGAGGGTATCGTATCGGGGTCGTTTATAAATCCGGTAAGCTGCTTTGCGTTGCTTTTTATTACCGAAACCTGGCTTTCGCCGCCTGCGGAAAACGCCGTATACTCGTCTGCAAGGCTGTAAAGCTTATCGCGGTATTCCGTTAACGCTTCGGTAAGTCCAGGTATTTCCTTATCAAGCTCGTAGTCGCGGTTTGAGTCGGGCGATATTCCCGTTACCATTACTATACGCCTGTAAAGCTCGGTAAGCGCCGAGTTCACGCTTTCAAGCTCCGTTAGCGTTTCGGAAAAACGGTCGAGCGTGGCAACAAACCTTACGGTGTGCTTTCCCTTTGTAAGGTATATATAATACGGCTCTTCCTCGCTTTTCCCGAACGTGGTTATCTTCCAGCCGGAATTATAAGGAAATACAAAGCCCTCTGCCTCTTTAAACGGTAAAGCGCCGTCTATATAAATATCGCGCAGCGCAGACATACCAACCTTTGTATTTTGCCTTGTGCGCATTTTAAGGGCATACAGTCCGTCGTTTTGTATATCAATGTCGTATTCTATCCACATACCGGGCGTTTCCCAACGCGACTGACCTATTGTATTTCTGCAAATACGGCTTGGGCTGTTTAAAGAGCCGTCTGCGCTTTCGGTTGCCGAGCTTACCGAATCGTAAACCGGAATAAGCGTAGAATCGGATTTTCTGCTTGCCGTTTCAGCCTGAGTTTTTAAATTTATATCCCCTGCCGGCTTATATCCGTTCCTTTCGTATTCCTTTTCAACGGTATCATATGACGATATTTCTTTTTTTCCGGTAAGCGTTATGTCTGCAAGCGCCGCAGGAGAGCCTGCGGTTATTTTAATTTCGTGAGTGCCCGCCGTCAAAAACAGCTCTATATCGCCGTTATAATAGGTTGAATAATCCTTAAGATTTTCGTTTTGCCATTCAAGCGATTCCTTTTGCTTAGGCGCTATATCGTTGCCGTTAGAACCGGGCTTTATCTCCCCGTCGTCACTGTAAAACGGCGCGGCGCCGTCGATATTAAGTGATAAATCTATATCCTCGGTTCCGTTTTCCGCCGCAATATAGCTTAAATTAACAAGGTATTTAGCGTCCCTTTCGGTTTGAACGCGCCAAATTGCGCTCCCGTTTTCGTCAAACAAAACGGCGTTCTGCCTGCCGTTTACTTCCTTTATCTGCGTGCCGTTTAAAACAGCCTCGTTTGCCGAAAGGCTTATATTGCCGTTTGCATATGCCGCGTCCTTATGCAAAGCAATATAATCGTAAAGCGTTACCCGTTCGGTAACGGTGCTTTCATTTACTGTTTTTACGCCCTCGGCGCTGTATTTCACCTGCGCAAAGCCGGCGGTAACCGCAATTACGGCAGCCGACACCAGTGAAAGACCTTTTAAACCGCGCATAAACGAACCCTCTTTCATTCCGAGCCTTACTCGGACTTTTTCTTTGAAAAATATTCCTTTCGGTATTCCATAGGTGAAACGCCGACCGTACGCCTAAAGGATTTGCTGAACGATTGCAGCGACTCAAAGCTTAATTTAAGCGCTATCTCCGTAATTGTGAAATTACCCTGCTCAATCATTTCAACAGCCTTTTCCATTTTCTTCATGGTTACGTACGACTGAAGCGTCATACCCATTTTTTCCTTAAACACGCGCGAAAGATAGCTGTCGCAATAGCCGAGCTCGCGCGCCATTTTTCCTATGCTGTCTATATTGAAAATATTTTCGCTTATATATCTCACAACCGCATAAACTGTGTAGCCCACCGGCTTTGCGCTCTTCGACGGTATATAGTCGGACGATTGCACCCTGTTTGAGAACAGGCGGCATATAAGCAGTAAAATCTGTTCTATGTATGTATTAACCATTTCATCGGAATAATCGTAAAGGTAATACATTTCGCTTATCAGCTTTGAAAACGGCTTGTCAATTTCCATACTGTCGTGCATTTTAATGCCGTTATCCGCACTGAAAAGCTCCTTTGCCGCGTTAAAAGGCGGTTTTTCGGTATCCTCGTTAAAATCAAACGCCAAATAATAATACCGCATTTCGGATTGCTTATCCGCCCTTATTGCGTGCATCTGACCCTTTCTTGTAAGGAATATATCGCCTGCCGTGGCTTTCAATTCCTTTGAATCGGTGGTAACATACCCGTCTCCAGAAATAATATAGGTTACCTCGTGGCATATCTGCAAATGATCGTCTATTTTAAAATCGCATTCGCAGCCAAGCTCTCCCACCTGATACAAATTAACAAAATTGCATTTTACCGGCTTTGCCCAAAATGCATTTTCAAATTCAAACTGTCTTCCTAATTTTCCTGCGTCGTCCATTTTTTCACCCCTTATGTTATCTGCAAATCAAATCAAAACCATTTTGATACGATTTACAATAAGATAATTATACTACAT
>ERZ1034626.1296-NODE-1296-length-16956-cov-30.073842_pt1 | contig 16956 bp, 10 predicted proteins | sample MGYA00520652_ERZ1034626 | MGnify/ENA primary metagenome ERZ1034626 (study PRJEB33766, sample SAMN09781765) | gut metagenome | biome: gut microbiome | host: Homo sapiens | place: Madagascar | study: EMG produced TPA metagenomics assembly of the PRJNA485056 data... | reverse complement strand
ACAATCATTCGTTTATTAAAACTGATGCAAAGGTAAGCATTTTTTTGATACGGCGTACTTTTTTTTGTGTTTTTTTTTAGGGGTATTTTGTAACAAAATTACAAACTATTGATATTCAGTTAATTATAAAGTGCTAACAAAGGTTAAAGTTTTTGATGTGCTCGGGAACAGCCCAAAATTAACACTTTTCGGTGTTTTTTAGCGTAACAAAGGTGTGCGCCAACACCCCTGCCGAAGTGAGGGATGATACATATAATAAGGTACGCGCGAGGAAAAGAGCAGAAACTTTTCTTCAAAGAGAGCAACTTTTTCATCGAAGAAAGATGATTTTTCCAAGAAGAGAGATGATTTTTCCAAGAAATCGAGCCCAAAAACTTTGCTAGCCGAGAACTTTTTAGTAACTTTGCCCTCAGAAACAGAATCATAAACAAACAAAGATGATACAGCTAAAAGAAAATCGGGGCATTCCCCGCAGCATTCTCCTGATGATGGCCATCATCGCAGGACTCACCGTAGCCAACTGCTACTACAATCAGCCGCTTCTCGAACTGATCCGTCATGATCTGGGCATTACCGAGCAAAGCGCCAACCTCATCACCGTGATTACCCAAATAGGTTACGCACTGGGACTGTTTTTTCTCATTCCCCTGGGTGACATGTTCTCACGCAAGAAGCTCATCCTTGCGAATATGACCATTGCAGCCGTGATGGCCATCGTGATGGCTGTAGCGCAAAACGTATGGATGCTCTGGGGAGCTTCGTTGCTGATTGGTGCCTGTTCCGTGATTCCGCAGTTCTTCATCCCGATAGCAGGACAGTTTTCTGAGCCCAGGAACAAGAGCAGGAATATGGGTATTGTACTCTCCGGACTGCTCACGGGTATTCTTGCCTCGCGAGTAATCAGCGGCTACATCGGCGAATGGCTGGGATGGCGGGAGATGTTTTTCATTGCTGCCCTCGTCATGATTGCCTGCATGGGCGTGATGCTATTGATGATGCCAGAGATGAAGCGCAACTATGTGGGTACCTACAGAGGACTGATGACCACCGTGGCAGAGATCTTCATCCTCCACCCTTCCATCCGCATCTACTCCATCCGTGCAGCCTTCGGTTTCGGCAGCATGATGGCCATCTGGTCCTGCCTCGCCTTTCATCTTGCCCAGCCACCTTTCAGTGCAGGCAGCGACATGGTGGGAATGCTCGGACTTTGCGGAATCATGGGAGCCATGGCGGCAAGTGGCGTAGGAAAGCTGGTTCCTAAGTTCGGCATTCATAAATTCAGCCTGCTTGGAGCAGGCATGCAGATTATGGCCTGGGGAATAGCCTTGCTCTTCGGCGACACCTATGCAGGACTCATCGCAGCCATCATTTTGGTTGATATAGGTCTGCAATGTCAGCAGCTCAGCAACCAGAGCGGTTGTCTGCAGGAGATTCCACAGGCATCCAACCGTGCCAATACCATCTTCATGACAACCTATTTCATTGGCGGTTCGCTCGGCACTTTCTGTGCCGGATACGTATGGACCCGCGCCAACTGGTTAGGAGTCTGCATCGTGGGCATTACCTTTGCCTTCATCTCCTTGGCCATCACGCTAAGCAACAAGAAATAAGAATCCAGAAAAGAGATTATATTTGCAACAAGCAAGAACACAAAAAGAGATTATATTCCCCACAAAGCAGGAATATAATCTCTTTTGTTTTATAAAGACTGAAGCCAGCTTTTCGCCAGCCAGCCGTCAACTACATTTTTTCCTCACCATACATTTCCTTCCACCAGCTGCCATCATCCTGCAGCCACTTGGCGAACCAGGCAAAGATGGTATCCTGCCACTTGAGGCGCTTCTCATAATCGATGATGTGATGGTCCTGACCATCTACCAATACCATCGCTGTAGGACGACCGAGGAGTTTCAATGCCGTATAGAGCTGGATACTCTCGCCCACAGGCACATTGTTATCGGCAGTTCCGTGAACGAAAAGCAATGGTGTATGAATCTTATCTGCATTATAAAGCGGACTCTGATCTACGAAGAGATGCTTGTTGGTCCAAGGATACTCGTTAGCCATGGAAACCTCGCTGTAACTGTACCCCCAATAGCCTTCACCCCAATAGCTGGTGTGGTCGCTGATGCCGGCATGAGAGATGGCAGCAGCAAAGAGATTGGTCTTGGTCTGAAGATACTGCGTCATGAAACCACCATAGCTGGCACCGATGCAACCTATCTTCTTTCTGTTCACAAAACTATGCTCATCGCAGAAAGCCTGGGTGCTGGAGATGATATCCTCTGCCACACCCTCACCTGCTGTATCCACATGACGGGCAGAGAACTTCTGACCGAAACCAGTAGCTCCGCTCGGATTCACTACCAGCACCACATACCCCATCGCAGCATATACATGATGAGGATAGCGGCTCTGGAACATTCGGGTGGTAGGACTGCATCCACCATAGTAATTCACCACCATCGGATACTTCTTCGATGCATCGAAATGAGGTGGCAGATAGTAACGGCAGCAAAGCGTGTCGCCACGAGAGTTCACGAAATTCCAAGCCTTGCACTCGCCCAACTCGATATTCTTCAACAAACGGGCACTGAGATCATCAACAAGCTGAGACTTCTGCGCCTTCAGATTCATCTTGTAGAGTCGGTCGGCATTGGATGCGCTCTGTCCGGAGAACGCCATTTCCGTAGCAGATGATGCAACAGAGAAGCTTTTGATGTTCTCCTCCGGAGTCTTGAGCAATGTAAACTTGCCTGATTTCGGATTGAGCTGGAAGAGATGCATGCAATCCTTATCTTCTGCCGTAAAGTAGATGTTGCCATCTGCCTTACTCCAATCCACACTCTGCACGTTCGGATTGAAATCCTTGGTCAGCGGACGAACCTTCTTATCCGCAAGAGTCATCAGATAGAGCTGGGTATCTATCATACTAGGAATCTGTCCCTCCTCTACATTCTTTCCGATGCCATTGAAAGCCTCAGGCGAACCCGTAACGAGAATGCTCTTGCCATCTGGCGAGAACTGGGCGCCATTCAGGAATTCACCCTTCTCTATCAAAGTCTCTACACTCATATCATTGAGATTGAGACGATAGTAGGAATTAAGAGTGGTTGGACGCTTGGTAAGGCGTTCCTCGCTCTTGCCGATGAGCAGATAGCGGGAATCTGCAGAAATATCGCTGAGATAGACGTTGTGATAGCCGAAAGTGAGCGGCTGGAGAACACCCGATGCCAAATCAAACTTGGCAAGATAGCTACGGCTTCGCCATCCTGGTTGACGGTCATCAGGCTCCTTCACATCATACACCTGCGCATCTTTCTTTCTGCCCTCGGTATAAAGAGTGTAGATAAGCGTCTTCTCATCGGGAGTAAACTGGAACCATCCGTCTGGAATATTGGCAGCCAACACTTCGCGCTCCATATTGAGCGGATTGATGGCGATGAGCTGCAGCTCGCCATCTGCCTTGCCTTCGCCGGCAATAGAGCTGTCGCTCGCCTTCTGGGTAAAGTACATCTTGTTGGTACGAGGCATCCATCTTACGCTCTCTTCGAAAGAAGCTACCACCTTGTTGGTCTGACTGTTTCGCAATTCGTTGATGCTATGATTCTTGCCCTGTCTATCTCCCCAAGTCTTGCGCACTATCATAAACTTGCCGTTTGGCGACATCTGAACACTTGCATAGTTAGGCATGCAGATCACATCGTATATATTGAATGCGCGCTTGGTGCTGGCAGCAGATTCACCTACGCTGAGCTGCTTGCCATCGGCTGCGGTAATGCTGATCTTGAAATCCTTGTCAGATGACTCAGTGAGGTACTTAATCACCACTGTATGACTAAATGGCATTAAGGTAGTTTCTGCCTTGTCGCCATTCACGGTCACCTGCTCTCCATCAACGAAGAGGCGATATTGCTTCAAACCCTTCACCTCGATGGTAGCCTTGGTACGGCTAGTATTTGATACGGTGAAAGAAGCCAGGTGAATTGCATTCTGCTTGCTATCCGCCAGAAGCTGGGATGCAGCCACCTCTTTTCCATTATTCAATAAAGTAAACGAAAGTGGAGAGTCGAGCACACCCTCCATCGAAAATTTCTCCCCCTTCACATTTACGCTATCCGCCATCCAAGGGGTAGCCACAGGATAAGGGCCGGCATGCTTCAGCTTCTGCACTTCGATGGTCTCGGCATTCGCTGAAAGCGACAAGCCGAGCGAAGCACAGAGAGCAGCGCTAAAAGTAAGAGCCTTGAGGCTCAAGGTTGTTGTTTTCATCATGATTTTATGTATATCTTTTATCTGTTCGATTCAATTTTTTCCTCTTTCAAAAAGCATTATAGTTTGATGGCAAATTCGATGCCTGTAGGAGCAACCGAGAGACTGAGGTTATCGTTCACCCCATTCTCCTTTTCCAACTCCCCATCCATTTCCTTTGCTTTCTTCTTTTTCTTTCCCAGAATCCAGTCACCCAGCAGATAGCCAGCCTCAGCAGAAGCCACACCAATGGCGGCACCTGCCATTACATCACCCCAGTGATGGCGATTTCTTCTTACTCTATCCACCGCCACAGTAGTAGCCACAGCATAACCTGCCACACCAATCCAAGGCGAAACTTTACGGTATTCATGCATCAGGACCGTGGCTCCAGAAAAGGCGACAGAAGTATGCCCCGAAGGAAACGAATGATTGTCCGTTCCATCTGGACGTTTCTCATGGATAGCATGCTTCAGTGAATATGTCACGGCAGCATTCACACCAAATGCCAGTACCTGGGCACCGATTCTTCGCTGCCAAGTACTTTCAGCCTCCACTCCACACGCCTTCAATCCAAAGACGGCAATGGTAGGAACAAAACGAAGAACATCATCAATGCCATCGCCATGATAACGCTTGTCCTGGGAGTAAACTGGAAGTACCATCAGCATACTCAAAGCTATTATAATCAACTTTTTTTTCTTCATGGGTACAAAGGTACTGCAAAAAATAGAATTTCCTGCTACTTCATCCCCAGAAAAGAAAGAAAACCTACCAATATTATATCTTTTTAAACAAAATATCTAACATTTATATAGGAAAACTAGAGTTTTTTTTGTAATTTTGCAGTCAAAATAGATAGAAACGAGAAACAACCCAAAAGATTGTTCAATACACTCTTCGATTGCTTGATGCAAGAGATTAGTAAATACACATTATTATATATATAGGATAAAATGAAGAAACAGACCCAAGCCATTCATTTGGAGTATGAGCGCCGCGATGCCTACGATTCGCTGAGCGTGCCAGTATATAACACCCTCGCCTACGAGTTTGACAATGCTGCCATCATGTCGGAGGCATTTACAGACAAAATCAAGGCTCCTGATTACTCGCGAGTAGAAAACCCTACAGTTACCAATCTGGAGCGACGTGTGGCTGCATTGACTGATGCCGCTCACGCCACTGCGTTCAACTCAGGCATGGCTGCCATCAGCAATACCCTCATGTCGCTGGCGGCACAAGGAAAGAACATCGTTACCTCGAAGCATCTCTTCGGTAATACCTATGCGCTGCTCGTGGCTACCCTGCGCCGTTTTGGCGTAAAGGTCCGCCTACGCGATTTAACCAATATCGAGGCTGTGCGTGAGGCTATCGACGACGACACCTGTTGCGTATTCCTTGAAATTCTGACCAACCCACAGTTGGAGGTTGCCGATTTGAAGGCTATTTCAGAAGTGGCTCACGAGAAGAATGTGCCTTTGGTGGTAGATTCTACCGTGATTCCTTTCACCCAATTTTCAGCAAAGAGCTTGGGCGTGGATATCGAGGTGGTTTCCAGTTCCAAGTATGTAAGCGGTGGTGCTACTTCACTCGGCGGTCTGGTCATCGACTACGGAACCCCTTACAATGGCGATTTTGCCAAGCGCCTCTACGGTGAGATGCTCTTCAACTTCGGTGCCTACATGACACCACAGGTAGCCTATATGCAGACCATCGGACTCGAAACGCTCGATGCCCGCTATCGTGTACAGAGCAGCAACGCCCTGGAACTCGCCAAAAAGTTGCGCACTCTGCCACAAATTCAATATGTGAACTATGTAGGTTTGGAAGATAATCCTTATCACGAGTTGGCACAGCACCAGTTTGGCAAAACAGCAGGAGCCATGATCTGCATCGACTTGGAAAGCAAGGAGGCATGCTTCAACTTCCTCAACAATCTGAAGCTCATCCATCGTGCCACCAACCTCTTCGACAACCGTTCTCTTGCCATCCACCCGGCAAGCACCATCTTCGGTGCATTCTCTGAGAACATGCGTAGATCAATGGATATTAAGGACACGACCATCCGACTGAGCGTAGGTCTGGAAGATGTAGACGACCTCTTCGAAGACATCAAGCAGGCGGTTGAATGTTTATAGTTTATAGTTGATAGTTTACAGTCTTCTTTTAGTTGATAGTTAATAGTTTACAGTTAACAGGTCAGAGAAAAAGGCTAATCATAAAGTTCAATGTTCAAAGTTCAAAGTAAAAACATGTACGATTTCGATAAGATAATAGACCGTTCGGGCAGCGACGACCTCAAACATGGTGCCCTGCTGCCTCGCTGGGGACGCGACGACCTGCTGCCACTTTGGGTAGCCGATATGGATTTCGAGACCCCATCATTCATCACAGATGCCCTCAAGGCACGATTGGAACATTCGCTCTTCGGCTACACCATGGAGCCAGCCGATTATCTGCCTAGCATCATCGACTGGGTGCATGACCACCACCAGTGGGATGTGAAGCGAGAGTGGATCCGCTTCATTCCAGGTATAGTAAAAGGTATCGGACTCGTGGTGAATGTCTTCACCCGTCCTGATGAGAAAGTCATCATCCAGCCACCCGTTTATCATCCATTCCGCCTCACTCCAGAGGGCAACGGAAGAGAGGTGGTCTTCAATCCGCTGAAAATGAAGGAGGATGGATATTACGAGATGGACTTCGAAAACCTGGAGAAAGTTTGCGATGAAAAGTGCAAGATACTCATTCTTTGCAACCCTCATAATCCGGGCGGAATCACCTGGAGCAAGGAGACTCTTCAGCAACTCGCCGACTTCTGCTACGAGCACCATCTGCTCGTTATCAGCGATGAGATTCATGCGGACATGGCTCTCTTCGGGCACAAGCACATCCCATTCGCTTCGGTTTCTGACAAGGCAAGAGACATCAGCATCACCTTCCAGGCACCATCCAAAACCTTCAACATCGCAGGTATCGTGAGCAGTTACGCCATTGTTCCCAACGAACAGATTCGCAGGAAGTTCTATACATGGTTGTCTGCCAACGAATTAGACGAACCTACCCTGTTTGCTCCCATCGCCACCATTGCCGCCTTCCGCAAGGGAGAAGAATGGCGAAAGGCAATGCTTGCCTACATAGAGGACAACATCCGATTCGTAGAGGATTACTGCCGAGAGCATATCCCTGGCATCCGTCCGCTGCGCCCACAGGCTTCCTTCCTCGTATGGCTCAACTGCCGTGACCTGAAGCTTTCACACGATGCCCTCCTCGACCTCTTCATCGACAAGGCACACCTGGCACTGAACGATGGCGAAATGTTTGGTCCTGGCGGCGAAGGCTTCATGCGACTGAATGTGGCAACACCAAGAAGCATCCTCCAGCAAGCCCTGAAGCAATTGGAAGATGCAGTTAAGAAACTATAGAAAGTTGATATGAAAATCTTACATACCAGCGACTGGCATCTGGGACATACGCTCTACAACTTCGACCGTACCGAAGAACAGACTGCCATGCTCGCTCAAATCATAGACATCGTAAGAGAGGAGAAGCCAGATGCGTTTCTCCTCTCGGGCGATGTATATCATACCTCTCAGCCCTCAGCTGCCGTACAAAAGATGTTCACCGACGCCATCGTGCAGATTCACGAAGCAAATCCCGACATGACCATCGTCATCACCGCAGGCAATCATGATAGCGGAACCAAACACGAGATTTTCAAGACTCCCTGGCAGGCATTAAAGGTATTTTCTGTTGGAAATATAGACAAGGAGCATCCCGAAAATCACATCATCGAAGTAAAAGGGAAGAAGAAACCGCAAGACGAAATCAAGGGTTACATCGTAGCCGTTCCTTACTGCTACGAGCGAAGCATTCCCGAAGGATTCTTCCAGGGAATTCTGGATAAAGTGAAAGAAAGGAACCAGGAACTTCCTGTTATCATGATGGCGCATACCACCGTAAAGGGTTGCGACTTCAAGGGGCACGACAATGCTACAGAATATACTGTAGGAGGAATCGATTCTTTGGAAATCAGCGACTTGGGAGAAGGATATGATTATCTTGCCTTAGGTCATATCCACCATGAACAGTGGATTCGTGGCAGCCACCATCGTATCCGCTATGCAGGAAGTCCGATGGCTGTAAGTTTTGATGAGAACTATGAGCATAGTGTGAGCCTCATCACCATCGGCAAGCATGGGGATGAAGTGGAACTCAAGAAGATTGCTATAGAAAACCCTAAGCCGCTGGTCACCCTGCCCGCTTCTGAAAACCTGCAAGGAAACTTCACTTCCTGGGATGAAGCAAAAAAGCTTTTGGAAGATTTCCCTTCTGATATCCCTGCCTATATCCGCCTGAATGTGGAAGTAGAAGATTTCCTTCCCGTGGCAGCCAACCAGGAGGCATCACAACTTGTAAAGGATAAGCAATGCCGCTTCTGCCTCATCAACACCCGAAGAAAACTACATTCCGAAACATCCCAACCTCGAACAATGACCGTACGGGAATTCCAGTCGGAAGCTCCTATCGACATCGCCCGCCGATACGCCGAAGATTGCGGCATTACCTTCGATGATGAACTCAAGGAAATGTTTAAAGAAATAACCGAACAGTTATAAGTGCCAGAATTCTGATTCTTCACACTTTGTTCTTTACTTTTCACAGCAATAATATGATTCTACAAAAACTCGAAATACATAACATCGCTTCTATCGAGGATGCAACCATCGACTTCGAGGCGCAGCCCCTAGCCGATAGCGAGGTGTTCCTCATCACCGGAAAGACGGGTGCAGGCAAATCAACCCTCCTCGACGCCATCTGTCTGGCACTCTATGCCAACACTCCCCGCCTCGAAAACACGAGCATGCAGGGAGAAATGCGTGACAACGAAAAGGATATCAAGATTAAAGACCCAGTGCAACTGATGCGCCGCAATACCGGTGAGGCTTTCGTGCGCCTTACCTTTATAGGCAGCAACGATGTGCATTACGAGGCTCAATGGTCGGTGGCAAGAGCCCGCAACAAGGTGACGGGAAAGATACAGAACAAGAAATGGGCGCTCCGCAATCTGGATACCGATTTTACCTATGCCAAAGATAAGGAGATTCGTGAGGAGATAGCCCTCGCCATCGGTTTGGATTTCAAGCAATTCTGCCGTACCACTCTCCTGGCACAAGGTGAGTTCACCCGATTTCTTAACAGCAAGGACGATGAGAAAGCCGAGATTCTGGAGAAAATAACAGGTGTGGATGCCTACTCTAGAATTGGAGCCAAAATCTTTGAGCAAACTGTAGAGAAAAAGAAGATTTGGGAGGATTCCCAACAAAAGATTGAAGGCATTCAGATTCTGAACGATGAAGAAATCGCTCAGAAGAACAACCAGTTGCAACAGCTGGATGAGCAAAGCCAGCAAATCAAAAACACCCTGGAAAAGGAACAGAAAAAGCTTCGCTGGCTTCAACAGGAACAGGATTTCCGTCAGCGGAAAGAGCAGGCAAAAGAAGATCTGGCACATGTGAAATCCATCGCCGAAAGCGACGAAACCCAACAGCAAGAGCAAACCATCGCCCTTTGGAATCATACCATCGAGGCTCGCGCCAAGATGAACGAAGCTGCATCATGCGCTAAGACCATCCTGCAACAAGAAGCCCAACTGCAATCTTTAGAGCAAACATTCCGACAGATTCAGGGAGCACAAAGCTATGAGCTTCAGCAAGAGCAGACCATCGCTTTATCCATTAAGAGTATAGACGACTACCTGGCCCAAGAAGCACCCAAAGTGCATCTCTACGAAAATGCACAGACCCTGAATACGCTCATCGATTCCTATCTGAAGAACAAGAAGGATGCAGAGAACAACCTGCAGTATGCCAATCAGATTAAGAAGGAACTGAGCACCCAGTATCAGCCAAAGCTTGAGAATGCCAAGACGATGCTCGAAGAATGCCAGAAAACATATAACCAACAGGTTATCAATGTACAGGAGGCTGAGGCGGAGTTGGAACAACTTCATCTGCCTCAACTTCGACAGCAACAAGAAGCACTCAAAACGCTTCTCAACGACATTCAAGCAGCCAAGAATCTCCTCGAACTCCTACACGAGGAGCAGAATCGTCATGTCCTTTCGAAGGAGAATCTGGTTCAACTTCAAAACTCTATCCAGGAAAGAGAAAAGCAGTTACAGGTTTTAACGCAGGAATCTCATGATGCAGAAATCCGAAAGAATGCCCTCCAGCTTGCGTATGAGAAGCAACGGGAAAGTATCAACAAATGGGCGAAAAGCATCAGAATGAAGTTGCAAATAGGCGACACCTGCCCCGTTTGCCAACAGCGAATAGAAAATACCCTGCCCCACGAAGACAATATCGACGCCCTGGTTGTAGAAGCAGAAAAGCTTTATAAGGATGCCGAGAACGAATACAACAAGATATTAACAAGCCAAAATGCCCTGGATGCAGACATCAAGGCTTTAAAGAACAGTCTTGCCAACGAACAGAAGGTCTTTGCCAAATGCAGCGAATCGCTAGCCAAGGCTACCCAAAAAGCCCAGGAAGCAGCCAAAAAGATTCCGGAAGGAGAAAACGGCGAAGCACAGACTCGGGCAAACCTCGAAAAGGTATCTGCTCAAATTGCAGAAGCCGAAGCCAAGGAAAAAGAGGCAAAAAAGTTTAGAACGCTCAGAGACCAGAAACTTCAGGAATACGAAGTGCAAAGAAATGGGATGTTAGCCGCACAGCAGAAAGTGGATGATACCCAGCATCGTATTGAAGTTATCGAAGCTCAGATTTCCTTACAGAACAAAACCAGCGAGAAGGCACTGCAAGATATCCATTTACTGATTGGCGAAGCCGGAAAACTTTCATGGCAGAATGATTGGCATACAATGCTTACCGAGTTTGGAAAAGAGGTTGAAGATGGTGCCATCACCTACAAGATGAACACCGAGAAACAGCAGAAACTTGCTACCGAACTGAAGCAATTTGAAGAGGGTAACAAGAATCTTGCCGCAGTTCAGGATGCCATCGTCAAGCTCATGCCAACCTGGGGAACACCTTCAAAAGAGCCACTGATGCTGAAACGTATTCCAAAAGTACTTACCAGAGCTTCTGAATTGCAAAGCCAGATAACGGCTGCCCTGCAACAAATGAATGCGGCAAAAGAGAAGGAAGAAGACACCAAGAAATGGCTGAAGGAATTCATGGAGAAAAAACAGAAGATGTTGAAAGATTTCTCTGACAAAGAACAGGAGATATTGCTGGATGAGAACCTCTTACTGCAACTCGACACACTCCAACAGTGTGATATTGCAGAAAAGACGGAAGCTATCAATCGTATAAAACAGCAGTTGGTCAGCAAACAAACGGTTTGGGATGAACTGGAAAAAGCTTATCAACTCCATACAGGAGAATATGAAGCTTTGTTTGATGAAGATGAGAAGATGCCTATAGGAGAAAAGATGTCTGAAGAAGAATCCTTAGACACAAGAATTTCCACCAGCATCGCATCGCTCGAAGCCCAGCTTTCTGAATTCGGCAACCAGCGTGGAGGAATCATCAGAGACCTGGAAATCGACCGCTCCAACAAAGCGAAAGTCGGCTCACTCCTGCAGGAATCAGCGCAGAAGAAAGCCGACTTTGAAAAGTGGAGCCGTTTGAACCAGCTTCTTGGCGATGCCACTGGCAACAAGTTCCGTCGCATCGCCCAAAGTTATGTACTCGCCAGCCTCATCCACTCAGCCAACGGATATATGCGAACGCTCAGCGACCGCTATATATTAAAGGTGGTACCTGGCACCTTCGTCATATCTCTGGAAGATGCCTATCAGGGCTATGTGAGCCGAGCCGCCAGCACTCTTTCGGGTGGTGAAAGCTTCCTCGTCTCGCTCTCCCTGGCACTTGCACTCAGCGACATCGGCACCCAGCTCTCTGTGGATACCCTCTTTATCGACGAGGGTTTCGGAACCCTGAGCGGCGAACCGCTGCAACATGCCGTCAACACCCTGCGCAGCCTCCACTCCAAGTCGGGACGCCATGTGGGTATCATCAGTCATGTGGAAGAACTTAAAGAACGTATCCCCGTACAGATTCGGGTGAACCAGGAAGGCAATAATTCGAGCAGTACCATCGAAATCGTGGGCTAAGCATCTGCACGCATTATCCCTCGTCTTCCATCAAATCACAAATCAGCTTGATCTCGGAGTAGTCGATGCCATCCCCCATCGCTTCCTTGATCTCGCTGAAGTGCTCTATATCAGGATGAGCCTTCATAAAATCTCGAATCTTCTTCTCATGGGCACTTGATATCAGTGCACGCAAGCCAACCTTTCCTTCTTTCACGTATGGGGTAAGATGACCGATGATAGTACTCCTGACAAAACCACGTTCCTCTGCAATCTGATCCACGGTCATACCTTGTTTATAAAGGTTGTAACTGATTTCCTTTGTAGGGGTTTTCGGCTCCTTTGGACCATTCGAATTCTTTGGTTTTCTAGCTTTCTTACCAGCACCAGAACCATTCGCACCCGAACCCGTTCCAGAAGATGCAGTCTCATCCATCAAGAGGAACTGTGCCTTTTTCTTCAGATAATCTGTCACGCTGAACTCAGCGCTCTGCTCATATCGCAGAAGTCTCTCTTTCAATCTTACATCTTCTGAAAAAACAGAAAAGCGGTCTTCAAACTGCTTCTTGCCCACCTTGTTGTCTGTTTCAAGATTCGACTTTTTGATCAAATCGCTCAGAATACCAATTTTATCGAAGAAATACTGGGCACCCTTGTGGATGCGGTCTTGCAGTTCGGCTTGACAGACATCAGGATTCTGCCCCAGCATGCGAGTGTATTGCACGCGGAATTTATCCGATACACTAATCAGACTCTTCAATACTACCTGCAGTTTCTGATACTCGCCCACCACACGAGGATATTTACCCGTAAAGAACTCCACCAGGCAGCGCATCAAGTGCTCATAGCTGCCACTGATAGCATAGAAATCGAAGAGCTCACCAATGCAGTGCAACACGTATTGCTGTTCCAGATAGCTGATTTGTTCCTGACTAGGCGAAGCAAGTTGGCTATTGAAGGCATCCACCGTCTGGTCGCTGATGATGGCACCACGAGACAACGGCTGGCTGAGTACCATACCTTCCAAAGTCTTGCAGCGGCTCAACGCCACGTAGGTTTGACCATGGGTAAAGCTATGGGAAGCATCAATGATGGCATGCTCAAAGGTAAGACCCTGACTCTTATGAATGGTAATCGCCCACGCCAGTCGGAGCGGATACTGGCGGAACCGTCCTTCCACGCTCTCCTCAATTTCCTTGGTTTCCTCATTCAGAGTATATTTCGAATTAGTCCACTCCATCTGTTCCAGTTCAAAATCCTGGTAGGTATCCTTGCTGCGCACGGTAATCTTGTCGCCGATGATGGTGCGCACCTCGCCAATCATACCATTATAGAAACGGTGCTGCGGATCGTTCTTGATAAACATCACCTGCGCTCCCGGTTTCAAGATGAGCTGGAAATCAGCAGGATAAGATGATTCCGGGAAATTGCCTTCCACCTCGGCAGTAAAGGAATACGCCTGCGACGGAAGGGCTGCAAGCTGCTGCTCGTTGATATACTGTGCAGGAGCATTATGGGTGGTAAGACGGATATAGTTGCCCTCCTTGGGCGGTTCGAAATTTGGGATATATCGCTGGTTCAGAGCCTGCAACGTGGCTTCGGAAGCCTTGTTCTCCCTAATCTGATTAAGAAGAGAGATAAACTGCTGGTCTTGCTGACGATACACCTTTTTGAGTTCGATGGTAAGATAGCCCGCCTGCTTCAAGGCATTGCTACTGAAGAAAAAAGGGGTATCATAATACTGCCCTATCATCTGCTCTTCCTGCGGAGTAACCACAGGAGCAAGCTGATGCAAATCGCCTATCATGAGAAGCTGAACGCCTCCGAAAGGCAAGTCGTGGCGCTTGCGATATTGACGCAATACGGAATCGATGGCATCAAGCAAATCGCTGCGCACCATACTGATTTCGTCGATGACAAGCAGGTCGATGCTTCGGATGATGTTACGTTTCAGATTACTGAATTTATAGCGTTTCTGTTCGCCACTACCGAAGGTCGTACCTGGCACGTATGGCGAAAACGGAAGTTGGAAGAACGAATGGATGGTCATTCCTCCAGCGTTGATGGCAGCGATGCCCGTAGGAGCCAGCACCACCATGCGTTTAGGCGACAGTTCTTTCAATCGCTTGAGGAAGGTCGTCTTACCTGTGCCCGCCTTTCCCGTAAGGAAAAGGTTGGCACTTGTCTTTTCTATAATGTTCCATGCCAGGATGGATTCTTCGTTCATTTCCATGACCACTTCTTTTAAAATGCTAAATTTCCTCTACTATCTCGCTCATCCCCTTGCGCTTCTTCTCGGCACGAGGACAATCATCGGCAATATGCCCGATAGGAATGATGACCACAGCCTCATATCCCTCACGTGGGAATAGCAGCTGCATCTTCTCAGTATCATAATTGCATACCCAGCAGGTTCCCAAACCTCTTTCAGTAGCAGCCAGACAGAGATGCTCGGTAGCTATTGCCACATCAATATCTCCATGAGGCTTCTCATCGTATCTGCGAACCCAATTCTCGTTCACATTTCTCATGCCCACGATATACATCGGAGCCGTCTTGAACCACTCGCGGTCGTAGCACTGCTGCAACTTCTGCTTAGCCTCATCCGAGCGGACGATGAGCCAATGCCAAGGCTGCCTGTTCACTGCCGATGGTGCCAAACGCACACATTCCATGATGTAATCCAAATCCTCCTGACTTACCGCCTCAGAGGTAAACTTGCGAGCCGAGAATCGTTCCTGGCTCAATGCCAACATATTTTTCATACCGTTTCGTTTTAAACTTTTTAATCCTTTTAATCCTTCTATAAACACATTCAATTTTTCAGAAATCGAAAGCATTTACCTTTTTAAAAGGCAAAATTACAAAAAATCCACGAAAAGCCCAAGCCTTTCGGAGATTTTCTTTCTAATCATCCTATGATTTTCCTGAATTTATTTACCCTTAAGGGAATATATATTTAGCCTTAAGGGAAAATATTTCGAACCTTAAGGGAAATTATCCTAGATAAAGACTAGCGTTTCGAATATTTTTTGTAGTTTTGCAACACGAAAGGATTTGTAAGATAAGAAAATGATAGGATTAGCCGACTGCAATAACTTCTACTGTTCGTGCGAACGAGTGTTTCGCCCCGACCTGATAGGAAAGCCCGTAGTTGTTTTGAGCAACAACGACGGGTGCGTCATTGCACGCTCAGAAGAAGCCAAGGCTTTGGGGTATAAGATGGGCGACCCTTTCTATCAGGTAAAAGAAAAACTGGAAGCAGAAGGCGTAGCTATCTTCTCTAGCAACTACACACTCTATGGCTCACTCTCCAATAGAGTAATGTCGATGCTGTCGCACTACTCGCCCCACATCGACCAATACTCTATCGACGAAAGTTTCTTCGAAGTAGATCATTCCATGGCAGAACGTTTTTTCAAGGAATATCCGAAGGAAAACGTTACTTCTGCTACATCAGATCCTTTGCTCCACCAATATGGTGCCAGGATTTCTGCCGATGTGCTCCGAGCCGTGGGAATCCCCATCTCCATCGGAATCGCAGAAACGAAAACCCTGGCAAAAATCGGATCCAAATTCGCCAAGAAATACAAGGGCTACCAGGGCTGCTGCCTCATCGATACCGATGAACGAAGACACAAAGCCTTGTCGCTGTTCCCTATAGAAGATGTATGGGGAATCGGACGACAGATTGCCAGAAAGCTTGACTATATGGGCATTCGCACAACTGCCCAGTTTGCTGACAAGAAAGAAAGTTGGGTGCGCAGTCATTTCAACATCACCACCGTGAGAACGTGGAAGGAACTGAATGGCGAAAGCTGCATCAGCATCGAGGAACTGCCGCAGAAGAAGAGTATCTGCACCAGCCGGAGCTTTGCCGGTGAAGGCATCAGCGATAAGAATGTGATAGAAGAAGCCGTGGCTAATTTCGCCGTGCGTTGCGCCGAAAAGCTGCGACATCAGGGCAGCGTGTGCCAGGGAATCACGGTGTTTGCCTGGACATCCAGGTTCAATGAGAACGTGCCGGAATACACCATCCACGATTCCCTTACCCTGCCCATTGCCACCAATGCACAGGAAGAGATAGTAGGTGCCGCCCTCAGCATTCTACGGGCCAAATACCCGAAACCGATGGCAGACAGCAGGCCCGATCGCCCCGGCATGTCGTTTCACTTCAAGAAAGCTGGCGTTATCCTGTGGCAGATTTCACCAGACCATCCCCGTCAGCAAGACCTTTTCGACACCATCGACCGGAGCAGGCAAAAGGCATTGATGGAAGCCATTGATGCCATCAACCGAAAGAACGGCTATGGAACCATCCGCCAAGCCGTTCAAGGCAATGGTTGCCGATTCGATCTGAAGCGGGAATATATGTCGAAGCGGTTTACCACAGACATCCATGATATTCTGAAAGTAAAAACCCAATGAGAGTCAGAATAAGCCCTTTCTAAAAATAGGTTCCATCAATAAAAAAAACAAGATGAATAATAACAAGATAAAACTGACGTTTCACCCTGCGGAATTCGGATCCAAGATGCCGATTCCGCTGGCAGAGCAAAGCGTAAAGGCAGGCTTCCCTTCGC